>Ga0065711_1007388_pt1 | contig 23370 bp, 15 predicted proteins | sample Hoacrofraction12_FD_59098 | JGI IMG/M metagenome (GOLD analysis project Ga0065711, IMG submission 59098) | Hoatzin crop microbial communities from Cojedes, Venezuela - Epithelial fraction 12 v2 (version 2) | ecosystem: Host-associated > Birds > Digestive system > Esophagus > Crop | place...
TGAGGTTTAATTACCCATTTCATTATCTTAGCTTGCATAGCTATGAACGTGAACCTTCAATGAACCAAAGAAACAGTCACTCGCCACTGTTTTGAGAAAGAGAGAGATAACAGGAGGCAGAAGTTCAGATGCCTAAAACTGGTCTTGCTGCATGTGGCACCAGAGACCTTGTTTGCAAAAGCAGAGGCATTGTCCACAGCCAATAGATCTGTGTTATACCACAAGACATGGAAGACTTCTTAAAGTCTTATTTATGTGTGGATCTGAACACAGACCAAAAAGAGATGAAACAGACTTATCTAGCCAATCACAGAGAAGCCTCAGAGTTAAATTTTCAAATACTAGCAATAGATCCTTAGAGATTTTTTTTAAAATTCACCCAGTAAATTCAAGCAAACAAATTGTGATGTGCATGTGGATTTTGTATGAGCAGGAAATAGAGTGTTTGCTGTAAATTATTCACTCAGTACTAGTTAACTACAACGCCAGCACATTTCTAGTCTTTTTAATATTCTCAAGATAATAGGTAGCATTTTGCTTATTATCCTCATTTTTAAGTTATCAGTTACATTAGGCCATTTGTAAATAAAGTGAAGAATTACAAGAAAATCAAATGCTTTTCCAACTACCTCATTAAAAGTCTTTTTAGCTCAGAGGGCTGAAAATTCTGCTTATCACGAAAAGGTAAAACAACAGTATACTGACATGCTCAGCAATTCCAAGTGAATTCACATGCCCTTTCGTAATATCTGGGTTCCCAAAAGGCTTTTCAAGTTACGAGCCATATACATGTCTGTAAAGCTTCATGCCTCTCAAAAACTATAAATAATAGTGCAGAGAAACAGCTACAGAACAAGTCAATTTATGGAGGAAAACGAAAGCTACTTAATCACAACTGGAGTTGCCTACATGCAGGGAACCTGGAACAGAGTAAAACAATGTAGTATCAGATTCTAGAGCCATTTTAGGGTTTTATTCCTGTATGGTGACATAACCATTATGATTAATTTCTAGTAGTGTCAGATGCCACTACTGCAATATCGCTCTCTGGTTTTGGAGTTGCCAAGACTTGAGGGAGTATCAGTGTAGCTGGAAGGAGACCATATGTCCTCAGAAGTTTCACTTATAAGACTCATACATAAGCACTGTTGAAATCACCCACACAAATCCCTGCTAATGAAGTTTTGTAAGTAGCAAAGCACAGGAGGGCTAAGAAGCACAGCTCAAACCAAAGAACAGCCAGCAGCACCATTTTCTGCAACTTCTAGCTTCTTCCTCAGTGGTCTCCCCATCCACACAATAACCCAGTCTTATTCTGCTTAGAAATACAATACCTAATTAGATTAAAGCTCAAGGTAGCCTGGCTACAGTGTGTATCGTGTTAGTTTTGTGCTGTAAGCAAAACCACATTCAATATATTACATTTCTCAGGGGCTTCTCCAGAGAACTATGTGGTACATGTAATTGCCCCCACAAACAAATCATCAACTAATCAACTGCTTTTCATTATCACCTCCAGCAGCACACTTATTTTGTAAATAAATACATTAAGAGCAAACAATTTTAGGGAAAACAAAAGATTATCTGAATATGTTCTTAACAAGTGAGGAGGTAAAGTAGTAATTCAAATACTAAAATGAAGCAAAATTAACATAGGGTGGAATGATTATTCCATTCCATGTATCCCAATCTATTACAGTACAATAATAGACTGAAATCTCTGACTTTAATGCATGATCTGGGTAGTTGAAGGGAACTGTGATTGACTGACACATTTACATAGAGGCTGATGAGCAGCATAATGAATACATTTATAAAACACAGCTAAGGGCTAACTCTAAACTGACTCCCACACCTAGAGGAGGCTTGTAAAGCAGACATCCTGCTGTCTCAGATTTGGGTCTCTACTTCCTAAAGAAAGCAAATTTGCCATTGAGCCCCCTTCCTTGGTGGGAACTTTGGGAAGCATACCATCACAAGAGAACCTCCAGTTTAAGAGGAATCAATTGAAACAAGCCATAGAAGATTCAGTGACAAAATAGTGCAGGGTGTATAAAGTAGATATAACAACAGACAGATTCAAACTCCACACCGTACCTGTAATTTCCTAGGTACACTCCATCAGGATTGAGCATGGGTGCAATCTTGAAGACCAGGTGGTCTCTCAGTACTTTTGCAATAGGATGTTGGCTCACAAGAAAATCAATTATACCTGAGAAAAATGAAAGAAGAGTTTGAAGGGGGGGAGGTATATGACATCTATGATTTCCTGATATCTATCTGAAATTTCACATACAAAATATTAGAATAATCATTCCTCTTGGTTCTGGTCACTGCTGCTGCTTCCAACAGAACAAACTATATAGCGCCTGTCACCTTCTAAAAACTCCAGAAATAAGAACTTTGAGGGTAAATACATTAGTCCATCCTCATAATGCAAACACAATATGACTACATTATCAGACATAGTCAAGTTTCCACAGAGGGAGAACTTACTGCTCATCCGCTGAGCCACAATAACAAAACACTTCTCCTCCTAAGTGCTGAAATGAAGTAAAACCTGCTAATTTAAGCCTAGCACCTTATATACCCAGCATGCATACATGGGCTCATACTGCAGCTCAGCTCAGAAGTGGTAATTCGTTGAGCTGAGGCACCTCAAATTTGTTTGAGTGTATGCCCAGACCCATACTTAACATATGAACACAGAGTTCAGATCATCTGTATGTGTAAAGAGATATAAGACACTTCAGTAAAATTGGGACAGTTATATTAACTCTGTACTAGGCACAGGGAAACTGTGGGACTGAGAGTGAAATTTATGAGTTCAGATTCTTCACTTATGCTACACCCATAAATACCAGGCGTAACTCTACCTCACCAATAGAGCTTCTTTAGTGTGGAACCAAGGCAAGTGACAGAGGAACCAGACCCTAAACGCTCTTCCTTCAGGCACAGTCACAGCACCAGACCCCGCAGGAGCTCCTGCCTCTGGGTCTTTTTCTCATGGAGCAAACTGAAACTCTCCTTGCTCCAAGGCTGGTGCTGGGACAGGAGGCAGGCAGTCTGGCAGTTAAATTCATTGCTTATTCCTCCACTAAGTTGGCACTGACAGAAATAGCTTCCAGGGAATGAATGTCGAGATAAATTGAGTTCCTGTGTAATCTCAGGACACCCACAGATAGGTCATGACAATTTGCTATTTATTGTAAGGTCCATCCTGTGAAGCGGAACCATTTACTGAATTTCCCCAGAATAAATCAATCACTACACTCTAGTAACAGGATAAAATTAAGCAGAGAAAAATTAGGGCTGATCATCAGTAAAATTTCATTAATGGTGAGCTCTATTAGACTGTGGAATTGTCTCTCCAGGGGAAGAGTAGAATCCCATCATCAGAAACGCTTAGTGCTGGACAGGGCAAAGCCCTAGGGGATAGATATAACAAGCAACAATTCAGCATAGAGATGGCATGGGCTAACTAGCCGACTTCAAAAAAGCTAACTTTAGACCTGTTTTTTTGTGATCCAATCAAAATAATTAAAACCAAAACAAAATAAAACCCTGGTACATGCCATGTTAAACACACTTGTTTATAGCTTGGCTGAAACATGCATTAAAGATGGGACCAAAATCTCACATTCTGTACAACTCCTTCATTTAGCCTATTTCCTAAGGCCCATTTTGTATTTCAAATACTAACAAATCTGAACCTACGCTCCTGTTGGAATGAATTCTAATTTGCTGAGGCACATGGGGAAAAATGAGGCTTCTGAAATGTCTAAGATTATCAAGGTGTAATTGACTCTGAACATCAGCAATTTTTTCATCTATTAGTGACTAATTCTGAAGAGGAGAAAGTCCCTTTCTGTAACCAGGTCTTCCACTTGAGAAGAGACTAAACCTAAATTTCTGAGGCAAATTAGCATATACATAATTATATTGCTCAGGAAATGTTTCTGCAATTACATCCTCCCTATGAAGGAAACTGAACATTGATCTGCTTTTTGGCTGGTGGCGTGTCTTTTGTTCATTATACAACAGCAAGAACACGAAGAAATGACAGGGACACAGTTGGATCCTGAATAACCAGGTTTCCTAACTGTATGCAAACATGAAAGGCTTAGCTATGTTAAACTGCTGCTCTAACTGTTTTCTGGCAGTGTCTAAAGCATAATCCACAGTACGCACACCTGGAGGGCTCAAAACTACTTGAAGGGATGCAATTCCACTCTCAGCCCAGAGCTTCTTGAGAGACTATGTTGATTTTAGTTTTAAAGAGCTTGCAACTAGACTCAAAACGTCACATCAGTTCATGTTTTCTAACGTACTTAGAAGAGTTAACTATTCAGAAATCAGTATGTCCAGAACATGTTTTATCCCAGGCCAGCTATGGTCTTTCAAAGCAGCCACAATAAAAGTGACATAAATATCATATTGTGTACAGGATCATCTTTCATCAAAGACCTTGGTGGAACAGTTTTGCCATGAGATCTGGCAGTGCACCAAGCATGTACATGTGACAGCTCTTCACGCAGCAGGGAGGACCACAAATACCTCGGGGATAACACAACTGCTTTTCATTCAGGAGGCAACACAAGAGCCCAAGCTCTCTGAGCTCTGCTCTGGCTGTAACAGCACCAGAGAAGAGGCTTGTCCAGGTTCTACTCATTTTGCTCCTGTTACTGGTGCAGCCTCACTCACCGAGCTTGGCAAAAGCATCCTGGCAACTAGAAACCGCAGTTTTCAGCTTCATGCAGGGAATTATTATTCCCTAACCAAGAATATGCTATGATGTGGAAGGCTGTATATAGACACGTGATGGGTGAACCTCTGCTCTGCATGATTCACAGTTGCACAGGGCACACCAGGCCAGAGGGAAAAGTCTGACCCTGGGCACCCCGCAGCTTGGTGGCAAAAGAGACACAACATTTCCCAATGTACCACAATCTATTAGGGTGTACTACAGCCAAGTTCACCCTATCCAAAGAGATTTACTATATTTTCTTATTTAGGAGACAGTTAATTAAATCTGAAGAAGTCTTACCCCATTCTAAAAATACAAAGCAAGACTTAAAAATAATTGACTCATGGAATTCTAACGTGGAAGTAAAGGCAGCTCCAAGGAACATAAAAGAAGCATCAGATGAAAGCATACGTTTACATACACAAACCTCACCATAAAATTATTGTAAGCATCCAAATAATCAATACAATTAGCAAATAGCCTTGTCTTTCAGGGGAACCCAATAATCTCTGGATCAATAACATTTAAAGTAAAAAGACAGATATCAGACTATTAAAAAAATACCATCACAGAGAACTTGGTCCTCCTGTTAATAAATCAATACAAACTAAATTTTACAGCTTCTATAATCAGCAAGAGACATATCAGCGTATCTCATTAGGCCAGGGTTAAGAATTTGGCAGCAACCAAAGCCCATTTAATATCATTTACTTCAAGGCAGACATGGCAATACAACAGATGCCCTAATTTATTTGTTGATCTTTGTATTAAAATAACAGTTTGCTGGTAAACAGGAAGGGTAATGATGCCAGTCACCCTTGTTAGTGGCTAATAATTGCTTAATTTGTCTACTAATTGACCTGTGCTACTGTTGAAGCACTGGATCATGTTGCAGGGCATGAAGTAAACAAGGCCACTGTAATGTTACTTTAGAGAATGATTTCTGGAAATAGAACTACTTATTGCTATAAATTTTCTCTTCACAGATGAGCAGATTAATTGATCTGCCAATTAGTCTGCTATTAAAGAAAAAAGGGCTGCCCACAGATTGGTTGGATCTTCGAACCTCGGCCCCAGTTTGGGTCAAATGAAATAATCCAATCTGAATCAGTCACATCAGCTATGAAAAATAGACAAGTATTATTTAAAACCAAATCTCTGTTGCTGGAGATCAAGGAAAACAGCCCAATAACTAAGTATTAGCTCTTCAAGTGATTTTAAAAAAATGGAGAACATGATGGAATGGGCCTACTCAGGCACATTACAGTATGGAAAAGTTCTCCTATTAAAAGAAGCAAAACAATATAGATTATTTTCGCATCATCCTTTCCAGAAAGTAATTAAAATCATTATTTTTCAAATAATAACATGCAATTATAGATGCTGCCTGGAACAGGAACAGCTCAGAAATCAGCCTTCAGCCATGACGTAAGAAAAGGCTTATCCATAGTCCACTAAAAATCAACCAAAGTCTTTACATTAACTTCAAGAAGCTTTTCATAGTTATGAGGGAAAGGAAAGCAAGAATTGAAAACAAGGAAAAGGGAAAACAACGCTGACAACTGCAAATCATTAGATACACAGTCACAATGGCTCCAAAAATTTTAGCATTTTTTTACCAGTCTTTCTTGGTAAACACAGGTTCACTGAAACTGTGCTAAATCAGGACCAAATCTCCTCCACTCTGAGTCACTTCTCTGTCATTATTCTTTCTCAAGGCTGAACACACTTTCTCAAATTTCTCTTGCCTTCTTCAGCTCAGCACCTCTTGCCTACTCCAACAGGAGATCCCATGGCATCTCTCTGCCCACCCTAACCCAGCTCAAATTATCTACTGATGCTTCACAAGCAAGTTGTTCCCTCTCCATGGCAGAGCACATCAATGCAACTGTCACTGTTCACATGATTGCCACTGTTCTGCCTGGGTATTTCCTCAATCAACTGCCTTGAACTCTGTCTAAACTTCCTGCTGTCTCTAACATGACCTCTCCACATTTTCCCTTTCCAAGGAAAAGTCTGTTTTATCCCCTCTTTCTCCATTACCCCATCCTTTCACTCTGAATCTGACAATACATTTAATTGTATAACTATATAATACATTTGCCCTGATCCTATTACTGAAAATCTAATCACACCACAGATCCTAACGCAACATGGCAACTGCTAATGCAAATGTATCTTGGACTGTGTCTAGTATACGTCAAGAAAGAAGTGATTTATGTTTTCAGATCCATTTCCTAACACTGAATAGCTGCTGGTATCCCTGCAGTCAGCTCACCATAGCCTGCAGGTTAAAGAGAATGTAACAGTTAGGCTCTAACAACAATAGGATATACTTATTGGGAAACAAATACAAGGGAGTCCCGAATGCTCATATTTATATAAAACTATTTAAATGTTCTGTGAAAGGAGATTGGCAGTGGAAGACACTATGCTCACACTTCTGTGGAGAGTAGGAAAGCAAAAAAGTGGGGTTGGTCTTTTTGGAGGGTTTTTTCTCATATGACTGCAGAAAAAACACCCAAAACATCAAAACAAAACATGAGAAAGATAGATGGACACTATTCTCCATGCCAGCATGGTGGGAAAGGTGTCGCACTCAGCCCAAACCCTACTCAGCACATGTCACAGCAATGCTGTGCCCACGTGGTCTCTACAGAATGCGCATCTGTGCTTTCAGGGCAGCCCCCAGCATGGGCCAACAGACAGAAGTGATCCAATAATGTCTTAGTATGAAGTGTTTCCAATATTCAACACAGCAGCAAGAAAAAAGAAGCATTCGAATAGTGATAAACGAGCAGAGCTGACTCACAGCAGGCTTATTGACACGATCTAACATCATGCTGTCACTGAAATTATCTCTACAAAAGATCATCGCACAGAGTGATCCATAAGCACAAGATCGTTGCTGATGCTGACTCTGCTCCTTCTTATAGTGCTACTCCTAGTCTTAATGTATAAAAAGAATGCTGAATTCATTTTTTTATTTTACGCTTTTTAGAAATGTGTTTACTGGGGGGGGTGCACAAGTTGATTCTAACATCAATACAGCAAGAATTCGTAGATTTTGAATGCTTTGTTAATCGGCTTCCTTATCTTTCCAAAGGTCCCTTAGGAATCCATGGCAAAAATGAAGTATTTCATCAAAATTATAAAAAGAATATGAGTGATGAAAGAGCACTGCAAAATGAAAACAGGCACTTGGTCACAGAGTTAGATGAAGGAAAATTTGTTGCCTGAAGTATATCAGTCAACAGTTTCCAGTTGCCAAACCTGATGTATATCTGCATGCATACGCCTCTCTGAGTAGTTATGCAATTAAGTGAGAGTGGGAAGATCCAGAACACCAGCTGTTTTTCATTAACTCCCTCTCTGGCCATCCTCAGTACACACAAAAGCACAAGGTAATCGCTTGCACTCTGAGAGGGATGCAGTACCATGCACAGAACCTTACTGAGTATTCTTCAGATCTTACTTTTTAGCTCAGCCTCTGTTCCTCCTCTTTCCTCTAATCTGATGCTCAAATTTCATCTATCCTTCCCCAGGATAGGCTCAGAGGGGGCCTGCACAGACCTGTGGGTGCCATGTGATGAAAACCAATCGAGTTCCTAGAAAATACACAGAAGTTCACAATTTTTCCCGGTGGTTCCCATGGACAGGAAGATCTCAAGGGGAACAACAGCTAAAGAACGCAATTACCCGTGACAAAACTCACAAGAGCCAACCAAGGCGAGACAGTATTTGGAAGGATGCGGTAGGTGAACCAGATAAGCCGTAACCAGGAATGTATCTAAAGCGTACAGAAAGAGAAGGGTTGTTTGATTCTCCTGGAATACCAAGCTTTTTGATTGCAGAGCAATTTGTCCCCAACTAGACAAGTACATACTTCAGTGCTAAGTAAGATCTTGTTGCTTGAGTGTGGTTGGTTAAAAGCGCCCCAAAAATTCTTTAGGCCCTTATGGTCGTTTCGGTTGTTTTTTGTCTGCAACTATTATTGCTATTGTAAAGAAAAACAGAAAAAAAAAGTTAACAGTTAAGTCCCCGATAGCTTGTACATATGGCCCCACTTCAGCTATTTTTTAAAGAAGTTTTAATCAACTTAAGACAGAGAAGTTGCACATCTGACTTTAAGGATTCAGCTGTGATAAGCAGATTGATTAGAAGCACATCAAGCTATATTATAGCATATGTGTTCTTTTATTTACCATTTACTCGCTCATGTATTCTCTATTGTAACTCTACGTCTCCTTAAAGCACACAATTAAAAGCAAAGTAAATCTCAAATAATGGGATAAAATGAATGTGCAGGAAATGAATGGGTGAATTAGATTACAGCAGATGAAACACCGAGGTCTCAAATGCAAAATGTAGGGAGTTTATTTAATTTGTTACTCTTTTAAAATGAAAATATGCTCACTGACTTGAATTAGTAATTTCCCTGTTTTAAGATATGTTAGGCCATTACAGCTGGGCCTGTTTCCAAAGCAGTGAAATAAATGGAAAACAGTCAGTCTCCCAGGGAACGCACTAGCTCACTGCATTTTGCTAGCCCGGTGAAACTGTGCTCGTGTCAGCTTCAGAGAAAAACGTGCTTTTCTGTAGGGGCCATGTGCAAAGGAATTGATAATGACTAGCAACAAATACTTAAAACGGCAGAGCAAGGTGCTATGGATTTTAACTCAAGTTTTAATGTGCATGGTAATCACAGACAGTAATTGATTTAAAGAACATTTGAAAAATTCTTGTTCCTGACCTCTCCTTCCTTCTCTCCTCCAGCTAGCACAGGGTTCCCCAGATAATTAATCTGGCATTCAGTGTGGCTGAAACAAATCCATGTGAAGGGAGCAGGAGGTGGGAACAGCAGTCAAGAGCCTCCCAAATGGATTCCGCCTGCATAAGAGAGAAAGACTGCCCAACCCCTCAGCTCCACCCCTCCAGGTTTCTCAGATATATGCTTTTGCATGTAGTGATTTAACTGAGCAGACTGAAGTCTCTGCTGGAGGACCACAAGTGTGTGGCAGGCCTCCCTAAACAGATCAGCAGATCATAGTTTCCGAGGACAGCGAGTAGCAGTTGCGTTACTGCATCACATCTCTATAATTAAATAAAACTCTGGCTATTCTGGTACCCAAACACTTCAACTGCTTTCTAGAACACCCAAGTTACAAAAATCCTTCTCACACTGTTTTATGGATACAGGAGACATTTCTGCCATTACAGCCCAAATAACATAGGATTGCAAATTCAATGAAGATTTGGGAATATTTTGCCATAGTAAAATTACTGGGACTACTGAATAATAAGGTGGACCATATGATGCTCGTTTTAATGTGTGTGATGATTAAGAATGGATGGGACAGACTGGGATGGGAAACACCCTACAAATTTATTTCCTTACATGGATATTCCTTATTTTCACACAAAGGAGGTACACTTACACCACCTACCTTTCATGTGCACTGACTGCCCCACTCTTTGCTAGATATATACATCTAGACCATGCAAACATTGTCTCAAAACTTCAAAGAGTCCCAGACCATGGTGCTCTGGATGAGTTTCAAGCATGGAAATTACGTAGAAAAAAATGGATGTGACTGGAATTGAGTCACCCACAAGTCAGTAGTCTAGAAGCAGAATCAATTCAGTGCAAAAAGTTGGTAAGGGATGAGCGTTTGAGATTTCCTGTCTATCTTTATGAGCTGTGGCCCTTTCCTCATAAAAAGACTCACATCTGCTTTGGAGGATATGTGACTGCTGGTGCTGGGCTGGAGCACAACATCCTGATTCAGTACTGAAAAGATATAGATATACATTGCCAGTAAAATATAATTAAAGTTGGCATTCCCAGTGACTAGGATGTGGGACCAAGAGCCAAAATGCCTGATCTTGGTCTCTAACACTGCTGATTTTTGGCAAGTTGCTACCAAAGTCTGCTATTTTAGTATGTTCAACTTGAGATAGCAATGGCCAGATTTGAAGGGCAGCAAAGCTAGCATCTTCGGGGCCAAAACCAGCAGATGGATTTTTCAGACAAACTCATGAAGCTCAGTGGTGCTGACTGCACTTGGTCATGTGGCAAGTGGCAACTAAAAGGGTCTGCTAGGTGTTGAGCAAATTCTGAAGCTTTTCTATTCTTACCAAGCTACCACTACAGAAGATCTACGCCACTGACAGTCCATTCCCTCCCCTCTGTTCCCTAAAGACAAACACTTCCTAAAACCCAGCCCTACAGATGTCAAGATGAAAAACCTTTTAGTAACAGAGACTTACAAAAGACTGCCTAGGTCATATTTATGTAATGTTGTTCTGATAAAACAGCCTTCTAGCATGCCTCAAGATTGCTCTGATGCTTTGGCAGTTTAACAGCTGGAGACCCCAAGGAACCTAGCAGTTTGGCCCTTCCTCTTCTTTGTTAGAGCCAGCAACTTATGGCCTCAGGACTCATTCTGATTCCATTGATTTGGATTGTGGATCTTTTCAGACTTTAGAAACAGACGTAGAATGAGAAAAGCTAGATTCTCAACAGCTTCAAAGTTGAGGGTTCATGGCAGCAGCAGGCTGCTTGAACACTTGATCAGAGAAGCAGTAGGGTGTTAGTGGCACCATCTGGCTCATCCCACTGCAGCTCAGAGCGCAAGGGACTCGTGCGCTCTCTCCAGCAGTGCTTAGTAGTCACTGTGAGTCCAGGCGGTACATCGGGTTAACCTCTCCCATTATTTCATGGTATTTGGCTCTCCTGTTCCTTACAGCAATGTGATCCCCACTAGCTTCCAAAAAATTAGACCAATGTAGGGGAGTAGAATGAGGCCAACGCTGGATTGGTCTGGTAAAAAGCTCAAGACTGAACAGAGGGGAGCAGACTGCCTCCTGACCTCTGTAGTGATGAGCCCATACCTCAGCCACTTAATTACCCTGATGGCTGATGTAGCTTGTTTAACTACAAACTAATCTCCCCCAGGCCCAGAGGGCAGTCGTGCAGTTCTCCAGTAGAACTGGCGCAACAGCAAAGACCTGTAGAATTGACTTGAAAGAATGCGTCAGGCTGTCAAAGAGAGGATGTATCGGCAGGAGTACACAGCTTCTGCAGGATTGCCCGAAGGGTTCATAAATTCAGTGCGCAGCACAGACCGAGTGGGTGGTTTTGTTGCTTGGCTTTGTTTTCTTTAATTTTCCTAATATGCTGTAAGGAGCTTGGAGCTCTCTTTGCATCAAAATGAGCCTACCAATACCCCCTAGATGATGCCTCTCTTTTCCTCCTGGAAAGAAACAAAAGGGTTCCTGGAGAAACACTGTGGGGATCAGACAATCTTGCTTTACTAATGAATTACTTGGGATTTATCAGAATCATTCGAAAGATGTTGCTTCAGAAGATGATGTGTTTGGTCATTATTATTCAAAGTCTGCCCTTCCCATGACTACAAGTCCTCCAGACAGCTCTAAAAACATTTGCTGGATTACGGCCCTTAATTTTTACAGAATTAACTAATGTTAAATACAACTAAGATTTAAGCCTTAGAATTTAACAGAAATACGCAGGAGATCTCACCTTCCCTGATGTACAAGACAAGAGGGTTGTAACCCAAAAAAGTGGCTTGATTGCAAAGGGGAGAAATCAATAGATACAAGAGTAGAAAGATCCTGAATGTATGAACCAGAGTTAAGCAGGCATGTACCTTGGCAGAAATAACTCAGGCGTTCTTGCATTGTTTCCTGATATCCTTATCAACTTAAGAAACATCAGTCTTTTCACCGTGGCCCTAAATGGGAATTTCTCTGCTGTGCACAAATGGCTCACACAGCAATAGCAAAGAGAGGAAAAAAATAGAAACAGAAAATCACTTCATTCTCCCATTTCCTATTTAGAGCTATAAGGGTCTTGCTAGGAACAATAATCTAGATTATGTTATTGCAGGTCCACTCAGCACCAGGCTGAGCTCCCCAGAGCCTAGAAGATGACTGTTCTCTTCCCCTCCATGACAACTGCACATGTGGAAGTCCGAGACTCTTCCAGGGCCAGCAGGGAGACTGCACCACAAGCGTAAAGTTTCCAAAGTTGACTGCACCAGGGAAAAGATTCCCAGCAGAGCTTTATAAGTGATAAAAAGAAACTCTTTTATGGACCTAGGGAGGACTAAGCAGAGTTTGTTGTACTTGGGAAACCACTAAAGGTTGCTGGAATACAAGAAATAGCCAAAGATGACAACACTTCTCCTTTCAAGTCTTTTGCTGAATTGTCTCACCAGGGCTCTGAGCACTCCCTATGCCCAGAGTTTCACAACCTGGCAGCAATGCCTTTCTCCGGGGACCAGGAAGCTTTGGGTTCTCACTGTGCTTACTTTAACAAAGGTGGGCACTGGGAATGCAGGGACGGACTAGTTTTGCCTAGCCACCTCCCTTGGGGACTTGTCACATAGTGCTGTTTTGCACGTTCAGTAAGCAAACGCAAGCAGCTACATTATGCTCTTAGTCTTATGGCATTAACTGTGGTAGCAATAAGAACTACAGAAGTCTTAAGATGGATAGATCAGCCCAAGCAAAGAATATGCTATAAACCAAGGCGGCAAAAGGTAGATTTCTCTGGAGGGAGACAGAGCATACATTTACATATGAAAATCTAATACACAGTGAAAAAGAAAAAGGGCATTACATAAATAATGCTAGGGAAGAAATGAAAAATATGTATTTTTAAATACACTCTAAAAATAGTTTCCAACATCTGCAAATGTGTTGCTCAGCCAAGCAGAGACCCAGAAGCAATACGTATGAAGCAGGCAGGCACACAAGGCTGTGTGATACAGAGACCAGAGGGGCACTGTGGAAGGTGAGTCGTTCACAACTATCCTTTCCAGTTTCCTTCAGCTGTACAGTGTTGGAAGAGTATATTGGGAATCATCTCCATTAATTTGCCTTGGCCTCTAACAACCTGCAGGCACTTGCTATTGGCCACTGTCACAAGTGGGCTACTTAGCTCGGCAGACTCCTAGTGCAACCCACTGCCAGCATGAAAGTAGGACATCTATTGCAGGAAAGAAGCAAAAGCACACGCAGAAGCAGGTGTCCCCATGGGTGACGTGTTGTGCTAACACTCTGGGTCTCTCAGGAAGATAGACTTGCAGGATTCAGAACAAAGCAGGAATCTGAGCTGAGAACAACTTGGGGAGAAGTATGGATTGCATTTTCTTGTGCTCCAGCTCAGAAGTTTAATTCACTCACCTGAAGAGAAGAGTTCAGGTATCCACTCCTCAGGACTGAATCCCAGCTGCTCACCTCTACTGAAGCTGCTGCTTTGCCATTCCTACACAAAGATGGCACATATATATTCCCCAGATCCTGGAGAGGCTACACGGAGACCTAATTGCAGCCTTTCAGTACTTAAGGGGGTCACGTAAGAAAGATGGGGACAAACTTTTTAAGCAGGGCCTGTTACAATAGGACAAGGGGTAACGGTTTTAAACTAAAAGAGGATAGGTTTAGACTGGATATAAGGAAGAAATTTTTTACAGTGAGGGTGGTGAAACAGTGGATCAGGTTGCCCAGAGAGATGGCAGATGCCCCATCCCTGGAAACATTCAAGGTCAGGTTGGACAGGGCTCTGAGCAACCTGATCTAGTTGGAGATGTCCCTGCTCACTGGAGGGGCGTTGAACTAGGTGGCCTTTAAAGGTCTCTTCCAACCAAAACCATTCTCTGATTCTAACAATAGCAACTGACAGCTGGCCCCTATAGGAAACCTGCAGGACTATTCACCCTCATTTCCCCTGCAAGGACAACTGAAGTGATCTCTTTCTGGTTACTCTTAATATGAGAAAACTTACACTAAGCCAGCTGTAATGGCACCTTTTGGCTGCTTCATTGATTTCCACTTTACTAGGTCTGCAGTTTATACTGCTTTGCTTTTAAAAGATTTTCCTATCCTTCCATTCAAATCAACTAAAAAGGTGCAAGGCAGCTCGCCTGCTTCACTCAAGCAGAGGCACTTGTAAGACTCCCGTAGTAAAGGGGGGCACGAAGTCTGCAGGCCCTATGCAATGCTGCTGTCACCCAGTGAAACACCGCTTCCAAAATGGACAACCTTCAGAGTCCGGAAACATAACAAGAGAGTCCTGTTAATTCAATAAAGTAATTTAAATAAATACTTTACACTTCCCTGGATACATGCAAGTTGGCAGTAGAGATTGAACAGTTCTAATCAGTGTCAAAGAATAGTCAAAACTGAAATGAAACACAGAAGTTCATTTGCACAGCAAAGTCTGTACCGTCAGCCATGGAAACAATGAAAGCAAGGACTGTTTGCAACATCTGAACTACTTCTGGGTGACTCATGAGCTGACCAAACTGGAGGAGAAAAAAAAAAAGACAAAAAAAAAAGTGTGATTTATTAAACAAAACCCTAATTCTCCAGGAATATCTGATGGCCAAGAAAATGCTGACTGCATCTGAATTTTCTCCCCTTGAATCTGAGATGAAAAGTTGTATATCTGCAAGTTGCTTCCAGTGGTGCTGGAGGGGAGTTGTTGGGTAGCTACTGGTACTGGGTTCCAGCAGTAAAAAGCTTTTTTTTCTGTGGTTTATTTTTGTTGTCTTGAAGAAAAAAAGAAAAACCACCATGTCTCTACATCAGGGAAAAAAATTCAAAAGCTCTGCTCTGTCCCTCACCAGTGGAGACAGATCTGTTCTTTTATTTACACTGCATGACATTTAGGCAAGAATAATCTCCACAGAAATAAATTAGGGCCACTCCCTGACAGTGCAGATGTGCTTCTGGCTCCTAAGCAGCAGAATATGTCACAAGCCCCCACTTCCCCTCCAGAGAAAATCTCGCTGTGAAAATGGAGCCACACTACAGATCCTAAAGGTGATGGTAATTAGCACCGAAGAGGGAATATTCAGAAAGTAAACTGTCCTCTCATGAGTAGGGCTGCCACAAGCAACTGACATCTCTGCTTGTGAAGAGGTAAGACTCTCCAGGAGCGTACAAAGTACATTTCCATCTGAAGAGCAGAAGGGAGGAAGTTAGCAGGATACAACTTTCAGGGGTCCTCTAAGCATTGAGGGGTTTTGTTGTTGCTGTTTTGGGAAGAAGAAAAAAACACCGTTTCCTAAAGAAATCTGTTTGGAGACAGTCTTATTGCAGAATCTGCTTTGAAGCATATTAAGCTAAGCAGGAATAAGATGCTTTTGTTCCAGCATAAGAATTGCTCAAGAAATGTTCTATTGCACTCTACATTCACAGCCTGCCTCGGATGCAAATGAACTCTCAAGCGCCAGCAAGCCCTCAGACAGAAGCTCCCCCAAGCACTTTGCAGCAACAGGTTTAAACTCTGGCAGCACTGTGACCACATAAGCTAATGTCAAGGTGCCATTTCCCTCATATCCTTGGCCATTAACAACACTGCCAGGAAGAATTAAAAACAGAGTACACATGTAACCAGGGGCAAAGATTGCTAACTTTCTACCTTGAATAGTCAGACTGAATTTTAACATCTGAAAGGTAAATTTAACTTTATTAAAGAGCCTCTTTCACTGCATGGAAGATGCAGACATCAGAAGGGAGAGGTGCCACTGAACACGAGACCCCAGGCTGATGTGCACACTGTAAAGCCCAAGGAGGGGTCTGATGGCTGAGGAAGGTGGCAGTCACCTCCTGGCTGCCATCTCCAGAGCAGGGCAGGCAACCTGCCTGCAGTGGATCAGGGGTTCAGTTCCAAGGGGTTTCCAGTTCTGACCCAGGACAGTATAGCTTGCTGTTCCCAGCTCCTCCCCAGGAGTAAGACAAACCCACCTTTGGAAAGATGGTGCCTGGGAGAAGGCTGGGTCACAACATTTTTCAACTCCACTGTTAATTCTGCGACAGGCTGTCTCCTGTTCAACAGAAGCTGATTAATGCTCAGCGAGGCTGAATGGCTGCTCCTGCACCGGGGAATTAGCCACCCTCCTGTTCTCACTTTGCTGTCATGACACCAAGCACTGGTGTTTGTGAGGGGACTGGCTGCAATGGTGATGAGTGCCATACAAAAGCCACCATAGCAGCAGAAAATTAATAATCATGAAAACAGAAATCTTCCAGTGATGCTAGAAATAGCTCCTTTTGGGTAGGTGGAGGCCCTGGTGAACAAGAACTTACCCTGTTGTCATTGTCTGTGCCACATTTGTTCTGTATTCACCCAAAGACCTGTCTTATGCTTGACCATAACATAAGGCGGGGTCCAGCTTTGCAATATGTTGTCTACATGCTGTACCACTGGCTGAAAATTTTGAAGTAAACTTTGAAAATTTTGAAGAAAGTTTGTCACAAGACCACCTATAGGCTTTTCCTTTCCTCCTTTCTTAACTGAACACTGAAGCAGGCTTTTATTTTTCTTTGTGTCTTCCTTCTCCCCCCTATATTTTTCCTTCAGTGATAGAGACAAAAAAGTGGGGAAAGAAAAAAAGGGGGAAAGAAAAAAAGTGAAAAAGGGAAAATAAGAGAAAAATAAAAGTGAGTTTGCATGAAATTTCAAATAAAGCGTTCTCTTTGAAAATCTGTGGCATTAAAAGAACCCTAAAATAAGTATTTTTCATCCATCTCTGATTATCTTCTACATTTAACAGAAGTAAAGACTAAAACTGTAGCCTCCAAATCAGAGCATGAATACCAGGGATCTATTACCATTTGCTGAACATGTAATAAGTAATTGTACCCTTGCACTAACACTACAGGGCACATCTGCAAATTGTCACTTAGGGACCACATCTGTCACTAAGGAACCTTCCTGGGAAGGCTGATGTTTTAGTGCATGGTGTGCCACTGTTCAAAACCACCCTAAATCCACACTTCTCATCTACAAAGTGTTTACTAGAAGTTTGCCCATGCAGTAGGGTCCCAGCAGTTTGTGCCTACATTTCTTCCCAGATAAAATTAAGCAGGACTGGTAAAGAATGTGTGACCCCTTTTGGCAGGGCATGTGTCCCCTTACCCCTTCTCTCCATTCTCAGAGTCCAGAGAGGCAGGACTGCTTCGAAAGAGCAAACACAACCTCTAAAGAGCTATTGTCTGGGGCAGGAGCCTGCTTTCATCCCAAGTCCCTTCTTACCCTCCAAACAAGCTTTATGCTCTTTTTTCTGTAAACTGCAGAAGTCAAGGAGACATACTTCTTATAAACAGGTACACAATGCCTTGTGACAGACATACACAGAGCACATGAGCAATCTGTGCAGGGGCAGAGGAAAAATTTCACCCAGGTGCCCTTGTCTCAAAGAAAAGTTTCCAGCTCCCAAGTCCTGGTCACACATGAATGCTGGCTCCTCAGAGCAGCAGCTGTAGCAATGCAGAATGAGCAAGAAGGCAAGCGCAGGGCACCTCGGAGACAAAAGAACTGAAAACAAAATGAAAACAAAACAAAACAAAAAATCAATTCAGCTGAACCGAGCCAGGGCAGGCAAAGAACAAAGGGTCAGAAGACAAAGTCGGAAACAATAGACCAGCAAGATTAATATCAGTTGTGAGGAAGAGCTGGGACACTACTGAAGGAGAACAGAAAAGGCTTAAAGTACAAAAAGTAGAAGAGATTCCTAGTTTTGGAGGTTGACATACCCCTGCAACACCTGCAGCTTGATCAGTAGTGATCTCGCACACTGCTGCACTTACAGAAAGGGCTTCAACTCACAACTTAGATTCCTTGGAAGTAATGATGGTCACTTACTAGAAGCCATTTCTTTTTTCATTAACAGAGCCATGCAAATGAGATCTAAAGTCAACCCCCATCTTTCTGTAGTCCTTACAGCCCTGTTCTGATTTTTGCATATTCATGCCCCAGTTTAATTCAACTGGGGTAGGTCTTCAAGATTTCTGCCTGGGATTTCCCCGCTAGCAACAGGCTCTCCAGCACTGTTTGACCCATGCATGAGCAGTCCAGTTTGGGGAAACCTGCATGCATGGTACACTGGATGCCCTTGGCTAGTTGGACTGCTGCACTGCCACAGACACAGCAGGCAATGCCATGAGCAAGACATTAGCTTAACACTTCTAGAGAGCCTGCTATCCCACGTAGGCCCAGAGACAATCTGTTGCATTGGTGTAATATTGCTCCCTAGAAGTGCAGTACTCACTGCCCATGGCCATACAGAGCAACACACAGAGAAAATAGCTCTGACCTAACTGATAACTGGGAAGATATGGATAAGCATCTCCAAAATCCACTTGGACTGCAATTTCCAATGGGAAAAACAGGCCATATTAAGGAAAGCCAAGTGACCACAAAATTCAGCTGAATCAATATTTTCTCTTTTTCTTATCCTCAGACACCAGCAAAGTGCCACAGTGTGCTCATACAAAGACTATGTGCTTTGCCCCAGGGGTAGGTTGGTTAGAGCTGAAAGGAAATTATCCTTAAGCTATCGTTATTCAAAACCAGTACATTTCAGAAATTAATTGGGCAATCCCACCCAGAGACAAAGCAAATTTGCCTGCTGTTGTAGAGTGAAGCCTCGCAATTCTCCCGCTTGAAGATGAAGGGCTCCTTTAGATCTCTGATTATTGCACAGAGGATTAGTTAAGCAGAGGTAGTCAAAGGCCTGCCCTGGGCAAAGGGCAAACTGAATCAAAGCCACTTGACATTTCTTAGCTGCATAGGCAAAGCTGACCTTGTTGTCCCAGGGATGAGGAGGTAGGACTGATCCATTACTCCTACTGGAAGATGCAAGGTAAGCATGCATGGCTAGGACTGGGAGGTAAGCCTGCCTGGAAAGAACAAATTTCCACTCCCACTACTACTGATAGGATGGAAGAGATGAGGTGGCAACTTCTGCTGTTGGTGAGAAGGGGTCTCAGCCATGCAACAGCCCTCTCCACAGATGACAACTCCTTCCTCAGAGGCAGCTCGGGTCTCCAGAGCTTTGGGGATTCCTTCTTCCCTTTGCAGCCTCTTTACAGCCCCTCTACCCACCTCTGCCACCATCACACCTTCTCTTCTGTGCAGGGGTTCCCTGGCACATCCAGAACACATATGTGGTAAGAGTGAATCACATAACTCTATAGCCAGAGAAATTTAGCCTCATTATAAATTTTCTCCAGCTCAGAAAACCAGGTGTACAACCTCTGGTACCTGCCTGGCACCACAGTGAATTGATTCAAAACCTGTGCTATTTTGTAACAGCTAATGTCACTTTGGGTAGCAGAAATTCTTCTAATGGTCTATTTACATCAACAAAATTTTAAGAGGAGCTTTTATTTCCATTACTCTAATATGGATGTTTTATATTCTCAGAACAACCTCCTGCTCTCTCCTGGGATACTTCACACTGAAATCCCATCTAGGAGATTTACAAGGAACAGACAATACTGTTTTTCATGTTGCTTTAGAAGTCAAGGAGACTGTGTTTCCCTTTGTATTAAGGCTTAGGAGCTGTGCACTTAAAGAAAAAAATCGTAGTGAGAAGGATGAATGCAGTCTAAAAACTTTAAGAGAGCCCTGCATCTCATTTTATGGTTGGGCTGTTGAATGCTGTTGTCTTTGTCGGCTTCTTATCATTTGGTTTCCTGAGCCCCTATAAAAGAGGCCATCAACTGCAGCTTCTGTTCACCATGTTCCCTCACTGCTTGTAAGTGCTAAACTGTAGCTAAATCAACAGGAGAGTGTTCTCATCTTCTCCTGCCACAATTTATGCATATCATCCTATGGATGCAGAATACCATTCATTTTACAGAAGATCTTGCTCTTTTTTTTGACCAAGAGCAGTCACCTCTAGGGTGGAACTGTGCAATATCAGGTGCATTTTCCTATGGATTGCAGCCAGAAGAGGAGGTTTGCAAAGGATAAGACAAGTACTGAAATGGAATGGAAGCTCTCTGTCTTGTACCTTTGGGGTGGCAAGAGAGCATAACTCCCTTAAAATGAAGCTTCTGTTTCGCTCAGTTCTCTTCAGTATTAGCAATGCAGCCCACAAACTGAAACATGGGCAACAGCCTCCACAAAGGACATTTCTGCATCAGAAAGCACTCACAGGCCTGCTGCATGGCCAAGGCAGAACACTCTCCTGCATCCAAAGATGAATGACAAACTAAGCCTTTATACATATGGAAGCATATCTGAGTCTAGAAGTAGCCAGAAAAGCATAACCGTTTCCTTGCAGTCTCTTTCATTTGGCAGAGAAGACAGAACTGAGACTTCACAGTAATATAAAAACATGCATGTGTAAGATCCCCACTCTCTATGGAGTCCTGTTTTGTTTCCTCATCTGGTAGGAAATACAGATGAGTAATGAAGGCAATTTGGCTTGCTAGAAGGTAGAGTACACCAGATTAAGTGAGATCAGAACTGATGCAGCCCACGCATTTATTCAGATGCTAATTCAATCCGATATGAAGTCTGGCAGATGATGCCCTCAAGCTTCTGAGGGCCCCATCATTACCACAACAGGCACCTTCTGGGTTCAGTGTTTTTCTCGAGTACAACTGCTATTACCAAAAGCTTCCTAGACCAATACCTACAGAACTCAGTTTCATTTCTTTAGGAGAAATTTATCACCTGGAAAGAGGTAAGCAAGGTCAGAACTTCTTTTACTTCACAAAGGTTCTTTTCACATGTAAAGGCTTCGTTTCCTGCATTTACTCTTGTGTGTAAAACTTGCCTTGTCCTGTGTTTCAGTTACTATCACTTATGCTCTAATGCTCAAAAGATTTATGCTTAGTGAAAGAAGCAGAAAAGCAGCTTTTAACCCCAAGAGCTGATTCCTCCTCTTTCTTCATAGTGAGAGACAGATGTTGGCTAAAATTCCAAGTAGGAGCAACAAGTCTCAAAATAACTCTTCTCACACCTACAACTGCCTTTCCCACAAGCAAAAAAAAAAACCAAACCGACACAACACACAAAAAAACAAGTCCACTCATGTTCTAGCAACTTCACTCTTACTAGTTTCTTCAGGGATCCTGCGGGATCAAATTCAAAGAATCTGAAGGCACTGTCTCCATGAGGCGAACTAGAGAACTGCCACCACTTTTAAGAGGCCATCTTTGAATCTGTCCAGGAATGAAATCCTTCATAGTGCGTGGATCACCTTGGTCACATGGAGAGCAAGTTCAATTGTCCACAACCCCAGTGAGTTATTGTGCAACAGCAGGACTCCCGAGACAGCTGGCGGGAGACTTGTTTTCAGGCAGTTTGTCCCCTTCTACCCCATTCTTTAAACTTAGAATCAAAATTTGTGTAAAAGTTTTCAGATTTTTTTTCCTGCCCTCTGGTAGCAAGGGGGTGGGTGTCAAAAACACAGACCAAGAATGTTAACAGAAAATCAAGAGACATTACTGTGCATAGTCTGGTTTTTCATTTTGTTTCATCTGATTTAAGATGAAGCGAGGAGGAGTATTCACTTAAGCAGCTATAATGAAGAAAGATTGATTGAAATGTCATTTTTACTCCATTTCTTATGGATAAGAGTCCCAGGTGTCTGTTTTCCTTATATTTTCTTTTTAATGGCTGTTCCCTATTCAACCTATAAGTTTCAAGGTCATCTTCAGGTCAAATTACACTTAACACAAGATTCTCAGCATCTACAAACCCAGCTGTGGGATCCCTCTCCCTCCCCTCTTGCACTGGGTCTTCCATTCTGGGCTCCCAGCCTCACAAACTATAGCGAAGTAAAACACTTAGGGTACAAATTTTTATTTTTCCATTTAGATGGCATGGTGGATGTCACGCTGGCAAATGTGTTAGAGAACGAATTACATCCTACTAATAGAACATGTGAAGTCTATGACGGAAAGCATGTGTCTAAGTACATCTAAACATGCTTAAACTTGCAATTAGTGACTTCTGACAAAAGGCAAAGGCCACAGGACAAACTTAAACATGGCAGTCACCACGTCTCCTACAACTTTCCATGCACATGAATAGTGATGGACAGTTTCTCATTTCCCACAAAGAAAATATATGGTAACAGCTAAAGGAAGGAAAATAAGACTGTAAAAATAACAGGGGGGTGGCGGGGAAGGAAATACTCCCGTTGCCAGATCTTTGATTAAATCCAACCCTTTGGAAAGCTGGCTTATCACCAGTGTTTAGACAGTAGGGACTTGCACAGATTTTACACGCAGGTATTTCTGCACACTACATATATATATAGGCATTATCTGACATCTGACCCTACCTGTAAGAGTTAATAATTTACTTGCCTTAACTGTATAATGTGGAAGACAGAAAACAGCGTATGTTTTCTTATATAAAGATATTGGGGGAGGGAGATGAGGAAAAATATCTAAGAAAGGAAAAGAATCTAAACCCACAACTTCAGAAAAATCCCTCAGAAAACTAAGCAGCCCACGAGAGATGAGTTCAAGCTGTAAAATGAATTCACACTCTTTTGTGTCACACTATAAAAGCCCTCCAGGAGCAGCAATAATTCCGGTTGGTTAGAAACTGGTCTATAAGAGCAAAGCGAAAACAGTGTCCTCTTCATCCTAGACCCTACTCCTACTCACTCATCCACAAATGTAACGCAAGCATCAATGCTCCTGATGACTACAAGGATGGTGAGGGGACTGGAGCATCTCCACTACGAGGAGAGGTTGAGGGAACTGGGCTTGTTCAGCCTGAAGAAGAGAAGGCTGCAAGGGGACCTTATAAATGCCTACAAATATCTGAAGGGTGG
>Ga0065711_1007878_pt1 | contig 23369 bp, 18 predicted proteins | sample Hoacrofraction12_FD_59098 | JGI IMG/M metagenome (GOLD analysis project Ga0065711, IMG submission 59098) | Hoatzin crop microbial communities from Cojedes, Venezuela - Epithelial fraction 12 v2 (version 2) | ecosystem: Host-associated > Birds > Digestive system > Esophagus > Crop | place...
TCTGTGGGTGACACAGAGACTGCCCGGGGGGGGCCCTGGGGGTCTGTGGGTGACACAGAGACTGCCCGGGGGGGGCCCTGGGGGTCTGTGGGTGACACAGAGATGCACCCTGTTTGAGTTTGAAATGCAAACTAAAGAGGGTTAAGCACAGCCTCACCGACAAACAGAGCATAGGTTGGAGCGTAAACCCACAGAGGTGTTCAGGCTGCTGTAAGTACAAACATGTGGTGTTTCCCAGCATTACTGTTAATTAATTTTATTCTGGAGCCGTGAGGAGCAGCGCAGAACAAGAGCGTGTTGGAGACAGGCTGTGCGGCCGTGGAGCCGGGGCTGTGAGGGATGGGACCCTGTGATCCCCTGGCTCTGCTCCAAACCACTGCAGGGGCTGGAGATTGGGCAGTGAGGGTAAAAACTGACTGATCGCAGGCCCCTTTGTAAATTAAGCGTGTTCACCTACTGATGGAGGCTAACCAGGTAAATTGTCCTAACTGTCTGGGGTTTTTTTGGTAGCAGTGTTACCAGCTAGGTATAATCCATGTAGCTTGGTGTTGCTGCCTTTGGTTTGCCTTTTCTGCCTCCCTCTGAAGACCTGTCGGTTGCCATGGCTGGGAACAGAGCAACGGTGGCACAAGTCCGCTGGCTGGAGCAGGGTTCTTCCTGCTGTTTCCCTTTGTTGGTAGGGTTTAAAAGCAAAGAAGAACTGTCGGAAACAGTATTGTCAGCAAAACCCCCGGTCGTTTGTCCTCACTTTGGCTGAGTGAATGCCCTTCTTCCCCATCACCGTTATTATCCACGTAGTAGTCTTTAGTGTTTGTGTACAAACACGTACGTGCCTTGTGATAAGGTTTATCTTTGTTTCTGCAGGTTTTTATTCATAGCCCTCATGCGCGGGGGCAGAGGACAAGCACAAACCGAATGGTGCAAAGTAACCAGGATTCGGACATTTCTCTTCTCAGCATTAATCAAGGGATCACCTGTCTAGCTTCGGGAGTGCTGAACCCCCGGCTGGGTTATGATTGTCTTCTGGTTGGAACGCAGACTAATTTGTTGGCTTACGATGTGTACAACAACTCGGATTTGTTTTACAGAGAGGTAAGTTAATTTAACTCTGCTTTTTTTAGTGTCTTCATTGTTTTCTTCTTCTTTCCATTCCAAAGATGACAGTTTTTACATTACTTTTGTCAGTTAGTTATGCTTCTGTTCCTGGCATTAGTTGTATTGCTGTATTCAGAACACTTTGCCTTTAGAATATCGGGAATATTTCAGAAGAAAAATGTGAGTGTCGTACATGTCTGTATGCACGTGCAAGAGCAAATTTTCATAATAAGTCGCATGTCACCTAGCAAGACAGAATTGAAAAAAAATTCACAGGCAGTCAGAACTCAGCTGAACTGGTAGTGGTAGTGTTGGAAGCTCTTTTTTTGAGTTGTGAGCTCTGATGTCTCCTTGTCTGCTGTCTCTTTTTCCTTTGATGTTTCTCTGTAGGTTTCAGACGGAGCCAATGCCATAGTTCTTGGAAAGCTGGGAGATATTTCGTCTCCGCTTGCTATTATTGGTGGAAACTGTGCCCTGCAGGGCTTTGATTGTGAAGGAAATGACCTCTTTTGGACAGTAAGGCATAATGCTTTTGATGTTACAAGATTCTTTCAAAGGCACTAATTGCTTCTGATTATTTTTTTAATATGGTAAATATTAATGTGGTCGTTGATCTTTCTTAATTTATCTCAGATCTTAAACTATATTTTGGGCGTGTATTCAGTGCGCTCAGATGTTGTTTGAGCGCTGACTATGTTAGTTGTTCTGTTGCAGTGGAGATCACAAAAGTGGTTTAGCTTTTGACAGCTATCGTTAGTATTGAGGACTATCTTTCTCGTTCTAGGTTACCGGAGACAACGTTCGTTCGTTAGCGCTATGTGACTTTGATGGTGATGGCAAAGCTGAGGTTTGTAACCATTGACACGTGAATTCAGCTGTTTTCATGGTCTCGTAGTGAAATGATAATAAAAACCCATGGGTTGTCAAGTGTGACTAACTTATGTTACCCGTTAAAGTGATCCCTGCGTGGAAGTTGTCCCTGCTTCAGACTCCAGTCTGGCAAAGGCTTGCAGAAATGCTCAGCCCACGTGTAGGGAGCAGCACTGGTCTCTGGCGCTACTCGGGGTGTGTAAAACTGGGTGTATCTGGAGTCTCTACAGCGCTGCTGCCTTGCGTTGGTGAACCGATTGCTAGCTGTGACGGAAAACTTCTCTCATTTTCTGAACTACACCAGGAGAAATACGTTGGAATGCCTGTGATCATCAGTTGCAAGGTGTCTCTTTCAGTGGTGTTTCTTGAATATTGTTATACTTTTTTAAAATTTCAGAGCAACCACTTGCAAGCATCTTCCATGTAGAAGTGAGCTCTTCCAAAGCTGTGCTGCGATGAGCTTCACTTAGGATTGGTAAAATCAAGAAATCTGTCTTCACATTCAAGTCCTCCTATTTCTTCATAGTGACATGGGGAAATAAAATATTTTTTGCTTTTATGATTTAAAATGAAGATAACTTGTAACAAGCATCTCACTGAGAAAGTGCGAGACAAACGATAGGAAACAGCTGCCGTTCTGATCATGCAGGCTGCAAGGGATGGATGAAGTCATGAATTTGTATGGCGTTTCCTGTGGCAAATGCTCTTCTATCCTGAATGAATTAAAGGATCATGCTTACAGATGTGAATGTTTAAGAAAAGTAATGGCTTCAAGTAAATGTGATGTTAAACCACCATGCTAAAAATACTTATTTTGTCATGTGCCTTTAAATTTTAATCATAATTGCTTAAGCTTTTCTGTTTTGTTCCCCAAAAATCCTCATTTGGAATGTTTACTTGGACTGTGTAATGTTTATAGTGACGTGTAACGGGCTCTACACCTTTGATGTGTTTTTTATAAATACTGAACCAGTGCAGACCCTTTGCATGATAGGGATCTTCAGGAAGTGAAAAAAATGCAGGTTTTCCAGTCAATTTCTGCACAGCTTCTCTTAGGGTGTATTGTTTTTAATGTGCTGAGATGTGGTTATAGAAAGTAGAGACAGCAGATAAAGATTCAGAAACCAGGAAACAGACCTGTGGCACGCATTGTAGTTGCTGTGCACTTGTGCTTTGAAGGGGTTTTTGTTGTTTGGTTGTTTTTTTCTGCTTGAGAAAGGTTCATTCTCAGCAGTTGGTGTAATCTGATGCTACCTCAAGCTAAGCAGAGTTGGATGCGTTATCCAGCTAAGTTACCCTGCCAGTTAGCTCAGCATGTGTTTATTGAGAATTTTTTTTTAGGGTTCTCTTTAATCTTAATTACCTAGGTGTTTTTTTTTTTTTTTTAGTTTTTTTATTTATGGCTTTTGTGAAACTGCCTGTTGACTTAAAACTGAAGTTCTGAGAAAATGCACAGAAACGTCTTTTTAAATTGTTGTGTATCACTTTGTGTCTTATCTGATAAATGGGTGTGCTAGCTTCATTTCCGTTCTTCCTGCCCCAGTAAAAACATGTCTACAGTTAAAATTGACGGATTTTAAAACTGCGTGAATGTACTTCTGTCATTTAGTAACTAACAAAACTAACTTCTTGTAGTCACTGTCTTCCTCCGGGTTTTAGATTGATGGAGGTTACGTTCTTCCATCTTGCCAAAGACTTAGGAGGAAAAAACCTTTTCCTTTTTCAAGTTCCGGTCTGGTGGAATGAAAGTCACTGAGGTGAATGAGTTGAATCAAACTAAATGAAAAAAACCATCTAGGCACCTCTGGGAAATGCAGTATCACCAGTAATTGTTTCAGGATTCAGTGCTTTTAGCAAGAAATCTGTATCTCTTACATATGTTATTTGTTGTAAATTATTTCAGTAGCTACAGTAAGCTTAGCTTGGTGTAGTTTAGTGTGCTGTAATTTGAAGCATCTTTACTTTGGAGGAAAAAAAGCCTTTAATCTTTTTAAAAATCCAACTTCGATACGGATTTGTGTCTGTTTTACCAAGTAAAGAGGGAAGACTCATTGGTTACCGTGGGGAAAGGTACTTTTAGTATCTTTAGTACTACCTTTAGTTTAAACCTTTAGAAAGTTTTAAACTTTCATTTGTAATTCTGTTTGTCATTGATTTGATGGATAACTTTATGGACAAGGCACTAAGCAGTTTCATTTTGCAAAATAGAAGCTGTGTCCTGTCACCGTCTTTAGAAGGTGCTTTTCCACAGGTCTCCGTTTTTATGTTAGTATCTCCTACGTGCTCAGCTAGGAAACAGGAAAAGAACGAGCGTGTGAGGCATGAGAACACAGGAGACCCAGTTCAGTGCTGCTGTGCTATTTGTATAATCATTTACACCATGTTTAAGCCATTGTACCTGTGCTTTGCACTAGGCAGCCACCATTTAGGTTGGAGGAGCAGTGATGGTTTGATACTTAGCTTCCTTGGTTTTGAGTATTTTTAAATGAGATATGTTCGATGCTAAGCAGTGATTTTTTTTTTTTTTCCAAGCTCTTTGCTCACAGGCTAGTAACTCGGAGTCACTGTTTCTCTGAACCCATGTGGTACAAGTCAGAACTGAGCTGCAGGTCCCCTGCTCCAACACCGGCAGCGTAGTATTTTTGATGTGTATTGTTGCAGTAACAAATTCCAACACTAAATCTTTTACAGTGAGAAAAGAGCATAGCCCTGATGTTCCAAAGTATCTTTTCTCGTTCCTGCCCCAGATATTTCACTATGCTTTTGTAGAGTCTAGCTTGACAATAAAAGGTGTAACTAATACTTGAGCAACAGAAGACTTCTGAAATCTTGTCTTGACAGAGGGTACCTTTTGTTCCACTGGCAGCTTATCATACAGCTGATCAAACCTCTTTGTTGCTGGACTTGGAATATTTATTTGCCCTCTGGGTCGTGGAGTATGTCCTTTTTGTTTCCTTAGCTCGAGTAACTATTTTTAAGGTAGACTTTTATTTTTTTTCCTAGCTTCTTGTTGGCTCTGAAGATTTTGACATCCGGGTGTTTAAAGAAGATGAGATTGTGGCAGAAATGTCAGAGACAGAGGTAAATTACTTCTAGCTATTGTTTATTATAATTGCTGATGGAGTCGAAAGTATTGTGCACTGTAAAGCTTCTCTGGGTACTCTGGTTCAAATTTATTGTGTAGTTAAATAGTTAACTATTTGGCACAGTATCTATTCTGCTAGAACTGCAAAAATTTAATGATGTCTTTAATTATGCATGGGGTTTTTTGGTTTGTTTATTTACAAAACTTTCAGCAGGTTGAGAAAAGGAACTATTGCTTGATTGAAAGTCGGGGCCCTTTCCAAAGGGGATTAAGGTTACTGGGTTGTGACCGAAGCTCTTGGTGCCTTCTGAGCAAAAGAATGTCTTCTGCGGCTTTTCTCAAATGTGCTGACATGGTCGTGATGAAGTAACTTGCCCCTGTGTGTATCCAGGCAGTGCGTGGCAGGGTAGAAGGAGGTTGCCCAGGCAAAGCAGAAGGTTTGTGTTGCAGCTGGAGTTACACATTGGCAGTGTAGACAGAGCTGCACCTTTGCAGTGCCAAAAGTAAAATACGGGGCTAACTAAGAGGTGTGGGAGCTGCTTTTTAGCTTGAGAACTGAGAGATCCCCACTGTTAAATTTCAGTTACTTGGGTGGGAGAAAAATACCCTTATCATTGCATTTAGCCTCATGACTGTTCTGGGCCGAGGGTAGAGTGAGGACACACTACAGACCTTTGTCCTTGAAGATCTGAGGTCTCCCCACTGCCCAGGTTGGGACTAAAAGGCTTAGTTTGCTATTAAACCACTTACTAAGAGCTATAAAAGACAAATCCAGGCAGTGTTCTAGGAAAGGAAGCTGTTGCTATAGCTAGAATTAGAGCTGGGGCCATGATGCATTCTGCTGTTTGTCCAGGAGCCAGTCTAGAGTCGTGTTGTGATTTCCACTTAAAGGGAAGCTAAAGGTCCATCACTCGCTCTTACGATTCGTCTCCAGATCCACAGCAGAATTGTTTTAAATTCACACCTGCAGAGTCTTTAGAGGCCTGTTACAATCCTGCTGTTCTAATCTAAATGTGCACAGCTGCACCTAAACCTTTCATTTAAGAATGTAAATTCAGGGAACACATTATGCTTTACACATTCTACTTGTTTGGAAAGACTTGAATAGTTTGCATTTTCTGTGTTTAATCGCCTACTCTGATGAAATGTCATTTACTCTGGTGAAACTGTAGACTGTAGCAATTCTTGAATTTATAAATGGACAATCGGGTGTTAAAGAGAGTGTTACTGCCTTTGTGAGTGCAACTGTTACTGGGGGTCTTCTGTCCTTCCTGGGCACTCGCAATTTAGAGAGTATTGTTACTTGGGAAAGGCTTTGGAGACGATCTGTCAGATGGAAGAGTAAAGGGTTTGGAAACCATGTTTTACAGTAAAAAAGAAAACCAAAACCCAAAACTAACCAAACAAAAAACAACAAAGAAAAAACAAAACACAAAAAAATTCCCCAAAAAGGAGCAGGAGTTTGTGATTCAATTTAAAGGAGTCTCTTGTGCTGCGTTGTACAGAAGACCAGACAGACGATTGCGATTGTTCCTCTTGGTGTCAAAATCTCTAGTTGCAGTGCATGGAAAAACCTGCATTTCCGAGCAGTGGGAGCCTTAGCTCTGTGGAGGATTTTAAGGTAATTTGTTTTAAAAGGAGTGAGAAACCGGCTCAGTTGGGACTCTTGGGCCTTTCCCTGGAGCTGTTACTTATTCGCGTAATATCTAGCTTGGTGTTCTAATTGTGTTCCAGAAAAAGTCCAACTGTGGGAGCTGTTAATTTTTATCTCACTAATCTTAGGCAGAGATTTTCTACCAAAAATATCTGTGGGGCTTTCCCAACCTGTGTGATGTTGAACTCCTTAGCGTCCTCAGCTCCTGAAGCTGCAAGGAATGTTGCGTGTTTGGAGTAGGTTTTCAGCGATAACATGTTAGCACTGATGACTGCAGGAATCCTGTGAGCAGTTGTGCTGCTGCTTGTGGTAGGAAATACATGGTCAGAGTGCGTAGTTTGAGGGCAATTCTGCAGTCTTTGCTGAAGTGTATCTTAGTGCTGGCAGCGCAGCTTGTGTGAGGAAATCCTACAAGGCCTTTGGTGATTTCAAACTGATCTTTAGAAATAGTTATTTCACTACTTAAAGCTTCCTCCAACAGACTTCTTTACCATGTAAGTAGTATACAGTTCATATGATACAGAGAACAGACCGTACAGTCTCTCCTACCTGGAGATGCAGAAGTTTTCACTGCTGTATCCTCTCTCTCCCTCCTTTCCCCCCACAAGACTGTTACTGCACTTAGCCCCATGTGCGGCAGTCGGTTTGGCTATGCCCTGGCGAACGGGACGGTCGGAGTTTATGACAAGACAGCCCGCTACTGGAGGATTAAGGTTAGTCCAGTGTTGGGGTATCATCACGGAGAGCCTGAAGGCTGCTAGGAGATTTGGTGCCAAATCTCGGGTCGTTCTGATGTTATCCTGACTCCTTAGATGAATTTGAAATTTTCTGCTGAGCACAGAACTCAGTGTAGTTTTGTTCTTACAAAATCTACCTATTTTTATAGATACAGGCAACATTAATACCGTGTAGTTCCTTCCGTGCTTTTGGGACTGTTGGCAATGGCGTAAACACCGCTGATGCAACCATACAACTAGGGGTGCTTCAGCTTCGTGGGGCTGTTTAAGCAACGGAGATGCAACAGAGCAGTTGGAGTTCCCTGGTAGAAAACGCCTCTGGCTGTATCGATGAATCAATAAACTGTTTTTCAGAGACTGAATTAATCTTGCATTGCCTATGTTTAAAGCTAATTTTTCGCATCAAGAGCAATTTGCTGCTGCAGAAGATCATACTGGCAAGATCCTTTCTTGATGCTCATTTTAATATTCTTAATAGAACTCAGATTAGAGCAGTCTATTTAGTAGTAATAAGAGAAAGGGTTCCTTGGCAGTGTCAGGAAGAGGTTAATGGCTTTCCTTGGTGGTCTCATTTTATGACCGTGTTGAAGCCCTGATTTTTTTTTTCACTTAGAGAATTTGGCTTTTTACACTTCATTTTTGTGAGTTCTGGTCATGTGCTTGGATGGAAATGTATTTAAAGGAAAGATCAGGTCCTTTGAGGGCAGTGGAGTAGATTTGTAATGAAAGGGCCAAGATTTCAGAGATGTGCGTGTTCTTACAGATAGTGATGCTCAAACTTCCTGCAAAGAGATGTTTTCCTATTCCTTCCTGTAATCTCTCTAGCCTCGTACTCCTGTGTCTTATGTCTGTCAAGCATATGAGATTTAGAAAACATACCCAGGCTTAATTTGTTCTTTTTTTTCTGTCCTCAGTCTAAGAACCATGCGATGAGCATACATGCGTTTGACCTGAACTCTGATGGTGTGTGCGAGTTGATCACTGGCTGGTCCAATGGGAAGGTGAGTTTATGGGGGGGGAAGTGAGGAGCTGTAAATCTAGTAGCTGTATTTGAACAAGGCTGTTAAATTGTCTGAAGGAGAACAGCCAAAAAATTAAAGAGACTGTGGAAAACCGAGTGCTGAAGAACTGTTGCAGTAAACCTCGTCTGGCTGGTGAAGCCTGTACCAAGTGCAAGATCAGAGAAAAGCTGCTCCCTCTGCTTAGCTCAGAGTCAATTGCTGAGGTGTGGTGAGTTGTTTCTGTGCGAGCAGAGATCGTATGCCATGTCCTAGAGCTCCTGAGCGTCTCTGTTCAGCTGCGTCTTGAGCACATGCTAATAATCCTCTGCGATGCTTCCTCAATGTTCTCAGACTACAGGGAAGACAAAGCGGTTATGTAACAGGAGGGTGGCATCAGTCTTGACCACGGCAGGATTAGAACAAATCCATCAAGCGTTATTTAGTTTTATGTAAAGGCATTCTGTACAGCTCAGTCCTAGTCTCTTAAGCCTGTTGCTTGGTGTTCCACCTTGCCAGAATTGACTGTTGTAGCTGCCAAATCTCTCCTGGGCACAGCTTGCCAGTTTTTTTTGGTAAAGCTATGCTTCTTTCTTCACACTTCTCATTACTCTCATTAGCCTGGGGGAATTTAATTAACTTCATATCAAGCTGGCAGTCTAGAGCCCAGATATGTTGTAACTTATGCTGGATTAGACGTGTAACGTTGTTAAAGAGAGAACCTTCCCTTGCTCTGCTCTTTTCTGTTCTTTTCCACTGGCAGTCTTCACCCTGCTTGTTGGTCTGAAACAGCCCCTAGCTCAAGAGAGTGACGGTGGGTCCCGCGCTTTGGAAAAGACACACTGCATGGAACTGAGCCCCCCTCGCCGTGCTCCAATAAATAATTGATAATAATAGATAATTAAACAATAAATAATAATAAATAATAGGTAATTAAAGGTTGTGGTATTTGTATATAAAAATAATGCACCACATAAGGGCTGCAGCTAAGAGCAGAGGTTTTAAATACTGCATTATTTCTGGTTTAGTCCCCTCACTGCTGCATTCGCGTATGCAGAACCTCCCCAGTGCAGACTTGCAGTCCCCTTCTTCCCTTCCTCTGCTCTGTAGCTTAGGGAGGTGTCTCTGAAGAGCAGTTTCTTCTAGCTGAGTCTGTCTAGAGGTCATTTCTCGATGGTATTTTTTTCGACGTCTGGTGTTCTGATCTGGCAGAGCTGCAAGTTCACCTGCAGTTCTGTGAGCGGAGCTGGCTTTCAGTTAACAGCTCTCAGTACAGCTTGACGTGTATTTTGGAGTTAGCTTTTCTGTTCATGCTGTGCCTTGGAACTCTCTGTGATTCCAGGTTGATGCACGCAATGACCGAACTGGGGAGGTCATCTTTAAGGACAACTTTGCTTCCTCAATCGCAGGAGTGGTGGAGGGGGATTACAGAATGGATGGGAGCACCCAGTTAATCTGCTGTTCAGTGGACGGTGAAGGTAGGAGCATTGTTCAGAATATTAATTGAATACACAATAATATCATGCACATCACATCATCTCGGATTAGCTAAACGTTGTTTCGGTTCCGTGGGCGTTTTTGTGTGCCAAATTCCCTTCGCTTTGTGCAAAGTTAAGGGAATTTTGAGTTACACTGTCTGCAAACAGGGTTTTGAATATTGCCTTCTCTGTAATAGTCAGCATGTGTTTCATTATGATCCAAGAAGCCATCAAAATTCATTTGCCTAACGGAAGGAGTCCCATCCTAGTAATGCAAAGATAACTAGATTCAGTACAGATTGTGGTTCTTCAGGCCACATTATTATAGGTGAATGTATAGGACATCTTTTTTCCTATACGTGATAATCCTTTGGTCGCTTTACAGTGGGTGAAGGGATTTAGAAAGCTAAGGGTGTTTGTGTTGTGGTTTTCTTCTAAAGATGAATAGTTTTTACATAGGAATTTTAAATGTTAACAGCCCTTTGTTTCCTGGAAAATGCTATCCTGAGACTGGAAAACTGGTGGGTGTATCCCACCATGCATTCAAGAAGTCAGACCTGGTTACTGTGAGTGGAAGCAAATATGATCACAGATTATTTAAATGAGCTTAGCATGAATTTACAGGGATGGCTCCAGGAAAGACACAGGTGTGATTATCCGACTGCTTGGCGTCAGTGGCCTGAGACAAGCAGGTCTGGCACAGCCCATTTGGAACAAAAGCCTGTCCTTGTTAAATAGCACAGCGTTTTGCTGTCTGTCTTAATCACAGGCTGTGGGGATTTGCTGTGCTTGGGCTTCAGCATATAAACCTTTTTCCCAAGCCTACAGAGGGGAACATTATTCACAGTTTTGAATATACCTTGTCCTGGCAGAGCTGCGTAGTTTAATACCACTGAACTTGATCATCCTTTTCTGATGGGTCCATCATAAACAAACCTTGGCACGATGGGAATCCCTTTAGGCTGGAGCCTTTAGGGGTTACTAAATAGTAATAGCTCTGTTGTTGGGGTTGGATGGACACTGCGTTCTCGTGGTCCTTGTCGTCAGAGTTCTTTTTGGGCCCAGTAATCTTTCACATGAGGTGTTCTTCTGTGTTGCAGTGTATTTTCTGTCTTGCTTTCATATTAAATGAATGATACACTCAGAAATAATAAAGCGGGTCCTTTCGTTGGAGGACAGTGTGCATGCTGAGTGCTTGTCAAGTTCCCTGCAACTTTTTACGGGGGTTACACAGTCAGGCAGCATGTTCTTCACAGGTATAAGACTTTTGTCCCTGGCTTTCATTGTCAGCTGCAAACAGAGCACACAGCCGTAGAGCAAAATGGAAGTTTATAGCAAGCGTCTTTGTCTCCTCGTCTGCTTAGCCGTTCTCTCTCCACAGGCAGTTGGAGATCTTTTCATAACTGTCTGCTCCGCTGGGCTACTGGGAAACAGGTCTTACCCCTTGAAGTGAAGTATCCCTTGATTTGGGGGAAAAAGTAATGTGGGTGGATCTTGTTTACTGGCTGATTGACAGTGACTTACAGTCACTTCCAGACAATAACAACTCCTCTGACCAGCTCCAGAAATCCAAGTACACATTTTATTAATTTTGCATAATTGCAAACTTGCCTAAGCACCTGAAAGATTGATGGCAGTGGGAATCCTCTCGCAAAAGGACCAGGCGTTGCACTTGTCTGGTCACGTGAAGAAAGCTTAAAGACAAGCTGGAAATTCACCTTTTTTCTTTTTTTAAATGTGCACCTGCACATTAGGACTCTTGTCCTAATCACCAGGACAGTCAGAGCCTCTGTGGGTGTAAATCAGCGCTCAGGTTTTTGGCTGAACGGTAGCAGCCAACGACCGGAATCAGTGTCTGCTGCTGAGGTGGTACGAGGGGGTCTCGTTACAGAAACTAAAGGTTTGGGGAGGCTGAGAAAGGCTTTCCTGAAACGGGCTATGTTTTGTTTCTGTAGTCCGGGGCTATCTGCCGGGAGGTGAGGAGATGAAAGGAAACCTCATGGATGCAAGCACTGAGCAGGATCTGATCCGAGAACTTAGTCAGAAGAAACAAAATCTGCTGCTGGAATTAAGAAATTATGAGGAAAATGCAAAGGTACTACTTAAACAATGCGTAGGGCTGAAACACACCTTTCTATTGCTGTAAATCCAGAGTAATCTGGGAAGCCGTCGTGGGGCAGTCCGGACAAGTCAGAGCCGTAACCTGTTAGGATGCAGTGAGATTGTCTGCTGGGGATTCCTGCTTCTGCATCTGGCTTGCTCCTCGTGCAAGTTCAGAACTTGCTTTTTGTATTTTAATAAGTAACGTTTTCCTGGCTCCTTCATCTTGCCAGAGCAGTTGTGTTTGGAGCTGGATTCTGTTCAGCTCTGTGCTTTGGCTTATGACTGCAAATTGCAGTTTTCAACGTGTGAACCAGCTCGGGGGTCAGAGGGGATTGCTGGAGAGGATCAGGTGAATGGGAGCACTGCCAGGGTGCAGGAAGCTCGCTCGTGGCTGGATCGTGAAGGCGCAGGAATGAAGAGCTCTGAACAATAATAGTCTGAGGAAAGAGCAGCCTCGCGTTGGAACAATAAATGCCCACCACAGCAAAAGCATGGAATTGTATAAGCTTATGCTCAAAATTGAATATATGCTAAGTGCTTTTCTGAAAAAAGGGTACAGAGCTGAGCTGCATTGACAATAAAGCACTTGAACGAATTGTAGCACAAGTGTCCACAGCCCTGTGCCTAACCCAGCCGCTGTTCATAGCTGTGTGAAGTGTCTGGGAATTGCTGTAATACAACCACCTCCTGCAAGAAGAGAGAACTGACTTAGGCGTGTGTTTTCTAGGTTGTATGAATGAAAATCTTGAAATTCTGATACTGAAGGGTATGTGTTTTACAACAGGCTGAACTGAACACTCAGCTGAAGGAAGCTGATGGGCAGAGAGGTGTGATTCCAGCAAATACTCAACTGCAGACAGCCCTCTCGGTTAATCTGGGCTCTGACAGCCAGTCTGCCCATGTGGAGCTGTGTATTTCCACTACAAATGGTGAGTGGTAACCTGCAACCATTGACATTCATTTGATGTAAATTCATGCAAATGTTTAGCTATATTTAGCAGATGATTTGCCTGTCTCCCCTTTATTGTCTGTAATTTCCCCTTTGTGGTCGCTTTCCTTTCACAGAGTTTTGAATCAAGCTGTGTTCCTTTGATGGGTCTCAGGGGAGAGGAGTTTAGTGGAATTTGTTTCCTGTTATGTGTTATTTTCCAAGGCAATTAACATTTAACTTGAATGAAACGAGTCTTGTGGATCCCTGCAACACTCCTTGTGTTGACTCTAAACATTAACCTACAGCCGTGTTCGTGAGGGTGTTGCATGGATGCAGCTGGATCTCAGCTGTCTTTGTGTGCACAACTGGAACTACCCCAAGATAGTGAATTCACCTAGCAGCGGGCATACGAGGATGCAGTCGGGTCCAGGTGTGGTAGTGCTGGTCTTCTGGGATATTTTAGCAGTTGGGCAGAGGAGTGTAAAGAGTTGACTGTGCTTAATTCTGAAAACAGCGGTGGTTTGTTGCCAGAGGACAGCTGTTAATTCAGGAACTGCTTTTTCTTCCTGTTGCTAAGACACAATCATCCGTGCTGTGCTGATCTTTGCTGAAGGCATCTTTGAAGGAGAGAGCCACGTGGTCCACCCCAGTCTCCAGAACCTCTCCGGCTGTGTTCGCGTTCCTCTTACTCCACCCAAAGATGTCCCTGTGGATTTGCACATCAAAGCCTTTGTGGGTTACAGAAACAGGTGAGTTTTGTGTTGTCATCTCTGCTGGTCTCCAGAGCTAACTGTGTGACCAGGAAATGGCAATAATGTGGCTTCACGCTTGTCCTACGGGAAGTGCACCGTTAATTGCCTGGTGCCCCACTCTTTGGTGTCACTGGAAGGAGAGCTGGAATTCTTTCTTAAAAACACTGTTTCACCTGTGGTGCTGAGCTCTTCTCCAGACAAATTCTAAATGCTCTGGAGTCACTGGGACCTGCTGTGCTCCGTCTCTGCCCTTAGGGGAACAGGGACCATTTCTTGTCCGGGAGATGCCTTATCGTGGGTCTCTGGAGGGAGCCGGGAGAGGCAGAGGCTGTACCCAGGCTGCCTCTCCAGGCTTTCTATGGTGGCTGCTCTGGATGAGGAACTCAAGCAGGCCTGGAGACACAGAGGTGTCGTGCAAGCTGCGAAGTAACTCTGAACCCGTTTGTCTTCAGGGCAAATAGAAAGCAGCATGTACCTGATTTCAAGACAATGCTTTTCTGGTTTCCCGTAGAAATAAGATGTCTCTTCGTATACACTCGACACCAACTTTGTCCCCGCTCACATCTGCCAGAACAGGCGGTGCCCCGGGACGCAGCCTCCGCCCCCTGAACAGGGGGCCATATTGTGAGAGCTGGCCGGTCACTGCAGAAAGAACGCGTGGGACTGAATTCCCTTTGTGTTTTCTCTATTCGTCTTTAGTATTGCTTTTAGTAAGACTTCACTGAACCCGTAAAGAAAATAGTCACGTAGTAAGATCTTAAATGTGTTAGCCTGCAGAATATATTTCATTGGGAGGATTATGGAAAATGTAAGCAGTAGGGAGGAGTCATACAACCTCGTGATGGGATAAGCCTGGAATTTCCACGTTCCAGTGTTCTTTTTCTGGGAAACGATAAGCTGACTACATTGCTGGAAGCTGCTGATGTCAGTAGCCAGCTAAAAAAGAACGAGGAACCATTGTGACAGGTGAATCCCTGGCACGTTAGTAACTGTGTTTTCTCTCTGCTTTCAGCACACAGTTCCATGTGTTTGAGCTGACGAGACAACTTCCCCGCTTTTCCATGTATGCCCTGAGCAGCCCGGACTCGGCCATGGAGCCGCTGAGCTTTGTGAACTGTGCAATGAATGAGAGGCCGCAAAGGGTGAGCTTCTGCTCCGCTTCCCGTTTCCCGGTCCTGCGCAGGGATACTGCGGGAGGAGGGTTTGCAGTTAGCCTGAGATAGCTGAGAGCCAAGAACTGCGCTGCTGGCCCTTGGAGTCTGTCTGTTACGACTGGACTCCGTGCTTTTTTCCGTATTTTAAACGATGTCTCAATGGAGGTAGTCCCTGCTTCAGGAATTCCTGCAGCTGCAGGAGCTAACGGCCTGAGATGGTGAGGCATTTCAGATATGACATTGTTTGCAGGGTGACGGCTGATGGAAGGCCAGTGGCAGGAGCCCTGTAGCGAGTGATGAATTTTGTAAATGAGCAGAGAACAGGGAAAAGGCAGCATGGTGCCCAGATAATGGCTCAGCTTCATAACAGAGGAGCAGCAGTGCTCTCGTTTAGGTTCTAAAAGGTCTGAATAGTGGCGTGGCAGCGATTAGAGCTGGTTATCTCCCCCATGACCGCAGTGCTCTGCCACATTTGTGCGACCTTTATTGTGTTAAATGGCCAAAGCAAAGAACAAGATGAAACAAAACTTCCCTTTAAACTGTTGCAGTAGAACCAAGCCTTGCCTCCCACCTTTCTCTGGTCTCTAGGCCTGGGCTTATGTTTTCACCTTTGGCTGTGGTCTCTGGTTGTTTGATTTAATTTCCTTAGGAATGTTCAGCTTTGGAGCAGGGAACTTCCCCTGTTCTAACAAGTTCATGACATGGGTTTAGGGGATGAAATTTAGTAAATGAAATTTCCGAAGTACCCTGAACAGAGCGCCCTGGTGCACAGCACGTGCAGGGACACTGCATGATTCTCCAGGCTTTCCACACAGGGTGATGGCTTATGTGCTTAATTTTGTTTTTGCAAGGTTGTTATGTGGCTGAATCAGAGCTTCTTGCTACCAGAAGATGCGGAGTTTCAGAGCGCTCCCTTTCAGGTTTGCTTCACTTCCCTTCGTAATGCTGGTCAGCTCTGCATCAAAATCAAGCCCGGCGGAGAGGTGAGTACCTTCGTGGGCAAGGGGAACACCCATTTAATTAAATCTGGTGAAACTTAAGGGTGGTGCCAACGTGAGGCAGTAAAAATGAAGGAGGAGTGAACAGGCAGAGAAAGTACTCATGTTTTAGGGATGTTTTTGGAAACTTTTGGGTCTGTTTTACTGTTAGTGGGTAAAATTCCAGGGCCAGTTAGTGAAGACAACTGCTTCGCCTGCAGGTCTGTAGGAAGGTGTTTGTTCCCACTCTGTGTGGTTTCGGGGAGCCATAATCTGAGGCACGAAGGCTGCCTGTAACTTTTGCACCGGCCCTGTATGCGCAGATGCCGCTTGGCCCCGGGCCTGAATAAAAAAGCCGCTTTGAAATCGTGTGTCCTTATCTCCTGGAAGCGGTGGAGCTTGCTGATGCGAGAGTTTTGCCTCTTGATAGAATGAACTGCTCGGAGGCTGGGTGACTGTTGGAGAGGCAGTCCTGCTGGGCAGCTCGGGGAGATGTTTCGGCATGGAAGAGCGCTGAAGTGCTTTCTTTCTGACAGATTTCCATCAACACGGATGATATTGATCTAGCTGGTGACATCATCCAGTCAATGGCCTCCTTTCTGGCCATCGAAGATCTGCAGGTGGAAGCAGATTTCCCTGCGTACTTTGAGGAGCTGCGGAAAGTGTTGGTTAAGGTGAGGAGGCATCGGGCGTTTCTAAGCTGGCTGCGAAGCAGTCACTGGGGACGTTTGTATGCCACGCTCTCTAAACTGCTTTAGCACCTTCATGGAGGTCCGCCAGCAATGGCTTGCTGTATGTTCTGTGCAAAGATGATGGGATAACCCTCCACTTTCTGTTTATTCTTTGCTCTGTGGAACAGGCCTGTGGTCCCCAGCAGCGGATTGTTCGGAATAATGTGAATATGTTGTCTGGGAGATGGAGCTGTGGGCGTGGGTTAGAGCGTAAGGTCTCAGCCTGCTCCCCCCCCTGCCTGGGGGACAGGGTACTGCTCAGGCAGCCAGGGAGCGAGGGGAAGGAGGACGTTCCCGGGGGTGCCGGGAGGTTCAGTTGGGACGTTATTTCCGACTACGCTGGGGCAAGGTTTGCTTTGAACTGTTACCTGTATGTCCAGAGCGCCGGGGGCCCGGTCTCGTGACTGTTTGCCTTGGGCAGGTGGACGAACACCACGCGGTGAACCAGAGGCTCACGGCCGACATGGCTGAACACTCCAACCTCATCCGCAGCATGCTGGTTCAGGCGGAAGACGCACGGCTCCTGGGAGACATGTGAGCAGTTGCCGCTTAGCTTGTGCGTTTTGGGTTTAGAACGGTCAGTCTTTGCTTTTCGGGCAGAAAAGAGCACAAAAACCATTTGTGTCATGTAGGAGTTGCCTAGTTACAACTCTTGATGTGGAATTGGTATCTTTGTCGGTCCCACCGTGAGCTCTCCTTGAGGAAAGGAGAAATTTGAGAACTTTAAAGAAAGGAATTCTAGGTTTCCGTCCTCTCCCTCTGACTTGCTGTGTGCTCCTGCTAATGCCCTGTCCATACTGTGGGGAGCAGCAGTGGCAAGGTCTGGGCTATCACAGAGCTGTGTTACTTTCACTGGGGAAAGTGGCATCTCCTCTTTGGGTTGCTGGATAGAATAACTGCAAAAATAGACCATTTTTTTTCCGCAAGCTACTAAGCATAACCAGCATGTCTGGACAAGTCTGTTGTCTTGTAGCTGGCAGACATGTGGGTAACCGTGGCAGCCATCACAACCACGCACCGCTGCACCTTTGTAGTGACAAATAGGGATGACTTTCTTGTCCCCAGAGATGCAAATAACTGGACTGATTGTTCCCCCAGGAAAAACATGAAGACGCGGTACATCGAGCTGTATGATCTCAACAGAGATTTAATAAATCAGTACAAAATTCGTTGCAACAATCACACGGAGCTGTTGAATAATCTGAAAGCTGTGAACCAGGCGATCCAGAGGGCTGGGCGGTTACGTGGTAAGCTTGTGTTTTTGGAGGGAGCGGGGCGTCTTGGGCCCAAGTGAGGCAGGGTCTCTGCATTTCAGAGGCCACCTGGATCAGTTAGGTGACTTCAGGATTTTTGGCCTGAAGCTCAGTTCGTGGAAGGGATCTGTCATTTTTCAGTCTTAGCCAATTGTCTGTGACAGTGAGCTGTGAGTGTCCGGTATCATCTGGGCTCACAGTTTTAGGAGGAACAGTTCAAAGCAGTGGTATAGAATTCGCTAGTTTCATTTAATACAATTTAAAAAAAAACATTTTTTAAAGTGGTGTTTCAGTTCTTCATTGATAATTCTGCTTTTAAAAAAAAGCTGTCAACTGAAGCAGGGCTGTTTATCTATATTATTAGTTCTGTAGGTCTTTGAGGAAGGAGGTATTTTTTTGTGTGTTTATAGCATTCCCCTTTCAACAAGCCCTCTAAGCTCTACTGTAATAGCGCTACAGAAAATTCTTCTTTAAAGAAAGGATTTTATTTACTTATTAGAAAAAAGGTGGCACCTCACCGTGTGTTTAAAAATATTTGAAAGAAACCCGTAAGTGATGAGACTAGACCTAGGAAGTATTTTTACCAGTTTCTTACTCGGTAACTGAAGTGGGTTTTTTTTCTTTTCTTCCCTCTTTTTGCTCTTTACAGTTGGCAAACCTAAAACACAAGTGATCAGTGCTTGTCGGGACGCAATAAGAAGCAACAACTTCAACATGCTGTTCAGGATCATGTGTGTGGGAACAGCCTCCGCGTAAACCGACCGGAGGAGCAGCAGTTGCGCAGGGCCAGTGTCTCCGTGCTGCGGGCAGATAACGGACCAGTCACGTTGAGAGCTTAATTCTGTCCCCTACTCCACTGCAGCGCGAAGTAATCGCAGAGGTAGCGTTTTAGTTAAGCCATCAGGCAATGAATGTTATTATGCAGGCCAAAGGACAGCGAGCTTCGTGAAGAAAGCGTCAGAGTTTAAGTGCAGATGTGATGTTTATGCAAGACAGAGGTATAACCTTGGAACAGTTATTTTTCTTACAGTAACTTATGTATTTTAATATATTTTGTAGTTCAGGCGTTGGCCTTTTCCATTAAAACATAGACTGGTTTGACTGATTTAGTTGGGGAGATGCGTATGGTTAAGTGTTTCTTTGTTGGGGGGCAAAAAAAACCAAACCACTTTTCTGATTTTGCTGTGTAGTCTCTGTGCACACTAAGCACTGAAACCCTGTGTCGGAGAACCCCGGGTGTCGTTGCAGGGATGTGCTGCTTTCTAGGTAAACTAGTTTAGTTTCAGTGCACCAGAAGCACCACAGGGATAACATCTCCTTGCTGGCTTCTAAGCCAGAAGATCTTTGAACGCCATCCAGTTCCACGATCCATGCGGGTAGGAAGCGGTCTGTTTCGTATCCAGCGCTCCCCACACGTAGACTGCAGGAAGTTTTGCTTCCAGCTACTGGTTTCGTGCTGCTGCTGGAAAAAACTGCAGATGCTGAGGTGGGCAAGGGTGCATTTCACAAGCAACAAAACCAAACTACACACCCAAGCTGGTGCGTACTTGTGAAGAGCTGGCAGTACTTAATGGGATCAAAAGAAGACCGTATTGAAAAGTCTCTTGGCTCCTGGCTCAAACCTGTTTATTAATTGTGGGATCTCTTAAAATATTACAGTAAGGCTGTATCTTGCATCTAAAGCTATTTTAGAACCTTTGCCAAAGCAAACTTCTTCTAGAAGCTAAAAATACCCTGCATAGGATGGAGGTTGGGCCCCAGCACCCCCACCTCCTGCTCCATTCATCGCATCTACCGCTGTACGGACTGGCGCTCGCGAAGCGGGCGGGGAGGAGGGACCCACCTCCGGGAAGCGAAGCTCTTGGGTAGCTTCTCAGGGCTGTCGGGAACATTCATGCCCTGTGACTGCTCTGTCTCTTGCCACTGCTGAATTAAAGCCAGCAGCGCGCTGTTCGTTACAGAGCAACTGGTGAGCACGCAAGCAGTTGAACGGATAATGTAATTCTTGCAATGTGCTTTAATCCCCCAAACGGTCCCTTGCTGCTGCTTCAGCCCCTTCAATCGGGAGAACCGTGCTGCCAGAAGCACCCATCTCTGTCGCTTCAAATCTGCAGCAGGAGCTCATCTGAATCCTTTGAAGAACCTGGTTGTTAGTCAAATCCAGCTCCTTGGTAAAAAGGGTGGTGAGCCACCCAAGCTGTTCTAAGCAAGCGAGCTTTGACTCGATTATGAAGAAGACTTGATTATGGAACAGTCTCCTGGCACAAGTGCTGGGCTTTCTGCCACCTGCTGTACCTGTTCCCACTGTTTCAACCGCTGCTTTTGTTCTTTAGGCTCAAAATCCTAATCACAGAATCACAGAATGGCAGGCGTTGGAAGGGACCACTGTGGGTCATCTAGTCCAACCCCCGCTTGCTTGCTTGATGTAGTCCCTTCAGTGATAAGAGAGCGGCTCTGATCAGCAGGCAGCTTTCCCGTCAGCCTGATGTTAAGGCTTACGCACCAGGCGCTTCCAGTCCCAACTCTGTTTTGCTCTTGGCAGTGAGGTCAGCCCTTCAGTCACAGTCCAGACCTCTGGTAAGGCTCATTTCCCCCGGCTAGGTTTCTGACAACAAATTTGTCGTTTATTAGCCTGTAGAAACAACTTCTGTCTTTGCCAAATGTAAAATCCAGGTCCCGTAAGCTGAAGCAGTAGCAGCTTTGCAGTTGCCTGTTGAAATAAAGCCGCCCATGGCTGGCGCGCAGCAGCCAGCTGACGCAAGCTGGACCCGCACCCGGAGATCAGCGGCAAACGGTCCCCACTGGTACGATTTGGCTCGGGACTAACGCCTCATGATCCTGTTCTCAGGTACGGGAGGGCAACTCGTCACAGCAGGTTAAGCCGCTGGTCAAGTACAGAGTAAACTCTTGAGGCCACACCAGCAGAGCTGTGTGTTGCTACAAATTCATGGGCAAGGCTGCTTGGGTGGCACCGCACCGTGGTACACATGCTGGGGAGTGGGTCTAGACCACGGTCCTGCCCCGCTGGGGCACTTCAGCACTGGCCTGAAGCTTCAGCTGGGGCTGGAGCCTTCCTCGTACGGCCCCCTCGCTGCCTGGGAGATGGCCTGCGGAAACGCCGTGCTGGATCAGCGCCTGCGGAACGGGGATCTACGTAGCAGTGATTTTCAAGGTCCTCATTCAAGTTCCAGTTTGGAGTTTAAAAAAAACGCAAACAGTTGGAAGTGACACTTGACAAAAGTTTGTCTGGTTTTAGCCCCTGTTTCTCCAAGTCCCTGGATCGTGGCTCATCTTCATTAATACTAATTTGCCGAGTACCCGATGGCAGAACTTCGCTGTTTATGAATGCCAGAACCATTCTTTCAGTCTGGTCTACAGCTAACTGATGTTACTCCATATTGGATGGGTCCTGTTTTCAGCCCCTTGTCAAACCAATAACCACCAAATCCTGAAGCGCTTGTTGTGAAGCATTTGCATAACGTCAGTAACTGAAAGCTGCTGGTACCTGGCATCGCATGCCAGGCCTTGGAGGTGCAGTCAGCTGGTGGGAGACGGGTGTCCTCGTACGGCCGAGCCGATCGACGTCTGCACGAGGCCGTCTGGCTGGGTATGAAGTGTCTGTTCTCTGTTGCTCACACTCCATAACTGCTCACGTTCTGTTCTCGATCCTGTTTTTCTATATTGTCCTGCTTGCTTAGTTATGTATGTATGTTAGGTATGTATGTATTTCATATTCATACTCCTTTCCATAATGATCAGAGTAAGCAAGAGTAAGCATGGCAAGCAGCTACACCTAATTGTCGGTACAGATTTGTATCCAGCAAGAGCACCTACGGCGAGGGCTGCCGTTATGGGGGCAGTCTGCAGGAAGACCCTTCTCCCCAAGCAGCTTGCGGCCTTTGGAACTTTGTGGAGCAGAGCCCTTCCCCTGCACCTGCAGCGCCAGCCTTTGGCTTTTGGGGCGGCACAGGGAGGCTGGGAGAGCAGAGACGTGTCGATTTTTAAATCTTTGAATGCTAACTGCAAATTTGGCTTCTGAAATTGCTTCATCTTAGTCACTGGAGGCAGAAGGGTGGTTCTGCGTGTGAGCGGATGGGTTCAAGCTCGCTCAAGTAGAGGCTGGTATGCCCTCTAGTGTATTATTTATTATTAAAGAGCAGCAAGCTTCAGCGCGCCCAGCTTCTTCCCAGTCTTCTGGGAGGCTGTTCCAACATCTACCAAGCACACTCTTGGGTTGGCAATGCAGTAGAATAAGTAACTTTTTGTTAATTAATTTACTCCCTACCTTTGCCCAGCTGACTATGTTGTGAATAGCCGTGGTGTCCCTCACCTTTGTTCGAAACAAACCAAACAGTTTTGTCTCTGAAAGCTCCAGTACTTGTCTCTTTCTACTGGATCAGCTCAGCGTAAGAAGTTCCTTCTCCCCAAGAACAGCTGCTGCTCACAAAGGCAGCGGAGTGCCTCAGGCACCAATGGTTCACAAAGAAGGCAGTCCTGTCCTTGCTTCAGAATTTGTTTGTAGCTCCATTCCCTTGTCTTTTTAAATAGCATAGAAGTAGCAAAGACTAAAACCAAGCAAGAAGGTCTCGGCAGTGCACGGAGCAGCCCGCTTAGGGAGATGAGTCAGAGTGCAAACAAGACAGTGTAGAGCTCGCGCTCGGAGCAGCTGCCTCCCAGCTGTCCTCCCTGCCCAGCAGTGCAGGAGGGAAGAGCCAGAGCTGAGCAAGTGCTCTTGGTCCAGGACTGAATTGGCACTGACACTACGCAGTCCGGCACCTCCCTCCCCGAGCGGCTTGTTCTCCGCTTGCTCTGGCGTCGGCGAGGCCTGAGACACCAGTCACTTCAGCAGCAACGGCGGCGGCCTCGTGCTTCAGTGGTTGCTTTCTCAAACGTTATGTGCTGGGATCACAGCTGAAGGTCGCTGCTCCTGAAGTCGCGCCTGAAGGATGTCCTGCTGCGCTGAAGAGTGCTGAGCGCTCCTGCGCCAGCACAGCTCGCCTTGCTGTCAGCTTGCTGCCGCTCTGCTGCGGCCTTGCACCGCTGCGGTGGCCTTCAGCAGCAGGCTCTAACCCAGAGCTCCCCTCTCCTACCCCGAGCGCGGCAGGAGGGACGATGTGCACCGGCTCTCCCGAGCTCACGGCAAGCCCACAGCCTGCACTGTCTGGCACGGATCAGCTGAAAGTACACCCCTGTCTGTTCGTTGCCCCAAAACCAAGTTCGAGGCGAGTGGGTGCAGGCAGGGCACAGCCTCCAGCCGGGTGTTCTGCGGTCTGGCTGCTGGCTGCAGCGCCCGGCACGGCTCCGCGCCAGCCCCTGCCCGTGTGCCAGGCGCCTCAGTCTGTCACCATCCTGCTTGCCGTGAGCAGTGCTGACTGAAGTTCCGCACCGAGACCACCGCCTTTCGTGGGCAGGAGCTGGATACGGCTGGATAAGGCTGTGAGAGGACCTTAGAAATGCCTACAAATATCTGCAGGGTGGGTGTCAGGAGGATGGGGCCAGACTCTTTCCAGTGGTGCCCAGCGACAGGACAAGGGGCAATGGGCACAAACTG
>Ga0065711_1034689_pt1 | contig 23368 bp, 12 predicted proteins | sample Hoacrofraction12_FD_59098 | JGI IMG/M metagenome (GOLD analysis project Ga0065711, IMG submission 59098) | Hoatzin crop microbial communities from Cojedes, Venezuela - Epithelial fraction 12 v2 (version 2) | ecosystem: Host-associated > Birds > Digestive system > Esophagus > Crop | place...
CCCCCCCCCCCCATTTTTTAGTGATTGAACTCTGGTCATGCGGAAACCTTTGTTTAAGCACAAGGGAAGTGATACCATGGCTCTGTCTCTTTTCCCTGAAAGCTTTGCGATAGTACTGATCTTTGAGGACTGGGGGCTTGGGTCACAGTAGACATCAGCAGTGCCTTGTAAATTCCCATTCCTGCAGAACTCAGACCTCACGCTACTTGCGTCTCTTTCTGTTCACCTCATCTAATTTGCAGTTCTAGATAAGCTTCACATTTTCTGGTAATAATTGAAGCAGAAAGACTCTCACTATAATGTGTGGCTCCCAGCAGCCCTGAAAAGAAGTAGATAGAAAACAGCGCATTCTTTAGGATTAGTGCGAATTTCAGTCAAGTAGTAGTTCTCCGTTGAGCTTAATGGAGTCAAGGTTTCACAGAAAGTGTTAAGTACGGACTGTGGTACATTGTTTCTGCACAAGCTCTCGCAGCTACCTGCCATTTCATTCACCTCCCTTTCCCTGCTTGTCACTGCTCTGAAACGCCAAGTATGACAAAAATGTTGGAGGGCAGCTTCTCTTGCAGTGAACGGTGCGCAGCTGTGCTCAGTTATAAGGCAGCAGAACCTGACATGGAGTTTGCTGGAAGATAATGGTCACTGATTTCAGAACTGAGGTATTTTGTTTATATGAACTTAAAGTGACCTGAAACATCACCACCTGTACAGTGATTAATCTTCATTAGTGTCAAAATTCTTGACTGGAAAAGGTACCTGCAGTTCAGAATGATTAGCAAATTCTTGCGTAAATGTTTTTTGTTTTGCATATTAACCCAGCATGTAATTTCACCTGTTCTAAGGTGACCGTTATGTCTTAAGCAAGGAGAGGTAATAGACTTTCTTGTAAATCTTAGGTTGAGATTCATGTTCTATACAAGATGCTGTGTATAGTGTTTCTGTGTAGAAGATTATTGTATTGAACTATTGTATTCTTTAATTTCATATTAGTGTATTCTGGATAGTAGATGGCACAGTGGATCAGCATCTTGTGGTGTAAATGCCATTCTAGGTCACAACATCTTTCTGACAGCAGAAATGGAGGAGTGATTTACAGAGAAGCGTGGCATAGTGAGTGAGAAGGCAGTTTGCAGAAACTTGTGCAAGATGTTTTTACAAGAAGTTAAATTTGCTTACTACTGTTGTTTCAAATACTGTCAAATTATTATTTTTTAATAGCAATGGGGCTATGTTTTAACTTTTGTGTATCTGAATTCTAATCTTAATATAACACTTTAAAGGTGGTGATACATGTGAGTATCTTCTGTCCAGTGGGAGATTTCTTGGAGAAAAAGTATGGCAACCCCACAGCTGTATGATGCATAAGTATAAAAACAAGTAAGGAAACTCATGTCTTCTATTCATCTGCCTAAGAGTCGTTGTTGTTTGATTGCAGCTGTAGTAATTGCAGTGTCAGTCATTTTTCACTTTATAGCTGGTTCTCTAGGCTTTCAAAAATATGCAGCATTTATCAGAAGGAAGTATGTTCCTTGTACATAATCTGTGTTTACCATAGTTGTACTTATATATAAATGCAAATAGATGTTGGTGATCGTAGTACTGGTACGTGTTACGGAGAGCCACATGATACTGCAAGAGACTGCATAGCTTTGTATGTCACTCTCAGATTGCTGAAAGGGAAAATGCTGAGCTTGTGTGTGGAATCACAAGGAAGAAAATTGCAAGTAAAATTACCAATCACTTTTTTTCACCTACTAGCAAGAGCAGTTGATTTTTTAGAATTATGCTGCATGTTACCATTTTGAAGCTACTGTATTTGTAGCACCACAGAATAGGAGAGCTTGCTTGGTTGGTTGCATAATCACATTAGAGGGAGAGTTCATTTTCATTTCTATGCAAACGACACTAAACTTTTTATTAATTCTGCATGCTTAAAAATGTTTTACTATTCCTTAGAGCTGGATATAATACTTAGAATTATATTGCTCTGTAGATTTTCTAAAGACTTTTTCCTAAATATACGTTTCCTGTAACGTGAATGTTGCTGTTTTGTTTTACAGTGAAGCAAAAAATTGCCTCATAGACAAACATATTGTGTTTATAGGAGATTCTAGAATTCGACAGCTGTTCTATTCATTTGTGAAACTCATAAATCCTCAAGTCAAAGAAGAAGGAAATAAGGTGAGATAGTTTATTTTGATGATGGTTTTCTTTCTTTCTTCCTAATTTACCACATAACTCTTCTCTAAACTTCAAAAAAGCAAGAAATTATACCATTTGCTGGCCTAGCCATCAAGAAGAAGAACCACAGAGAGGTCTTTTGGAGAAGAACAAGATTAGACTAAGATAATTGTTTGGGTACAGATGGGATGATTGAGAATCTGAGAAGTGAGCTAGAAAGCTTGCAAGAAAGCCTGCGGCAGTCTGGGAATAAATTAATGAAGCTGACTTATCCCATAGCAACTTATGCTTCATATTTGGCTTCTTGATGAGAAAATGATTGCTCCTTTGTGTGTTTTTAAATAGTGATAATTCATGGCTTATAATTTGTCATTTTAAATGTCAGTTAAATTGCTGATCTAATCTGTTCATAAAAATCCTTGGGGCAATGACAGATTTCCAGGTCTAACTTGAAGCTGAAACTAAAAATAGCTTCTGGTCTTACCTTCCTTTTGGTTGCTGCTGAAGAGCTGTCTGAATTTTATAAGGCGAAGAATGTAAACTGCAGTAAGAAAGGGTTTAGCTGTATCATTTGTTGAACAGAATATTCGTTTCTTTTGCTATATCATGCTTCTTAGGCGTATCCCTTTTGTATGGATGTACATGTGTGAGGGAAAAGACACATTTCACTTTCAACTGTACATCAGATTTGTCAATTATTTAGTAATTCTGTCATTTAGAAGTGCAAGCTGTCAGCTTGTCCAGCAGACAGCATGCAGTCACTCTCACTTGTCAAAATAAGGTGTTTGATTGATCAAGTAACTCTTGTTTTCCTAGTCTGTTGGTTAGGTCACAGCTGCTGCCTAAAAGTGATGGTGAGATGGTAGAGTGCTATAATTGATTTTGAGTCAAGAGGTATCTTTTGAGTAGAGAGGTATCTTTTGTCAAGTATTTCTGAAATCAAGATCTTGTTTTGTGGAAGAGAAATACCCCTGTTCTTTTGGACCACAATTGAAACTAATACTGTATTTAGTAACATTTTAAAGGAGGATTATGTATGCAGTAGCTGACTGCTTCCTTTCTGATTTTTTTTATGATCTTTTACAATCTCACTCAGCAAATTTAATAATGCATTCCAGACTTTGTTTCTGCCTGGGATTATTTTCTTTTATTCTTTAATTAAAACTGTGTCGGTTGGTTTTGTGCAAGGAAGATGGGCAGAGGAAAAGGAAAGCTAGGAGAAAAGAAGTATAAGAAAAGAAAGAGGAAAAAGTCTAAAGTTTTTCTCATTTTGGGAGGCTAAATTTAGGAAAATATTTTATACCTTTGTAACAGAGTGAACAGAATGCATTTCAGACTTAATTGGATAGATTTCTTCCGGGAAAAATAACTCTTTAAGCCAGTAGCTTGTTTTATCAAGAAAGTAACATAAACATTTTGTATGAGTATACTGACAAGTTTACACACGAAAAATCCTTTCTACTGAACATAAACCTTTGGGTGAGAACAAACTAACATATGAATGTAAATATTTTCTTTCATTCTGGAAGTTTATCTTACTTTGTTGTATTGTTCTGGGGTTTTTTGACAGCATGGAAATATCCCATTTGAAGATAAATCTGCTTCAATTAAAGTGGTAAGTTTTTATCTAGCATTAAATCACAAGCCATAATTATATTATTATTTCACACAATGTAATCCAAATTGCAGTCAGAAGTGGATTTTTCAAATTTCCACAAGTGCTGTAAAAGTCAAAAGATGCTTTAGACCATCAACATTCTCTATAAATTTTCCGTAAAATATATCAGAGTGTATCTTAACATATTCTATTTTGAAGAAGATTCTTTGAGACACTTTAGCTTTGAGCACTTGTATTCTGTGTTAGCTTTGGGCGTAAGCTCTGGAAACGTGTATAGTTCTTCTTTTTGTCAGATCTTACAATGTGGCCTTCCCAAGAATACCTTTTGCCAGGAAATTTACTCTTCCACTGCTGTAAGAATAGGTGTCTGGGGCTTACTTACTTGGAGTGGTAGTTGTCATAATTGCCTTTGAGCTCTCTGTGCTATCCCAGCAAGTATTCCTTCCAGTTCTTGCATGGAGAAATAACCAGAATGTTGGTTATAATGAGGATTTCAAAAAAAGAAGGCAAATAAAGTACTTGAGGGTAGGTTGTATGAAGGACTCTGTTCTCCTGTGCCCTGGCAATGGAAATAGTGTCCTCGGTAGCTTTCTTTGCTTCCCATGACAGCTGTCAGCAGCGGCGCTGGGATTCTGCTAGTTCTTTATTTGTTTATGTCTTGGGGACAACTCATTCTCTGTTCATGAAAACTGAAGGAGCAGTGTATTTGCTGAGTTGTCTGCAAGTTAGTTTTCAGTACCTGCTTGTGTATGTGATGAAGATTTAGGGTACACAATAACATTTTAGGGTGTGAGCCCATGCCAATTTAAGCCCATGCTGTCTCACTCTGTTGCCCTTCACAGTATGTTCCTGTGTAACTAGCACTGGTACAGCTGTGGAGTGGGCTGGTTTAGGAGTTAATCCAGCCAAAAACGTACCTTGTAGGATTCCTTTTTCATTATTTCTGATGTGGCTCATCATACGGTTATCTGAGTGCTGGAAAAGAAGGGGCAGAAGACAAGGCAGGACAAATGGGACTATGTAATGTGATTTATGTTGGTGTAGCCTGACACAGAACTACATCTGCAAAACTCCTTAAGCCTTGGTAGGTGTCTAGCCACCAAGGTTTGAGATGGCAGGTTTGGGCCTTTGGGAGATACCTGAGTAGTTAAGAATATGTTCCTAGTCTGCTGCTTCCTTGTTTTGGTGCCATATTGCTGTTGACATTTATTGGCATCGTAGCTGAATTTTCACGCTCAGAATGGCCGTGATGCAGTAATCTAAATGTGGAAAATACTTGACAAAAAAAAGACGGAATCGCTGGGAACAAGTGGAGAGTCTAATTTTGCCCTTTCTAGTGATCGTACTGACCCTTCCGTCCTTCGGCCGCTGCAGAGGGCTGCGTGATCACTCAGATTCCGGCCAAATAGTGAACTGACAGTACTCAAGTGAACTACTGAAATCTTGAGGTCTGTGCAAGTGGAAGATAGAGATTTCCTCTCTGCTGGTAGTGTTTCTGCGTTACAAAGTTTCTTTGCAATAGTTTCTGCATATGTAATCTCTGCCGTTTCACTTTAACATGTAATTGTAGTCCATTTGATAGTTCTGCACCTGAGGAATAACTAGATGCTAGGAAGTCACAGCTTTACCTGGGAGACGTAATAGCGCTAGCCAAAGTCTAGACTGTCCTTCTGGATGAAGGCTGGGCACTATTCCTGACACCTAAAGAAATGTCACTAGGTAATGCATTTGATGGACAGGGCACTATTAGATTTAAACAGCTGATAATTTATGAAGTTGGTAAGTGAATTGTTAGGTTTTCTTTTTGTTTGAAAATTATGATTTCATGCTATCAGTTATGTTAGGTTCTGGAACAAAGAAAACCTGTTGGTAGAAACTGTGGGAAATTGAGCAAAAAGCAAGTTCTAATAAGTAAGTTATAGGCGTGAGCTTGGTTTTATCCCTGATTGCACTGGAAACCCACGGACATCCCATTTGGCAGAAGCTAAAAAATTAGCTTGTTGGTGAAATCCCAACTCCTGAACTACAAATGAGAATTTCTTCTTTTTTCATGGCGGCAAAGTTTTGTGGTGTTTTTTTTTTTTTCTTTCCATTTTTTTTTCTTTTCTTTCTGTTGTTCATGTTAGGGCGAGATTCAGGGTTTTCATGCTAACTATAAAGTAAATCTCACTTTGGGTCAAGTGTTTTTCCTTCACAGTTGAATTTATGGCAATTAATTTGGTTTTTTGAATTTTTTGTTATTAGTCTACTGCTTGTCTTTAAGCTTAGAGAGTAAATCTGCATTTATTTTACAGGATTTCCTGTGGTATCCAGAAGTTAATGGCTCTATGAGGCAACATATCAAATCTTGGACTGAGGTATGTCTTAAAAAAAATGAATTTAGCAAAATCAGCAACTGACTGAGGACTACCACTTTTTTTTTTTTTTCATATACACAACTATAATTACTAGGAGTCCAGAAACTGCAGCGTATCACTTCTGTTCAGTCAGTTACGTACCAGAGATGGGAAATTTGACATCAAAATTTTGAGAGGGGATGTTTACTGGTGTATATGTTTCTGGGCATCTCCTGATCTCTCAAGGATGACTTCACTTGGGCCAAAAACCCCAAACCAAACCAGAAAACTCCTGCTTCCTGGGAGCGGGTTGATTCATCCTATTAAGAGCTGAAAGGATTTTACTCTGATTTGGCATTTCGCTTCCTCTGTCTGCAATGGCTCTGCTTTTATGTGGCCAAACATTTTTGATCCTTATTGGTCCCTTCCCACTTGAGATATTCTATGATATTGTACTTACTGAGTTAATTTGGGTGTTCCAAACTGAAAGGCAACAGCAATTTGGAAAGAATGCCTTGATATTTTTTTTTTCAATATTTCCCTCACATAGTAATTATTTTACATGTTTCTGTTATGGTACAGGTTGTCAAGTTATTCAACATAAAATATGTATGTAATTCTGATAATGAGTAATAGATTTACAGATTGGCAACTAAATTTTTCTTGTTTCTTCCTTTGCTGATGTTTTAAATAGCCTGGAGTTATTTAGTAATGGCCCCCGGTGATTCTTTTGCTACCCTATTTGTCAGTCTTGCACAACACCTTCCAGGAAGACAGCTGAAGTTATCATTTGTTTTTCTTTTTCTGTGATTACTACAAAAAACTGAGAGCTGTTAAACCCTTGTTGTGCCATCAGCACTGTTTATTTCCTTGTACTCTTCTGTTTGAGTACATGTTCTGTTCCTTGTCCTAGACGTAACTTTCAGACCAGGACTACAAGGACAACAGCTGTCCATTGTCCTTGTTGTGTTTTCGCAGTGAGTTTATGGTCCCTTCAGTCAGTAGAACAGTCAAACAGATGTTTGAGAATGCTGAGAGATACGGAGAGAAAAAGCACTTGGACAGTATGATCTGCAGTTTACTTGACCGTAGGAGGAGATGTTTAGATAGCTTTTAAAGGGAACTTATGCTGCTAGATTGAGAATGATTGTAAGTGCTTACAGGTGGTTTGCACTTTTGCAGATTCTGTTATGTGGAAATTCTGGTATATCACAAGTTGATGTTCTCTGTAATATATCTGCAGTCTATTCCTTTGTAACCATCTGATGGACAAGTTGAGTCACAGTTAATTAAGATATGAGTCTTAATTAAGCTGCTTAATATAATAAGTATGATTTTTGGAACATTTTAAAACTAATTTCTTTCTACTTTGTGTCTTAGGGTTCTGTGGCAAAACCTCATATAATTGTAGCAGGAGCTGCCACGGTAGGTTATACATATGTGGGGCATTTTAGTAAAGAAGGGAGTTCTAGTAGGATAACTTTTGTGCTCTCACGTTGGTTATGTGATAAAGTTGTAAACCCAATTTTAATAAAAAATAGACGTGAATTTTCTGTTATAACAAGAAGTTCTAAAATATCAGGTGTATTTTACTATAGCTGCGTGATGTACAGTACTTGCTTTTTGGCAACAATGCCGCTTGATAAGCATTGATTAGCTTGTACCTACCTAATAAATAAAGTAGCTTCTTTGTTAAAAGCAGATTATTCATTAAAAATGTTAAATAAAAGTACTTGCATACTAACTGAGATGCATTTTTAATAAACTCTTTTCAGTCATAAAATTCTGCTTTTGAGCATGGCTCTTTCTGAGCGCACGTATTTCTTTTAGATTTGTATGGGCAGACCCCTGAATTTTACAAGAATAATTCAACAACCAAAGAGGTTGCACTTTCCACTGGAATTTTCCACCACTGTGAGCTGCAGCATCACAGGAAGCTGGGTTGACAAGACCTGAAGAGATCTCCTAACCCGTCAATTTGCCACAAGGCAGGAGCAGTTATACCTGTGTTGTGCTTGACAAGAGTCAACCAGTTCTTTAAATCTTCCAGGGACAGAATGCAGCAGCCCCTCTTAAGCAGTCTATTCCAGTAGTTGGCTGGTACTGGGAGTCAACAGTTGACTATCTGCCTATCTCATTAATACCACATTTAATGTCCCCTACTTCCAAAAATTTTGGAATTGGAATTTTAAAGAAATTAGCTATTATAATTGCATACCAGCTCAAATGTAGGTGGAAAAAACGTGTTCTATTTTAAACAAAATCCTTTGAAAGCAGCTTGGTTTAGAGACAGCTCAGGCATTCTACCAATTTGGAACCTTCATGGAGTGCAAACCAAAGGTGAATTCCCCCAATTTTAAGGGAAGATCATACATACATGCAGACCTCCACACATTTCCTGAGGGATCAGAAATTCTTTTTCCTTACAGGTGAACACCCCAAATTCTCTTCTTCTGTAGGATCCATGTAAATATTTTGATTTTTAGGAATCTTAGTAAGCCTAGAATATCTCTGTTCAGTCTGAGAATCTGGCATGTCTTACTAGCACTAGTCATTGTAGTTCACACAGAAAATGCCATTATGTATGAACAGCATTCTGACATGCAGAAGGTCGGGTCTGCAGAACTCTTAGCTAAATAATTCATTTTATTCAGATATATACAATAGCATTAGCTTGTTGTCCTTTGTGGACAGCGGGCGGTATGAACCAACAATATGTATATGTGCTCAGCCCTTTATAACACCAGTATATTTACACAAAACAACAGTAGTATCTAGAGCTGGCCAAAGATAAACATCTTCAATTTTAAAGGACTTGCAGAAAAATAAAGTGCTTAAAAAATCTGACACGTCAGCAACATTTACCATGACTAGCACCAGTGTGGTAACCTGCTACTAGATTAAACTGATGTGCGCCCTTGGACTTCACAGCATTTTGAAACTTGTATCTTTAGCTTAGCTCTCAGTTTGGTCATGCTGCTTTGCTCTCAACATGTCTGTCTTAAGATGTCAACTGCATAACAGTTTATAAATACAGGTAAAGTCTTAGAAGCTGGAGAAGCTCCAGCGAGTACAAAACTCAGTTGGTTGCTTATTTTAGGAAAAGGAGATGCTCTGAGAATATCACTGCAGTGCTCTGGTTCTCAGTTCCTGACTTCCTGTTGAATAAAATATGCTTCTTAAAACGTCTGTTTAAATATTGTAGATATTTCATGAGTAAAGACTTGGCTACTGGGAGAAACTGCTTTTTTTTTTTCCAGAATGTGAGTTCTCAGAGCAGCTGCATGTTATTTGGTTTCATGAAGTATTCATTTATATTCGATAATACTCTCAGGAAGTGGATTAATCAGTTTATTTGGCTTACATCAAAATTTTTATGTAGATATTTAGAAATAACTACAGAGTTCACTCCATTCAGGCTAATTTTTTTTTTCTTGTTTATTAACAGATTTTGACTAAATCAGTATAGATACAGTAATACTTAAAATAGCATTCTCCCAATCATTTCATGTAGAAGAATAAATCAGAAGTTGAAAGGGCTCTTTTTTTTTTCTTTTTTCTTTGTGGATATCTGCAAAACAGATAGAAATGTTGGAACTCAATACCACCATCAAGTTTTGCTTGCACGCATCTCTTGCTGTGGTCAGTTTTCCTAGAGTAAAATTGACCAAATTTGCCATGATTTTTATATAATATGACTGGCTTTGCTACTTCATCATTGTTCAAAGTCAAGGGGCTTTTAATTAAAACACCTTGCGTCATTTAATTTGTGAAAAATCAAATATACGTTAAGTTGAATATTACATTCTCCGCATTTAGATGGTCTGTTTGAATGTAATTATCTGTCTAGACAGCTGCTTGGTCCAAAAGAAATTTTTTAGCACTTTAAAAGCGAAGACTAAAGAAATAATGTAGCTTTATAGAAATAATGAAAAATAGCTACAAACAGAGCAATGGAATCAGTTAATTAAGGGTCCTCAGACACAGAGATTCTGAATCTCTTTCTTTGTTTCTCCAGTGGTCTATCAAGATTCACAATGGCAGCAATGAAGCCCTCGCACAATATAAAATCAATATCACTTCAATTGCACCTCTTTTGGAAAAATTAGCAAGAAGTAGTGATGTTTACTGGGTCTTACAAGGTAAAGTAATGAACAGTAGGTAACAATTTGTACTGTCACTGTCTGTGGAATCGTTATCTTCTAGGATATGGAAAGCTTAGTCCATACTGCTTACTTGCAGAGTAAAAAGTGTGTTGGTTGAATTCCGCTCTGGCTTTTCTTGCAGCCTGAACTGCAAGCTGGTACCTAACTAGCTGTTGCTGGTGATGGAGATTTTAAAGTGCTCTCAGGAAAATCTTTTGCCTTCTGAACTCTGAATTTTGGTTAGCTTACTCTCAAACTCAGTACGCCAAGTCTGTTCTCCCTATGCTGTGCTTCATAGGTACCTCCTGGGAGTCAGGAACACAGGATCAATATTTTGCATTTTGTGCATAAAACAGCTGTATTCCTGTGTTTATGTTCTATTAAATCTTCAGATTACATAAATAATAGGAAAGGTTCAACCAATGCATCCTCTGTGTGTGTCTAGAATGAATAGGCATGCTATAGAGAATAAAGAGAATTTAAGTCTCTAGAATGAAACTTGCTTCTGTACACTAAACACTGATGAGTTGAGATTAGGAGCCAGAAATCATGGTTCACAATGAGTCTGTGAGATTTTTAGTATGGCACCAAGCTTACATTCGTTTACTTTTCTTCAGTAAAACTAAAGTATGTCCCTGGCACTGAACAATGAGCTCATAGGTGGAATGTGCTCCTGGTTTATCTGTCATAGAAACATAGCGTTTTAGATTATCATCACCTCAATTAGAAACACAGGCAAATTTTGAGCCCTGATAGGAGTATACCCAGCTGTACCCTTACAGTCGCATCCAAGTTTCTGTCAAAGATAGTTCTAGAGGTTAACCTGTATCAACAGATTAATATTCTTGCATTCCTTTCAAAACCAAGTTTATCTGTAGCAGAAGCTATTAGCTGTCAGACATGTCCCACCATTCTGTTGATAAAGATCCCATCCATTTAAGTCACCTCTGAGCTCTTCAATGGATCAAATAAGAGGAGAAACAGTCTGTACACAGAGTTGTCTAGACATTGATTGTCCAAAAGTAGACTTGAGGTAAATCAGCTTGTAGAGCGTGTTTCACTGGAGTTATGAATGTCAGCAGCTTTTCACAGCAACTCACTGATCTCCAGCTGACCTTTTGATCTAGAACTCCATATAGCTTTGTGTTAAGCTCTATATAATTTCTGAAGCCTGCAGGCACTTAAGTGGAGTTCCGTTCTTCTGAAAAACTGAGATTCTGCCATCAGTTAAACTGGAATCAACGGGAGCAAGTGGAATATGCTTATGGGCTATGACTTAGACAAATGAGAAACTGGTTTCTTCTACAGTAACTAGAGGGTTTGGGAGATATTTATTTTTCCATGTGTCTATTCTGCTGCCTATCTTCTGTCCTCTTGGCTTTGGAGTATTTCCCCGGGGGGATTCCATTACTGAGAGAAGGCATAAGCAGCTCTGTACTCCAGCATTATATACTTTTCACGGGTTTGGGGAAATTAAACAGACATTCATGTCTGGCCAAAACTTTCTAATCTGTAAGTATATATGGGTGACTAGGGAATGGCGATAAGAACATTTCATCATAAACAACTCTAGTTGCTACTCTAGTTACTGTAACAGTCATTCATTCCTCCCTGCACGTTCTTTCTGTACCATTGAACAACTGTGACTACCTAAATGAAAGAAGCCTGTACAACTCAAACTAAGCAACTGCATTTGTCAAGTACATTAATGTGCTGGTTCTTTGTCCTTTCAAATTCAGATCCTGTTTATGAAGATATGCTGAGTGAAAGTCGAAAAATGATCACTAATGAGAAAATAGATGCTTATAATGAAGCAGCTATTCGTATTCTGAACAGCAGCTCCCGAAATTCCAAAGCTAAAGTTAAAGTGTTCAGTGTATCAAAATTGATAGCACAAGAAACAATCATGAAGTCTGCAGATGGCCTGCATCTCCCTGAGTCGAGCAGAGATACAGTAAGTGTTTTTATCACTGGTCAACATTAAAAAGTAGTAATAGTAAAACAAGATTTTAAGTGGGTGTTCTGAAATGGCAGACAATATGAATGTAATGAGGACCTGCACATTCTTCAGGAAATTTTGTTCAGAAGATCCCAGTATGTGAGAGTGCAGTCACTTATATAGGATGTATAAAAAACATACTAGCAAACACATTAGTGTGTAGATGTTTTAAAATAGCTGTTAATCTGCTAGATCTTTTAGATCCCGAGTGCAAACCTTGTGCTTTCATCTTCATGAATGAGTTAGGGTGATGATGATTTGTAAAGCAGTGCTAAGAAGTAAGTCTTAAATTTTCCCCTACGTGCCCATATAATTTTGTTTAGTAAAGAGTATGCAAAGGGTAAGAAAACACGCAATATGCACCTTCCTGGTTGCATGGAGTGCCACTGACTTTATTTCTTATTTTATCTTTAACCTACCAATATATATACACGTGCGGTGAGCCACTCTGAGTTGTGTCAGTCTGCCCTTCTTGTGAGAGAGCTCTCCCACCATGTTACTTTTAGTTCCACTCCTTTGCAGGTTTCAGTTGCTTTTAAATACTGGATGGATGAACTACATACCATCTCACCACAGGTTTCAGTCTCATTGCCGTGTTTCAGAGACTTCCATTACTGTGCCCCTTTAGAACCCAAGTTTGTGAGCTCTTTTTCATTTATAGTCCAGGTGGCTCTTCATAGCCCCTTTTACAGCCAGTAGAGAGAACCCTTCTGTTGCAAGGATTAGGATTAGGTCTTCTTGCTTACCTCAAGAAGCTCAAGGGTTTCCTGTTCGGAAGAGTTGTTTTGACTGTGCTGTTGAATGCAACTAGGTATGTGGGGGTACTGTGAAATTTAATCCACATAATTAGAAGGCAGAATTGCATAGGTTTTATGTCAATGCATGATCTAGAAGAAAATTTCTTACAATGCAAATATTAACTTTTTTATTAGAGATTAATTGACAAAACTGCTTATTTCTTTGACAGAATGCGATGATTCTTATGAACGTCTACTGCAATAAGATAATGAAGCCCATTGATGGCTCCTGCTGCCAGCCTCAGCCCCCTCTCACTCTGATACAGAAGTTAGCTTTCTGTTTCTTTACTTTGTCCATTATTGGATATTTAATTATCAGTTTAATTCATCGGAATAATTATCGAAAGAATAAATCATGCACTGATTTGGAAAGTGGAGAGGAGAAGAAACCTGCCATCAGCACTCCTAATGTTTCTACTTTAGAGATGCTCTTACACTCCTTCTGCAAACTTGGTCTAATCATGACCTATTTTTATCTATGTGACCGAGCAAATCTTTTCATGAAGGAAAATAAATTTTATACACATTCATCTTTCTTCATACCAATCGTCTATATCTTGGTTTTGGGGGTATTTTATACCGAAAATACCAAAGAGGTAATGATCATGTTGACATCCGGCTTATAACATTGTTTCCCGGTTTGAGTGTAAATAACTAATTGCTAAATATTGAAAGTTAAATTTTCAAAGTCAGTATAACTCATCTGCAAAAAATGCACTCTCAAGCAATATAACATTTGCGTGGAATCAGGTTTTTAAAAGCATATAGGTATGATCACTTTTAGTCATTGTCACCCAGTCAAATTGGAAGCGAGCGTAGCTCGGATGCAAGAGAGTGTAGATCATGTTAAAATCTGGTAGACCTGTGTCCACTAGACAGAAGGCTTTTGCAGTTGAGACCTGTTTACCCATAAAGTGTTTTATTGTTTTGAACTTTTTCTGCTCATTTTGTAGATGTTCCTTGTACTTTTTGGAATAGCAACACTCTTGTTTTGTTTTGCATTAGACTAAAGTGTTAAATAGAGAACAGACTGATGAATGGAAGGGCTGGATGCAGCTTGTTATTTTGATTTATCATATCTCTGGAGCGAGCACTGTAAGTGATTTGAATTTCATACTTTTTTAAAGTGGGAATGCAATTTGGGTCTGTAATTCAAAAGAAAGATAGTGCAAATGTGTATTAGAATTTAATAGAATGAATAACTAATGCTATTGTTCCTGTAGTTTTGGTATTCAGTAGAATTAGTTTTTCTCTATATTCGTAGATTTCATTGGTAAGAGCATTTTATGCATTTCTTACACAGTGAGAAAATATACTGGTTTCTTCCATATAGAATATTAAGTTAATTTATTTTTAATTGCTAGTAACATTTCTTTTTTGTGTTCTGAACTTGAAACTGCTGAAGGTAAGCTTTCAAAGAGCCCTTCGTAAGTCTCTCTTAACTGGTAATAGAATATGAAAAGTGTAGAGCAATAAATAGAGGAAATTAATTTTAACATCAGAGAGGTTAGGGCACCAAAAGAGCTTAGTAAGAAACAAGGAAATGTGGCATAATGTTTCTCTTCTTAGTTAAACCGCATTTACCACAGTGCAGAAAAAGCATAAAATACGGGATTAAAAAGGACAGCCAAAAGCATTTATTTGGCCATTTATAAAATGTACTTTATTTTTCTACAGTTTTTGCCTGTGTACATGCACATTCGAGTTCTGGTTGCTGCATATCTGTTCCAAACAGGTTATGGTCACTTCTCATATTTTTGGGTAAAAGGGGACTTTTGTGTATACAGAGTGTGTCAGGTAAGAATACCTACTTACTGTTTTTATAAATTAATCTGTTCAGATAACAAGATATCCATAATTTATCCGTACTTCCTAAATAATGTGATATCAAATTACTTAACCAAGGTTCGCACATTAAAAATGGCTATTGTTTCTGTGTAATCTGACCTGTTTAATCAGTAGTGTTTATCTGATACAAACACACAGCATATAAATGATACTTACAATGTAAAAAATGTAAGTATGTAGGCTTTAAAACATCAAGACAAGTATTTTCTAATATATAACAAAGAGGTTTTCATTGCACTAGCAATTTTCGATTTCAATATATAAGTAACGATCCAGGCAGGCTTTCAAAGACAGTGTATTGGAGCCTACATTTGTTAATAAACGAAATGAATTTTTGCACCATAACAATACAGAGAACATACCTATTTTTGTGGTTTCCCTCCCAGGTTTTGCAGCGTGTGCTGTAACAGTTTAAAAAAAAATTTAAAACTCTGTTTTATTGCTGTTAATTATTATATTGTCAGGTAACTTAGGTCATCATGCTTATTAAACGTATGTCTGCAGCCTAAGTGCTGCACTGGTAATGACACTACCCTAGCTTTAACTGAGCCAGCCCAGGTAGCCGTGGGAGTGAAAGCAGAGAGGCATTCACAACATCCAGCAACTGGAATACTCAGTCCCCGGCCTGGGGAACAGTCACTTCTGGTTTACCCTGTTTTCATTGCGATCTGTAACCAAGTAGGCCAGTGTAGGACAAGTCCAGTGCCACATAGTCAGCCTGCAGCCTGATACTGCACTGTTGATGTTCCCTGAGATAATTCTCCATGTTACAACTGAAATATAATCAGCATGAGATGTAAAATACATAGATATTTTCGTATAGTGCTAAAGAAACGTGTCCCCCATCTCTCTCAGCTTTGCCTCCCAGTTTATATGTCTTCTGTCTTCTCTCCTCTGATACCCTCCAGGTTTTATTTCGTCTCAATTTCTTGGTTGTGGTACTGTGCATAGTGATGGACCGACCTTACCAGTTCTACTACTTTGTGCCATTAGTCACTGTCTGGTTTATGATCATTTATGCCACCTTAGCTATATGGCCTCAGATAGTCCAGAAGAAAGCAAATGGTATGACTTTTTTTTCCTTTCTGCTATAAAACATTTTTAAATACAGTTTGTCATAGACGAATTATATGTCAGTTGAAAAATGTAACAGCTGATAACTAAACTGTCTCTGATTAGTCATATTAGAATGCTTTTTGGTAGGTTTTGACCATCAGAAATGTGTTTTATCAAGAGTTGTAGTATTACTGAATGCAAACTAAAAGCACAGGTTACACTATCAATGCTAGCTGAGATTGTTGCTGTAGTGTACTAATGGGTACGGCACGCACAGCGAGCGTTTAGACTTTCCCATTCTGGGTTGCCAGTATGTCTCGTCCATCTTGAGCACCAATTCTGCCATAGCCTGCCAAAAAAAGAACGTGGGGTTTGTTAGCTTAGTCTCTTAGATTAAGTAAACTATCAAAAGTATGTCTTGGGATATGGATATTTTAAATAAAAATTGTAGTGAAATGCCAGTTTATTTTATGCAGTGCAGTTCATTGAAAAGTTGTCACCATGTGGTAAATGCTTATTATTTAATTCACCTAAATTAGAACTAAAACCTTAAAAGTCTTAGATGCTTCTTCACTATTGATGAAGTAATATCCAAATTTTATAGTCTGCAGATATGAAAATGAAATATACCAAATGCATGCTAGGAATAGATGCTGCAGAAATATAATTAGAAAGTGCTTTTACAAGATATTTTGAAGGCAAATAGCTCCAATATAATATTTTTTTTTCCTACAAAGGCACTTCTCTTCTAGATACAGAGAAATGACTGTTGTGTACTTCGGAGCAATAGTGTACTGTAAAACTAGAACATCTTTCCGTGACAACTTTCACTTGTTTATGTCCCTATTTACAGCTGCCAGTTTATATGGTGAGAGAGGGAGATGATCTCTTGTCGCAATGTTGAGGCTTGGGTAGAGCTTAATGTCAGTCAAAAGCTTTGAGAAGCAGTTTCTCAGGCTTCTCTTATCAAGATACTTGTCCTTAATGACCTGCAGTTGAGCTTTGGAGTACAACTGGTACCTCAGAGTTTAATAATGTATGCTCTACTTATTTCACATGACAAAAGCTGTTGGGCATTTTATTTTATTTATTTACATTCACCCAGAATAAGGACTGCCTGTGCAGAGTGTTTGGGAAAGCAGAGGCTTTAAAATAGTGTTTCTGCTTGAACACCTAAATTCTCTTCTTTCTGTATGTATGTCCCTGTTTTAGACGTGAGGCTGAATTTAGGATTAGTAGGTTATTAATTGCTGTGAATGTTTATTTGAATTGCTTAAAGTAAAATTTAATATGTAAATGTAGATAGTGATAAGATATTGCTGGTAATATTTGAGCACTTATTTATGAATGTGTCTATTACTAAGCATAGCTACACTAAATAATTGGCAATTATTATTTAATGTGTCCTGGGGTTTGCTATTGAAAGATTGATGACTGTATCCTGATTAATTTATTTCTTCCTCAGGGAACTGCTTATGGCACTTTGGTTTACTGCTGAAACTGATTTGCTTACTGACATGTATATATTTTCTGTCATATTCTCAGGTTTGTAAATTTTGACTATTTTTATCCTTAACAACCTAAGAGTATATTACATATCTCTACTTTTTATTGTGCTCATAACTTGTATATTTGCTCCTGTATCATAAGTACAGAAGAAACAAACGATACCTTTCAGTTTCTTTTCCTATTTGAACTGGTGTGGATGCTGGAAAAAACACAATTCTGTATATTTCTCATTTGTAATGCTTGACATATTTTCAATATACTACTACAAATGTAATAAATACAAAGGTCTATGCTTTGGTTTCAGGGTGGGTTTTTTTGTTTTTTGATGTGCTTAAAATTACTGGGTTTTGCTAGTGTATGGTGCTACATACGGTGGTAGGAAGGTCTCTGTCTCTTAGAGACCTGGCGTTGGCTTTGATACCTTGCCAAAAGACTGGTTCTCGTGCTAAGTTAGAGATTTACTGCATGCTGTAAGTGTAGCTGACAGAAATAAGGGCAGAGTTTGTCATTCTAGGATTTTAGAGGGTGGTTTGTGTGGTTTTAATCCTTCATTAGTTTTAAGTCTCTTGAACTGTAGTCTGCTGTAGAGTACACATTCGTTATCCCAACACATCCGTTGATCTCTCCCTTTAAGCTGGCAGTACGAAATTGAAGGCGTGCTGATACCTTTACGGGAAGCGAAACTGAAACCCTCTCTCATCTGAAGAAGTATTTTGGGGTTTGGGTTTTATTTTCCTTTTGGGGAGGGAAGTGCCTTCTAAGCAAGCCTGTTATTTTGGTAATGCCACGTAGCTAGTGAAATAGGGATGTGATAACACTAAAGGACAGCGTATTGATTCAAATTTAGTAAATATGGTTGAGATCAGTGTTAATGCTTTTGCTGTGTTTATTTTTTACAGGGTGCATTTGAGAAGATATTTTCTTTTTGGCCACTGTCCAAGTGTTTTGAACTGAATGGGAATGTCTATGAATGGTGGTTTAGGTGGAAGCTGGATCGCTACGTATGTAACATTTGCAAAATTTATACTGGTCTTTTAAGTGTAGTTTTTAATTTGAGGGGAGGGAGGGTTGTTTGCCTTTCCTCCAGAGAAAGCAGGAATTTGTCCCAGGGGATTGTTTAATAGAAGACTAAACTGCATCCACCTTACTTCTGCAAATGCCTATCAAAGCATTGCTTAAAAGATGGATGTTGATTTATTTGCTGCTGGCTCTTGCTTAGTTTGCTTTTAAAAAATAAAGTCATAAAGCAACTTAGATTTGTCTTTCTTCAAATATGTTTTTCTGTGAAAATCCTGGAGCACTTCAGGCTATTAAAATACAAGGCAAATTATTGTTGTGGCTTTCTTAATATTTTTTGAAAGTTCTATCAATTAAAGATGTATTTCTTTTAAGATAATCTTTAAAACACTTTTAAAAAACAGGTCTTGACACCCAAACCAGACTATTCTTGCACATTATTTTTAAATAGTTTTCCAGTGGGAAAGTGCTTTCTTTCCAGTTACTGGCCCTACAGTGTCGGGGAATAGAACAGGGAGACACTGGTTGGCCTTTTTGCCTGCTTGGTCAGGTAAGAGGAGTTTCTAAGATGGGGGCATTCATCTGCTAACCTGAAGAGGATCACTTGCACTCTTCTCCCTCTGGCAGTCTTCAGTAACTGAAATTTGCAGAGCACACCGTTGTCACATCCTGGGCTGCTCCCACCAGCAGCACACACTGCCTTGTGATGTTTCGGACTTGGAGCCTTGTGGCTTGTGGACAGTGTGTATTCTGCGATGCTGCAAAAGAGGAAGGCCCAAAATAAATACAGAAGACAAGCACTGCATGGGCCTGAAACAGGATCATGTTGCTAGCTAATGAGATCTTGGCATACGATCATAAAACACTCTGGTGAAGAATTGTGTCTGTGAGAGAGGGAAGCACTTGTAGTGCTTCTTGAATGTTTTCACCTGCCAGCTTGGGAGAAAGTCAGAGACTCATGGTTTTTCCCCAGAGAAAGCCCTTTTCTATGCTGGCATAGATTGCAGAGGAGATAGTAGGTGCTTGAACACTTCTTGAAATTTCATTGTCATGTCTTTAGTGCTCTGTGAAGCATTACTAAGAGTACTCTATTTGTAGTTTTTGAGTAGAGTTAAAAATGCAGCTTATGACAACCTAGTGTAGAAAGCCTATTTTTGTTTGCTTCAGTAAATCTGGGAAAGGACCTTTTGACACTGAAGCTTTGGTATTACAAATAGTTTATCCTGTAGCATTTCTGTTAAGAGTTTGTACCAGGAGTACTTGTAAAAGCCATGAAATATTCATTTCAGTGTTTGTCTCTTACAGGTGGTTTTTCATGGGATGCTGTTTGCTTTTATTTATTTGGCATTGCAGAAACATCAGATGATATCAGAAGGAAAGGGAGATCCTCTTTTCTCCAACAGAGTTTCAAATGTTGTATTATTTATTTCAATTGTGTGCTTTTTGGTACGTACCTAGTATAACTAGTATAATCAGGTTTGTAAATCTCTACAGAGTATGTTTTCTGAAGTTCTTGTTTAGAAAATGTATTGATTTTAAAAAATCAGATCTTGATCTGGAGATATTTTAGCTGTGTTTTCGTGCACAGCCCTACCTACCTACTCACTAAAATGATTTTCCTTTAGATGAAAACATCACTCTTTCAGTTCATTGCAAAGGCTACAAGAAAATTGGATCATAAAAATAATATGGTAGATAGCGCGGCTCTTATCTCCACTCTTGATTGCTTGTCTGTTTGCGTTGAAAGAATTGTCAGCAGCATGCCTGTATCTTAGGGTATGAGTAAGTATTGTGTTCATCAGCTGCAAAGAAGAATGAGAGAAACACAAAACTAAGCACAATGTAGTTTTTCTATTAGTCCCATATCTTAGAGAACCGACTACTGCTGAAGCACTTCCAAATAGCTTACCTCTTGTTTAATTTGTAAATGTTACATATAATTGCTACACAGACTGATTTTTATATCTTTTAGACCTACTCCATTTGGGCTAGTAGCTGTAAAAACAAGACAGAGTGCAATGAACTGCATCCTTCCGTTTCTGTGGTGCAGGTAATTATAATTACATTCGTTTTCCTTACAGTGATAGAATCTAGTCTGTTCTCATTTGGGCTTTTTCAAAATTTGTTTTTAAATACATTTTTGCTTTAGCATGGAATGTCAGGTACTGAGCTCCATTCTTACGTCTGAAACTGAAAAAGGGTTTAACTACATCGCTCGCTGTTTTTCATTGCCTTTAAGCACTGAAATCACATACTGCGATTATGCTTTCAGTGTCCTTAGTGTAGGTTTCATACGCATTGTTTAAGTCCAAACGCAACTTTGATTAGTTGCTTAGCAGTGGAAAATAAGAAAGCTGCCGGGAAGTGTGAGTGTTTCGGAGGTATTAGTGTAGGAAGCAACCTATGGGGCCCTGTAGTCACTTTTAGGCAGAGAAAAGGTGGGCCACAGAGGCATCCATATGGTTTTCTTAAATGTAGGTTTTCCTCTTACCCCATTATACACCAGCTGTCTGATTCTGTTCCCTCTCTGTTTCCTTTTTATTAATAGTTTGTCCTGTTCTCTTGGGGGGCAGCATATGTGACTTAATTTTTTAATATCAATTTGTCCATCTTGACACCTGCTTTTGAAAAATTGAGGGTTAACTCAGATTTGTGGCCACCTTCATTTTAGGCTGGCACGGTATAACATGCTTTGTGACCATGCCTAGTAAGTGTAGAGTAATATCGTCAATGTCAGGGCCATAATTCTGCTGAAGATGTAAATGTGTCTTGCTATGCTACAAGAAAGGGTGTAAGAGATTGGAAATTTCAAGACCTACTTTGTTAAGAATAAACTGCATGGATTTTTGTTTGGTTTATATATTTATTGGATTTTAAAGAAAATTTAATGCATGATGCACTTCACTTAGACAGTGAAAATTAAAAACCTTTTTTGTGTGTGTGTAATCTTCTTGTCATACACAGTCACTTGTTTTACTTTTTTTATGTAAAGATTTTAGCTTTCGTCCTCATCAGGAACATTCCTGGATATGTCCGATCTGTGTATAGCTCGTTCTTTGCCTGGTTTGGCAAAATTTCTCTAGAGGTAAGTAGAATGATCAGAAGTACAGTGAATTGAAACTTAGAAATTTAAGGTGGTTTTATTATCTGAATTGTAGTATAACACATAAATAGTGAAAACAATTATTGGCTTATTTAATGTCATGCTGTTGTGTTTGACTTCTAGCATTGTAGCTTCTACACTGCTACACTTACAAGTCATAGCTGAAATAATCTCGCAGTAGCAAACTTACTACTTATGCTGTTTTCAGGGGGAGTTTAGGGTTGTGAGAGTGGGGATTTAATGCTGGAGTAAGCTGTGCATGCAGTTGCAATATAAGATAAAAATTTAAGCCAGCTGACGAATCAGCATGAATTATACTGACAAGTACACCTATAAACATGTTTGCCCTAGAAAACTCTCCTGCATTAATAAACAAAAGTATGTTTACAAACAAACCCCTTCTTAGTGCAGATGTTATCTAGTTCCATGGAGTGTGTATTTTGAAACAGTAGGAATTACCTTGATTTCCATTTTATTTGCTGTTTAGTAATATTAAATGTTTAATTTTACTAAAATAGATTTTTAAAAGGGACAGGAACTTATAGGAGAAGCTCATTGTAATACAATGTATGTGTAGTACATGATTTTGAATTTTATTTAAAGGATCACATTTTCACCGTTCAGGTTGATGGTGAACTTTAAGGTGCTGATCAACTCCAGTGACCTCTGCATCCATCAGCCATCGAAGCATTATCTTGTATTTGCAGGCCTGTTAGTTCAGTCCCTCACCAGAGGGGCAGTAACTGAGCGGAGGCGTACTCGTCTGTTCTGACGTAGTGCAGACGATGCTCCCCTGTGCCGTGTTTGGTGAAGGGCTAAGCAAACCCATTTTACAGGGTACTGTAACAGACTAATAGTTTTGTCTTACAGCAAAGACATGTGGAAAACAGCTTCTCAGAGTATTTTCATCATAAATGTCTGGCTTAAGCAGAAGTACAGCGTGTCAGTTGATGCAATAGTAGTAATTAGATGTTTTTATGTAAGTAAAAATATTTTTATATCAGTGTTATTAAACACACTCTTCTTTCTTTTAGCTTTTCATTTGCCAATACCATATTTGGCTGGCAGCAGACACAAAGGGGATCTTGGTGCTCATTCCTGGATATCCAATGTTTAATGTCCTTGTCAGCACTTTTATATTTGTGTGCGTGGCACATGAAATTTCTCAGATCACTAATGATCTGGCACAGATTGTGGTTCCTAAAGATAACTCAACTCTGCTGAAAAGGTTGCTATGCATAGCTGGATTTTTTTCTGGACTACTCCTCTTCTCAGCAATGCAAGATCAGTCAAGGCATTAACTTGGAAAGATTCTTGGAAACTTTCGTCAGGTTTACTTTGTGTCTGCCTGAACAAAAATTCTCAACTGGAGGTACAAGAAGACATTTGGATTAAGTGCGTGGAAAATGTATATAGTGCAAATGTACACATTTTGTGTGGAAGCAGCCTTCTGAAATAATCTGAGAAACAAGAATGCACTGTACAGAACTGCATGTGAAAATGAGTCTTTTCTACTGGATGTATGTTTCTGTTTACATATCTGTTTAAACGTGACACGAAGAAGTGAAGTTAAATGGTTTAGCAATATCGTGTGCGTATCACAGACTGAACTCTCCCTTGGCTCAGTGGAATGAAGAGTGGGTGTTACTAGAGTGCCGCCTGTACATAACACGTGCTGTAATCATTCTCGTCAAGGAACGAAAAAGAGCAAGCTTGCAGCCAACCCCGAGTGCAAAAAAAAAATTGTGAAAAGAATGGCTTC
>Ga0065711_1006609_pt1 | contig 23367 bp, 18 predicted proteins | sample Hoacrofraction12_FD_59098 | JGI IMG/M metagenome (GOLD analysis project Ga0065711, IMG submission 59098) | Hoatzin crop microbial communities from Cojedes, Venezuela - Epithelial fraction 12 v2 (version 2) | ecosystem: Host-associated > Birds > Digestive system > Esophagus > Crop | place...
TGAAGGCCGCATCAGCCCCGAGCGCTACAACTCCTACCTCGGCATGCTCGAACAGGACACCAAATTCCGAAAATAGCCGAGCCCGGAATTTCCGTCAACCATTGCCATCGAAAACGGCCACTGGAGCCACTCCAGCAGAACAAAACGACATATTTACCCCCGTTTGCCATGCCAGACCCCTCCCCAGAGCCGATCCCGATGGCAATCCCTTGCGGACTATGAAACAATATGTTACATGACACGCTGCCACTTAATGGTAAGGTAGACTGTGCGGAAAATTATGTGCGCAAAGTAGGCTGCGAGCAGTAAATGGATGGCGAGTGGACCTGTTGGGTTTAGGATGGCTTTGCCGATGAACCAGACAAGCAGGAAAGATGCAAGGGCGCCAAGCATGGCGTTGCGGATGCCCTTGGACGCGGTTGCGCCAACATAGATTCCGTCCCAAGTAAACGCAGCACAACCCAGCGGTGGCATAATGATTAGCCAAGGCAAAAAGGCCTTGCAGGCATCCCTAACCGCGGTATCGTCAGTCATGATGTTTAATAACGGTGTTCCAGCCAGCCAGTAAATCAGCACCCAAATTCCTGCGACAGCCATGCTCCAGGCAAAAACGCCGCGAACACTTCTGCGCACCATATCTTGATTTTTCTCGCCAATAAAGCGGCCCGTAAGTGCTTGACCTGCGTAGGCAAAGCCGTCGGTGAAGTAGGAGAATATCATCAGCAGGTTCATCATGATGGATGCAGATGCCAGCATCAAGTCGCCATAATGCGCTGCTATCATGGTAAAGCCCATATAGATTCCTGTAAATGAAAGCGAACGGACAAAGAGGTCTGCGTTTAGCGAAATGAAACTGCGAAGTCCTCCACGATGGAAGCAATGCAACAGCCTAAAGCCCTTAAATTCAGAACGATACTTGGTCGCGCAACGGACTAAGGAATAGGTCAAGCCGCAGTATTGAGCGATTACTGTGCCCAGCGGAATACCTGCGAAACCTAATCCATCCCAGCCACCAATACCTAGACTCAGAATCAGGCTGGCCACAATGTTTACGCAGTTCACTATCAGGTCAACCCACATACTGCTCGCAGAGTCCTGCATCCCCACAAACCAGCCTCTGAAGGCCATGAGAGACATGGTCGCAGGCGCTGCCCAGATGCGGATAAAGAAGTACTTCAACGCCAACTCAATAACTTCAGGAGTTCCGTCTACGACCAGTAAAGCCAACCGCGAGTAGGGCCATTGAAGTACCAGTATCAGAAAAGCGAATCCAAGAGTAATGCAAAGACCTCGGCCCAGAATTTCCGCGCATTCAGTTGGTCCTTCAACGACTGGTCCTGCCAATCTGGCCCTGCCGTACGCCTGTGCCGTGAGACCACCAGTGCTAGCACGCAGGAAAAAGAAATTCCAATAAAGTAGGTTCAGCATCAATGCGCCAATGGAAATACCACCAATGAAGGCCGCAGCTCCGCTGCCGCTATGCAGATGCCCAGCGATAGCAAGGTCTACCATCCCCACCAGCGGCACAGTAATGTTCGCCAGAATGCTAGGAATGGCCAGCCTAAGTATCTCCTTATTGAGTGAATTCATTTTCGCCGCAAATATAGTGATTTAAACGCGGAAATAATTGTATCTTTGTAGACTATGGACCGTAAGGAATTGGAAATAATGGCGCCTGCGGGGAATTTTGAGTCCCTGAGGGCGGCTATACAGGGTGGCGCGAACTCCGTGTATTTCGGGGTGGGGCGCTTGAATATGCGTTCACATTCGGCAAATAACTTTGCACCGGATGACTTGGCGGAGGTGGTTCGCACATGCCGTGAGGCAGGGGTGAAGTCCTATCTGACGCTGAATATCTGCCTGTATCCCGAGGATATGGAGCCTATGCGTGAGGCTCTGGATGCTGCGAAAGCGGCTGGGGTGGATGCTATTATTGCATCGGACATGGCTGCGATTGCCTACTGCCGAAGCATTGGGTTGGAGGTGCACATCTCCACCCAACTCAGCATCTCCAATGTGGAGGCGCTGCGATTCTATGCCCAGTTTGCCGATGTTGTAGTTTTGGCCCGCGAACTCAATCTGGACCAGGTGAAGGAAATCTACGATGCCATTGTGGCAGATCAGATTAAGGGCCCATCGGGCAAGTTGGTGCGCATCGAGATGTTCGCCCACGGAGCGCTCTGCATGGCAATCTCCGGCAAGTGCTACCTGAGTCTTCACACCTACGGAGCATCTGCAAATAGGGGAGAGTGCTACCAGATCTGCCGCCGCGGCTATGAGGTGACAGACCTCGAAACAGGCAACCAGTTGAACATAGACAACAAGTACATAATGTCCCCCAAGGACCTCTGTACCATTGATTTTATGGACAAGATTATCGCGGCAGGGGTCAAGGTGTTTAAGATAGAAGGCAGGGCTCGCGGCCCGGAGTATGTGCGCAGATGCTGCGAATGCTACAGCGCTGCGGCAGATGCGGTCTGCGAAGGAACTTACACCCCCGAATACGCCGCCGAACTCAAGGCAAAACTTGGCGAAGTCTTCAACAGAGGCTTCTGGGACGGCTATTATCAGGGCGCATATCTCGGCCAATGGAGTGAGGTATATGGCTCTCAGGCTACCCGCAAGAAGGTGTACTCAGGCAAGGTGACCAACTGGTTCGACCGCATCGGAGTTGCAGAAATTGAGGTGCAGAGTGCCCCGATTCCCAAGGGAGCGGAACTGGTCGCCATCGGCACAAGCACGGGCGTAGTGGAGTTCCCGGCCAACGACATCAGGGTAAATCTCCAGCCAACAGACGAGGCTCCAAAGGGATGCCGCTGTTCCATCAAGGTGGAACCCACTGCTGGCAAGGATTTTGAGAAGTTACACCGCGGAGATAAGATTTATCTATGGCAAGAAGTATGAAAAAATCAATGATATTCGTTGCAGCGCTGCTGCTAGGCGTTGCTTCGTCGGCCCAGACAAAGAGCTTCGAACTGGGCAAGTGGACACAGATTCAAAACGCTATCCTTCAGGAACTTAACACCTGCTATGTGGACAGTCTTCCCGTAGCCAGGATGGAGAAGAAGGGCATAGATGCGATGCTTGCATCCCTCGACCCCTACACCATCTATGTGCCCGAAGAGGATAACGAGGACTTTGAGATGCTGATCAGCGGCACCTACGGCGGCATTGGTGCAGTAATCTATAAGCCAGATACCGATGGCAATGTCATCATCAACGAGCCTTACGCCGACTCTCCTGCCGCCAAAGCAGGCTTGCAGTGCGGCGACGAGATAATGGAAATCAACGGGGTCAGCACCCACGGCCTCACCGCAACCGAGTCCAGCGACAGGATGAAGGGCGACCCTGGCACCAGCGTCTCCTTCAAGATAAAGAAGGTGCGTACAGGTGAAGAAAAGGATGTTACCATCACCCGCGAGCGCATCCGTCTCCCTCAGGTGACCTATTACGGCATGCTGGACGATGGCACAACGGGCTACCTGCAGCTCATCGGCTTTACCGCAGGCGACTCCAAGGAAGTTCGCAACGCCTTCATCGACCTAAAGCAGAAGGGTATGAAGAAGTTCGTGCTCGACCTTAGGGGCAACGGTGGTGGACTTCTGCAAGAGGCGGTGAATATCGTATCTATCTTTGTACCAAAGGGTTCCGAGGTTGTATCTTCCAAGGGCAATGGGGTAGTGCCCAATGAGACCTATAAGACCAGCCAGGCCCCTGTGGACACCCAGATGCCGATTATCGTGCTGGTTGACTCTGGATCTGCTTCCTCTTCGGAGATTGTGGCAGGAGCCCTTCAGGACCTCGACCGCGCTACCATCATGGGCACCCAGACCTTCGGCAAGGGCCTCGTGCAGACAGTACGCCCCCTGCCTTACAACGGACAACTCAAGGTGACAACCGCCAAGTATTACACTCCTTCGGGACGCTGCGTGCAGGCAATTGACTACACCCACCGCAACGAGGACGGATCGGTCGGCTCCATCCCAGATTCCCTGAAGCACGAGTTCAAGACCGCCCACGGCCGCACCGTAAAGGATGGCGGCGGCATCACTCCCGATGTTGAGATCAAGGGTAAGGATTACAGCCGTTTGACCTATTCTGTAGTGCTGAACGGGGTTGTAGAACAGTATGCAATCGATTACTGCCGCAAGCACGCGAGCATCCCTGAGCTCGACAAGTTCCACTTCAGCGACGCTGACTATGAGGACTTTATCACCTACGCCAAGGGCAAGGAGTTCGACTTCCGAACATCCGCCCGCAGCCTCTATGACAGCATGGTCAAGGAACTTGAAAAGGACGGAATCAAGGACTCAATGTCTTCAGAACTGAAGGCTCTTGAAGACAAACTCGACATGGAGAAGGAAGAGTTCCTGCGTCTGAAGAAGGACGAAATCATCCCATTCATCGAGAACGAAATCGCCATCCGCTACTATTACCAGCAGGCAGGCGTGAAGGTCAACCTTCGCTACGACGATGTGCTGAAAAAGGCCCTGGAGAGCCCTCTGATTAAGATATGAGATTAGTTTTTGCTACAGGCAACAAGGGAAAACTCCGCGAGGCGCGCGAGATTCTGGGAGATGCCTTCGAGGTGGTGTCACCATACTACCTTGGGGTAGACCCCGAGGTTGAGGAAACGGGGACTACCTTTCAGGAAAACTCTCTGCTAAAGGCGCAGCATCTGTATAAACTGACCGGGCTTGATTGTTTTGCAGACGATAGCGGCCTTGAAGTTGATGCCCTTGATGGCGCTCCAGGCATCTACACCGCCCGTTATGCCGCCTTGGCAGGAACAGGTTCAGACCATAACTTTGAAGATAATATAGACAGATTACTATATGAATTGAATGGGGTTACGGACCGTCGTGCAAGATTTAAATGCGTGGCGACGCTAATGATAAATGGCGTTCCGCACAGTTTCGAAGGGGTTTGCGAAGGCAAGATAGCCTACGAGAGAGCAGGATGTGGCGGCTTTGGCTATGACCCTGTATTTATCGCAGATGCTTTCCCCGACAAGACTCTCGCCGAAGTTCCAGAAGACGAAAAGAACCTTATCTCGCATAGGGGAGTGGCCCTCCGCAAGATGGCGGAATTCCTAGCGGTAGAGTTCGCTAAGAACCGCTAACGACCTGATATTCAGGGGAGTATCCAAGTGAAAACCAATATAGTCCAACAGGCATCCCGCAATCTCACTGCGGGATTTGCCGTTTAATGGCAGCAGCATGCAGCCGCTAAAGTCTTCGTGTAAAAGATTGCGTATATCTTCCAAATGCTCGTTGGCAAAGGGTGCCAGACTCTCCTCGGAAGGTGCAAAGCCAAGAGCCGTTGCCATCTCCAGCAGGAATCTTAGGTGAAAATTCGCAAAATCCCCATCCAGGGCATCCAGGGTGAGGATACTGCGCTCTGCCCATTCGTAAAGCTTGTCCTCGTATACGCCTTCGCGAATTGCACGATAGAGCACCTCGCTCATAAACAGGCTGATGGAAGTCTTGTAGCCGTTGCTGCGGATGCCATTCAGCGGATAGGCGGCCGAGGCGGCATGCAGGCGCCACAAATCGGACTTCTTGTTCTCAACTACCTCTGCGTCAATGATGTTAAGCGGCTGCCATAGAGCGCCACCCTTGCCCGCGCTGATGATGAAACTGCGCCGGCCAAGCTCTCTGCTCAGGCAGTGCAGCACCAGGGACTTGTCTCCAACCTTGGTGGAATTCAGGATAATTATGCGCGAAGCGGTATTCATTAGGGACAAATATAAGGATTTCGCAGAAAATTTTGTATCTTTACACTTCATCAAAATTATACGAATATGAAAAAGGCCCTAATATCCGCAGTTCTGGCAGTATCGACCATCTGCGCATTTGCATCCACCGACAACACCCCGCGCTGGCTCCGCCAAAGCGCAATCAGCCCCGATGGAAACACGGTAGTGTTTGTGTATCAGGGAGATTTGTACAGCGTTCCAGCAACAGGCGGCCAGGCACGACAGCTCACTACGAACCCCGCTCACGACACTGAGCCCGTATGGACTCCCGATGGCAAGCACATCGTGTTCGCATCCTACCGCGAGGGCAGTAAGGATATCTGGGCAATGCCTGCCGAGGGTGGTACTCCTGTGCGCCTTACCACCTATAACGGCGTTGAAACCCCGCTTGCAGTGGGCTCCGATGGCCTTGTCTACTTCAAGGCTTCGATTCAGGAAGACCCTGTCAGCAGCATGTTCCCCGGCGACGGTAAACTCTACGCAGTTGATTTGAATGCAGTACTGGCAGCAGGCGATGATGAAAAGGCGCAGGCCAAGGCCCGCAAGCCTAGGCAGATTACTTCCATTCCAGTGGAGAATATGAGCGTAAACTCAAGTGGCACAATTATTTACGAAGACTGGAAGGGCTACGAGGACGAATTCCGCAAGCACCACACTTCGGCCGTGACACGCGATATCTGGAAGCGCGATGCATCTGGCACCTACACTAAACTCACCAAGTTCGTAGGCGAAGACAGGAACCCCGTTTTCGCATCTGACGGACATACATATTATTATCTTAGCGAAATGGAGACAGGCAACGAGGCCGTAGACTCCTGGGCAGGGGATTCCAATGTCTGGAAGGCAGATATCAACGGCGTTAGCCCCGTCAAGATTACCTCTTTCAAGGGCAATCCGGTGCGCTTTCTGAGCATCAGCAAGGGCGGAACCCTGTGCTTCTCCTACAACGGCGACCTCTACACCTGCCGTGAAGGGTCTCAGCCCCAAAAAATCGCCATTACCCTGATTAAGGACAAGAACAACAAGGACAAGTTCCTCGAGTCCGTCAGCGGTGGCGCACGGGATGTGGCCGTATCTCCCAACGGAAAGGAGATTGCAGTGGTGGTTAGGGGAGATGTGTATGTCACTGGCGTTGGCTTCAATTCTACCCGCCGCATCACGGAAACCCCCGAGCAAGAGCGCACTGTGTCCTTCGGCAAGGACGGCAAGGTGCTGTTCTACGACTCCGAGCGCGATGGCAACTGGGGCGTCTACAAGGTGGAACTCCCTGCAAAGGACAAGTTCTTCTCGCTAAGTTACGACTTCAAGGAAGAACTCTTCTCGGGCAAGGGAGAAACCTGCTTCCAGCCAGTTGTATCGCCAGATGGCAAAAAGGTGGCATATCTTCGCGACCGCAGCGAGATTGTGGTGAAGAATGCATCTGGCGGTGGTGAAAAGTCCTTCCTGAAAGGGGTGAACTACTCTTATTCAGATGGGGATTTGAGGGTTGAATGGAGCCCCGATGGCAAGTATCTTCTCGCAAACTATATGGCCGGTGGACGCATGTACAACACCGATATTGCCCTGATTAATGTGGAATCCGGGGAGATTACGGACCTCACCGAAAGCGGATATTCCGATGAGAATTTCCACTGGGCCCTGGGTGGCAAGGCAATGACCTGGGAGACCGACATGCAGGGCTATCGCAGCCATGGTAGTTGGGGCGCAGAAGGTGATGTGTATGCCATGTTCTTCGATGCCGAGGCCTACAGTGAATTCACCCGCAGCAAGGACATTGATGAAATCGAGAAAGTCCTTGAAGATAAGGGAGATAAGTGGGGCAAGCGCGACGATAGCAAAAAGGATAGCGCCGAGGTTGAGAAGCCCAAGTCTCTAAAGCTTCTGCTCGAAGGCAGAGAAGATAGGGTAGTCCGTCTGACCCCTTCATCTTCGCGTCTTGGCGACCATTATCTGACTCCCGATGGCAGCAAACTCCTGTATTTTGCTCCCGTGGAAAAGGGCATGGCGCTTTGCAGCAGGGATATCAAAAAGGGCGATGTAAAGGTGCTCAAGCGTGATTTTAGGGGAAATTTCCTCCCTTCGGCCGATGGAAAGTCCCTGTTCGTGGTAGGCAATGGCGGCATCTACAAACTGGATGCAGCAAAGGGTAGCACAGAGCCTGTTAAGTTTAGCGGAGAGTTCGAATATGAGCCTGCCAAGGAGCGCGAATACATCTTCTACCACTGCTGGAAGCAGGTTAAGGAGAAGTTCTACGACCCCGATATGCACGGAGTTGACTGGGATGCCCAGAAGGCTAACTACGAGCAGTTCCTGCCTTACATCAATGACAATTTCGCTTTCCGCGAACTGCTTAGCGAGATGCTTGGTGAACTGAATGGATCGCATACAGGTGCCAGATATCGTGCAGGGTCCAAGGTCAATGTGGGACATATTGGAGTAATCTTTGATGATACATATACGGGTAAGGGCTTGAAAGTTAAGGAGTTCCTCCCTGGTAGCGCCCTCCTGACTGCTGCTCCCGAACTTAAGGAAGGCGCAATAATTACCGCCATTGACGGCAAGGAAATCGAGGAAGGAACTGAGTGGTACGATGCCCTTGCAATGAAGTCCGGCAAGCAGCTTCTGCTAAGCGTAAAGGGTCAGAAGAAGGATATTTATGTCAAGGCTGCGTCTAACGATAGTGATGCCCTGTACAAGCGCTGGGTACGCCGCAATGAGGAGAAGGTCAAGGAACTTTCCGGCGGAAAAATCGGCTATGTACACATTCAGGGCATGAACTCGCCAAGCTATCGCGAACTCTATTCCAAGGCCCTTGGCAAGTATCGTGAATGTGACGCCCTAATCGTGGATACCCGTCACAATGGCGGTGGCTGGCTGCATGACGATGTCGTTACATTCTTGGGCGGCAAGGTCTACACCAACCGCACTCCGCGTGGCGTCTACATGGCTCCAGAGCCCTATAACAAGTGGACAAAACCCTCCTGCATGCTGGTCTGCGAGGACAATTACTCCGACGCCTGCGGTACGCCATACGCCTATCGCGCACTTGGTCTCGGCAAGATAATCGGCTCGCCAGTTCCAGGCACCGCCACCTCTGTTTGGTGGGAGTATCAGGTTGACAGGACCCTGGTCTTCGGCATTCCGCAGATTGGATCCAACAGCACCCTCGTCGGCCGCTACCTGGAAAATCTCCAGCTCCAGCCCGACATCCTAATCTACAACGACCCCGCCTCCTTCGAATCAGGTGAAGACCCCCAGTTGGAGGCCGCTGTTAAGGAGATGCTTCGCGAGGTATCAAAAACAGGAAAGAAGTATTAATGGTTTACGGGCTCAGCATACAAGCATGGATAACAATCATAGTTTTGCTGCTATTGATTGTTGCCAATGTGCGCACCAAAATACCGCCAGAGTTTCTCTCAATGGGAGCACTGGGAATTTTGCTGGTATGCCGCGCCATTGACGAGCACACAGCACTATCGGGCTTTGCCTCTGATTCAGTGGTTGTTTCGGGTATCCAGGATATCCTGATTGTAGGCTTGATGCAGAGTGGCTTTGTCACCTGGGTTGTGCAGACCTTCCTCGGGAGGCCATCAAAATACCTGCTTTCGCTCCTGCGCCTCTGCTTTCCTGTTTCCCTCTTGAGCGCTGTAATGGACAATGGCACAGTGACTTCCATGTTTGTGAATATCGTTAAGATGTGGAGCCGCAAGATTAAGACAGCCCCCTCCAGATTGCTGATGCCGGTGGCCTATGTAGCACTTTTGGGTGGGTCGCTGACCATTCTCGGTTCAGCTTCGAACATTGTGCTTTCAGGCCTTTACACCGAGAATACCGGAGTTAGGCTGAATGTATTTGAAATAACTCTTCCTGGGCTTTTCTGCTTCGTAACAGGTGTGATTGCAATGTATTTTCTTCACAAGTCTCTGCCTGAAAGGGGAACTTCGGATGAGGCTTTTGCCAATGCGTCGGAGTATACGGTGGAATTACTGGTGCCTACTGAGAACGCTGCGGTGGGTAGTACTGTTGCCGAATCAGGGTTGGACAATGTGCCTGGAGGCCGCTTGATTGAGATTGTGCGTTTTGATAGGGAGGTGATTTCCCCTGTACCTACCGATGAATTTATACTTGGAGGTGACCGCTTGGTATATGCGGGCGAGGTGGATGAAATCCTGAATCTTAGGCGCACACACGGACTGGTCAATGCCAATCACCATGTTTTCTCCGTTAGCGAAGTCGACCGTAGCCGCAGGCTTAGGACCGGCTATATCAAGTACGGCAGCCCCCTTATCGGCAAGAAAATGGAAGATACCAGTTTCGAGAGCGATAACAACCTTACCTTGGTGGCAGTGTCGCGAAAGGGCGAGCGTATCCGCCAAAGCCCACGCGAAATTGTGTTGGAGCCAGGTGATTCCCTGCTGATTGAGTGCCCTCCTAAGGGTGGCAAGGACTCTGCTGCGCTAGGCAGGAGCCTTCAGTTCTTTGAATCTGACGATACGATAGTGGTAGGCCGCAAAACTGTGATAGCTCCGATCATCATAACCCTGATGCTGCTGCTTCAGGCAACAGGGGTGCTGACTCTGCTGCAGGCGGTGCTTCTGGCAGCTCTGGCAATGATACTCACCGGCTGCGCAACCACCACCCAGGCCCGCGAAGGCATAGGCTTCGGCACCCTGATAGTTATCGCTTGCGCCATCGGTTTTGGCAAGGCAATCCAGGAAAATGGCCTGGCAGAAGTGGCTGCAAAGGCATTTGTTAAATTCAGTGCCGGGTCTCCATTCCTGCTGCTGGCGCTCCTGAGTCTGGGGGCAATCCTGTTGACCACCTTCCTAAACGATATGGTGGCTGCGGCAGTTTTCTTCCCCGTTGTATACCAGTGTACAATGCTGGCAGACTGCAATGTGCTGCCGTTTGTGCTGGCTACTATGCTTAGCGTAAATGCCTCTTACGCATCACCTTACGCTTCTCCAGTGAACCTTGCGGTGTTCGCTCCTGGCGGCTATACCTTTATGGACTTTGTCAAGTTTGGAGTGCCAATGAGCCTTGTGCAGTTGGCTTCAATACTTTTTATCATACCATTGTTGTACCCCTTAAACTAACTTAGCATGGCAGAACACAAAATAGTCTTTAAAAACGAAATTTCCGAAATAGAGCGTCTTCACGGCTATTTCGAGCAAATTGGAAGGGATGCAAATATCGATGAATTTCTGCTGGACTCTCTGAATCTTGCCGTTGAGGAAGCGGTAGTAAATGTTATAAACTACGCCTATCCCGAAGGGGAGCAGGGGGAGGTTTGCATCGATGCTTCGGAAGATGGCAAGAAAATCACCTTTGTGATATCCGATCAGGGACGGCCATTTGACCCAACCCAGGAAGAGGAAGCGGATATCAACCTGCCTGCCGAGGAACGCGAAATCGGCGGGCTGGGAATCCACCTTGTGCGTAGCATCATGGACGAGATGCACTATGAGCGCAGCGAGGATGACAGGAACATACTTACACTTGTAAAATATATAAATCAATAAAAATCAATTAATTATGGAATTTAAGATTAATCAGGAAAACGGTATTTACACTGGCGTTCTCAACGGTAGGCTTGACACTGTAGCAGCAGTTGATTTCAACTCTCAGATTCAGCCTCTTATCGACAATGCCGACAAGCAGATTGTGCTTGATTGCAGCGACCTGGAATATATCAGCAGTAGTGGACTTAGGGCTTTCCTAACCATCCGCAAGGCCGCTGGTGCCAAGGGAGGCAAGGTTACCATCAAGAACATTAACGATGAGATTGCGAAGGTGTTTAAGATGACTGGATTTTATAACCTATTTGAAATCAAATAGTTATGCGAAAATTTCTAGCTCTTGTTCTGGTCCTGCTTCCGCTTGGGACCTTTGCTCAGGAGAAGGTGGTTTTTATGCCACACTGGACCCCTCAGGCTCAGTTTGTGGGCTATTATCTTGCCTTGGAAAAGGGCTTTTACAGCGAACAAGGGTTGAATGTTGAAATTCAGCATCCCAGCCAGTCCAAAAGTACCTTTGATTCCTTGAACGAAGGGGAGTGCCAGTTTACCACAACCTTCCTGATTGCAGCCATGCTGCGCTATTCCAATGGGGCTGAGGTGACCAATGTGATGCAGACTTCGCAAGGGTCCACCCAACTTGTGGTTGCGCACAAGCCAATATCCTCTGCCAGCGATCTCAAGGGGCTGAAGATTGCCCGCTGGAGCGTGGGGTTCAATACCCTCGGCGAGATTCTGGACAAGGAGCTAGGGCTGGATATCCAGTGGATACCAACTATTTGGAATGTAGGCATTTACAAGAGCTGGGCAGTGGATGCAATCATGTGTCAGTCCTACAATGAGTTGTTCCAACTAATTGCCTCCGGTGAAGAAATCCCTTCGAGCAATATGCTCTACATGTCCGATGCTGGCTTTAATGTGCCCGAGGATGGGGTTTATGCCCTTCGCAGCTATTGCGAACAGAATCCAGAGATTGTCTCAAAGTTCGTTGCAGCCAGCAAGAAGGGATGGCAATATGCCTATGAAAACAGGGATGAGGCCCTCGAAATCACCATGAAATACGTTGATGCCGCGGGAGTTGTGACAAACGCTGTGGCGCAGAGATGGATGCTCGATCATGTGCTTGATGTTGTCTACGACGGGGACTTCGACATGAATCTGACCTCGTCTGTGCTGGACAGGGTGAACATGGTTCTGAAGAACAATGGCTTTACATCTGCACTTGTACCTTTCGATAAATTTGTCTGGAAATGAAAAAGAGTCAAACCATAGCAGAGAGGCTAAGTAGAACGCTGACGAACGTGTTGGCATTCCTGATTCTCTTGATACTCTTTGTCTGCTTCCTGCAGGCCAGCTGGATTATGAACGACCAGGCTGAGGAAAGGATTCAGAGTGCTCTTGCAGATACCAACGGCAAGATTGAAAAGTCTCTGACCGAAATGAAGGTGGCCACCGAGGACTTTGCCTGGACCATCGAAAAGGCCTATTCCCAGCTGAAGAATTCTCCAGACCGTTTTTACGACTTCACCGAATCCTTCATGGAGACCCATCCAGACCTATATTCGGTAGCCGTGGCTTTCGAGCCGAATGTATTTCCTTCGAAGGGAAAATGGTTTGCTCCGTTTACCTTTAAGCATTCGGCAGATTCCCTTTCGACTGTCCAGATTGGTAACGAGGATTACGAGTATCATTATTATGGATGGTATCAGATTCCTGCTCTGAAAGATGAAGCCGTCTGGATTGACCCTTATGTGGGCCTTGAGAAGAGGTATATCGCCAGCTATTCTGTGCCTATCCACAAGGAGAATGGGGAACTTCTGGGTGTGGTTGTTTCGGATGTGGACATCTCCAATCTGACAAATCAGATAGATAGCCTGTCGGTGCTGCCCAATGCGGATAACTTCCTGATTTCCAGGGATGCACGCTTCATCGTTACCACTGACCCTGCCTACGAAAAGCACACTCTTTATACAGTTATCTCCCAAGTACCTGATTCTCTGGAGTTTGTAAATGCTGCCAGGGCTATGCAGAGAGGGGAGAGTGGAATGCTCCGTTATAAGTCAAGCCGCCAAAGGAATCGTCTTTACTACGCTCCTATGGCAACTACGGGCTGGGCAACAGCTACAAGGTGCAACGAGAGGGAGCTTTTCTCGGCTAACGAAAAGTTCTTCAACCTTCTGGCGCTGCTGGCACTGTTGGCCGTGCTGTTGGCTGGCTTCATCTGCAAGCAGATAATCAAGCACTTTACCAAGCCTCTGAATGCCTTTGCTGATGCCAGCAAGGAGATTGCCAAGGGTAATTTCAATGTAGAACTCCCGGACAGTAAATACGATGACGAGATTCATCAGCTCCACGACTCTACCGATTACATGCAGAAGAGTCTAGTGGACTATATGAATGAAATTAAGTCGGTTACAGCTAATAAGGAGAGAGTTGAGAGCGAACTTAGGATTGCTCACGACATCCAGATGGGTATGGTGCCTAAGATCTTCCCTCCTTTCCCCAACCGTAGTGACATTGACTTGTATGCCACCCTGATTCCTGCCAAGGAAGTTGGTGGCGACCTGTACGACTTCTTCATCTCTGGCGATAAGCTCTACTTTATTATTGGAGATGTTTCTGGCAAGGGAGTTCCAGCTTCACTGGTAATGGCGGTTGCCCGTTCAATGTTCCGTACTCTGGCTGGAACTCAGGACGACCCTTCCACGATTCTTACCCAGATGAATGATTCTATGTCGGAAGGCAATGCTTCGGATATGTTCGTTACCGCCTTTGCCGGTGTCCTGCACCTTGATACTGGGGTTATGGAGTACTGCAACGGTGGTCATAATGCTCCAATGATAGTCGGCCCGAAGAGGGGAGAGGCGGTTTATTTGGATGTAGTACCTAACCTGCCTGTCTGCACGATAGGTGGCTTTACTTACGAAAAGCAGGCCATCACCCTTAAGCCGGGAACCACCATTTTTATGTACACAGATGGTCTTACCGAGGCTGAGAATGAGGATAAGGAACTCTATGGCGAGGAACGCCTGGAGGCACTGATGAAGCACGAGGGGCTTTTGACTCCCCACGAAATGGTTGACGATGTACTAAACTCCGTTCAAGCTCATGTTAGGGATGCTGAGCAGAGTGACGACCTTACTATTTTGGCAATTAAGTATATATGATTCTAGGACTTACAGCCAATGCCTGGGTGACCATTATCGTTTTGGCGATCTTGGTTTACCTGAATGCACGAACCCGTATAGCTCCCGAGTTCCTTTCTCTGGGAGCTTTGGCGGTGTTGCTGCTGACGGGCGCTATTGACGAACAACAGCTGCTATCGGGCTTTGGATCTGAGTCTGTGATAGTTACGGGTGCGCAGTGCGTTGTGATAGTGGCCCTGCTGCAGAGTGGAGCCCTTGCTTGGGTGGTAAAAAATGTGCTAAAACGCCCTTCTACCCATCTTAAAAGCCTGCTTAGGCTAATGTTCCCCGCTGCAATGCTAAGTTCTGTTATGGAAGATTTGACGGTTACAACTGCCTTTGTTTCCATCATTCATTCCTGGGCAAAAAAGATTAAGATTGCACCTTCCAAACTGCTGATACCTGCAGCTTATGCGACCCTGATGGGTGGCACCCTTACCATTATCGGTACCCCTCCCAACATCATTATTTCCAGCCTTTATGCCGAGCGGACAGGGGAGCATCTTGGACTTTTATCCATCACCATCCCAGCATTTATCTGCATGCTGATAGGCTTTGCCGCGATCATTCTCTTTAGAAACAAGCTTCCTGAGAGGAAATCGCCTGAGGAGGAATTTGCTTCCACCGGTGACTATACAGTTGAACTTTTGGTGCCTACCGAGAACCCGGCAGTGGGGCAGACAATCGAGGAAGCAGGACTGAACAATGTTCCTGGTGGCCGTCTGATTGAGATTGTCCGCTTCGATGCCGAGGTGATTTCCCCTGTCCCTGCAGATGAATTTATCATGGGTGGCGACCACCTGGTCTATGCTGGTGAAGTAGATGAAATTTTGGCCCTCAAGCGCAGCAAAGGGCTGGTCAATGCCAACAAGCATGTGTTCTCAATTGAGGAAGTTGACCTTGACCGCAAGCTCCGCACAGCCACAGTGAAGTACAACGGTCGTTTAGATGGGGTGAAAATGCAGGATACCAAGTTTGAGGACGAGAATAATATGATACTTGTAGCGGTGTCCAGAATGGGTGAGCGTATCAGGAAAAGTCCTCGCGAAATTGAGCTCAAAGCCGGCGATACTCTCCTGCTGGAATGCCCTCCAGGTAGTGCCAATGAAGATGATACCCTCTCGCGCGACCTGCTTTTCTTCGATTCCAACGACACTGTGGTGATCGGGAAAAAATCGGCCGTTTCGGGTGTTGTGATGCTGCTGATGGTGCTGAGTGTCTGCTTTAATATCCTCTCCTTGCTGGAAGCTACCATCCTGGCTGCGACGGCAATGCTCCTGCTGCGCTGCTGCTCGCCAGAAAGGGCGGTGAAGGGTATGGAATGGGAGATTTTGATTATGATAGCCTGCTCTGTAGTGTTTGGTAAGGCCATTGAGGCCAACGGTATAACCGACGTGCTGGCAAAGGGCGCCCTAGCCATCTCCAATGGTAGTCCTCTGATTATGTTATTGGTGCTTTGCATTGGTGCTATGGTGCTCACCGAGTTCTTTAGCAATGCGGTTACCGCCGCCATTTTCTTCCCCATTGCTTTCGACAGTGCAATGGCAATTGGGGCTGACCCGCTGCCATTTATCATGGCAACGATGCTGGCAGTTTCTACCTCCTACGCCACTCCCTTTGGTTCACCGGTAAATCTGGAAATATACGGCGCAGGGGGCTATCGCTTTGCGGATTTCTACCGCTTCGGTCTGCCTATAAAGCTTCTTATGCTGGTCGCAATTATGATTGTAGTTCCGTTGTTCTACGGGCTTTAATCTACATGGAACCGTACATCAGCAAGATAATACCACAGCAGAGTACCAACATCACCAGGGCCTTGTCTCGTACATTCTTTTCTTTAAAGAGGATGGCACCAAGGATGAAGGTGACAATGACGCTGCTCCTGCGGATTAGGGAGATGATGGACAACATGGCATCGGGCTGCTTAAGCGCAAAGAAGTAAAGCATATCTGCGGCCGTAATGAATACCGCAATCAGTACTAAAGTCCAGTCCCACTGGAACTTAGCGCGGTTCTCGCCATCTTTCCAGGCATTGAAAAGCACAATCGCCGCCAGAATCAGGGTGATAAAGAGATTGCCCCAACTCTGCACAAAAAGCGGCTCCATATCCTTGATGATGTACTTGTCGTAAAGCGCACTCGCAACTCCCGCAAAAATCGAAAGCATCATGCACCAGAAACCCTTGCTGGAGGTAAGTTTGATGCCTTCCTTGCTGCTGGAACGGCTGAGAAGGTAGAGCGCAACCAGCACTACGGCAACGCCCGCCCACTGCATCCAGTTCAGCCTCTCCCCAAAGAGGATGATGCTGAACAGCACCACGAACATCGGCCGCGATGCCTTGAGGGTACTTACCGTGGTGATAGGCAGCAACTTAAGTGCGTACATACCCGCTACCCAGGAGGTGGTGACAAGCACCGCCTTCAGCGCCAGCTTGGCGTAATAGATGCCGGGCCCAAGGCTCAAGCAGGGGCAGAGGAACAGGGTAGTAAGCCCTGTAGCCACCAGCAGGATATAATAAATGTCATTCTTTTTCAGGGCCACTTTCTTGGCCACATCATAGACGCCCAGCAGCAGCGCTGAGCCCAAAGTCATCCAAAGCCACATAAACTTAATTCTTTCTTAACTAAAGTGGCGCAAATTTATGCATTATTTTTGTAAATTTGCTCTCTGCAATGGCAAAAGAAGAGTTTATCAAAATACGAGGTGCTAGAGCCCATAACCTGAAGAATGTCGATGTGGATATCCCACGCGGCAAATTTACCGTTATAACAGGGCTGAGCGGCAGTGGAAAGAGTTCCTTGGCATTCGACACGATTTATGCCGAGGGTCAGCGCCGCTATCTGAACACCCTCTCTCCCTATGCCAAGCATTTTATGGGGGTGCTGGAAAAGCCTGAGGTAGAGAGCATTGACGGGCTTAGCCCAATCATTGCCATTGAGCAGAAGACCACCGGCAACAACCCCCGCTCTACCGTTGGTACCATCACCGAAATTTCCGACTTCCTGCGTCTGCTCTACGCCAAAGCCTCCACGGCCTATTCTCCCGTGACAGGTAAGGAACTCGTGCAATACAATGATTCTCAGATAGTTGACCTTATAATGAGCGAGTACAAGGGCCGCAAGTGCATGCTGCTTGCTCCATTGGTAAGAGGCAGAAAGGGTAATTACAAGGACCTCTTCGAGTCGCTCCGCCGCAAGGGCTATGCTCAGGTGCGTATAGATGGGGAGATTCTTTCTCTGAATGAGGTAGATGCTCTGGACCGTTACAAGGGCCACTTTATCGAGGTGATTGTCGACAAACTCAAGCCAGGCGACGGCGACGCCAAGCGCATCCGCGATTCGGTGGTGATTGCCCTTGGTCTCGGCAAAGGCTCTGTTGCGATGCTGGACATGGAGAGCGGGGAACTCCGCCACTTCTCCAAGAATCTGATTGACCCCGAGTCGGGACTATCTCTGCAAGAGCCCCAGCCGCATACCTTCTCCTTTAACTCTCCAGAGGGCTATTGTCCTCATTGTAAGGGACTTGGCACAGTTGCAGATGTTAATCCAGCGCTGATTATCCCCGATACTTCGAAGTCTCTGGCAGATGGGGCAATCGTTCCTCTGGGCAAGGTTCGCGACAATAAGAAGTTCGAAATCGTGCGTTCCATCGCGCGCAAATATAATTTTTCGCTCTACGACCCCATTGCAGCGCTTCCCGATGAGGTGGTGTCGCTGCTGATTTATGGCTCAGACGAGTTCTTCCGCATTGGCGAAGGGAATCTTTCGCAGATGGTGAACTGGCCGGGAATCGTGGATGATATTGAGGATAAGGTGGTATGCCCAGTCTGCCATGGTACCCGTCTGAAGGCCGAGACAAATTGCTTCAAGATTGATGGGAAAACCATCTCTGAAGTATCTGCAATGGAGATTTTGGAACTACAGAGCTGGCTTTCTACCCTTGATGGCAAGCTCTCCAACAGGGCTGGAACCATTGCCCGTGATATCCTGAAGGAACTTCGCGACAGGGTATCGTTCCTGGTGAATGTAGGCTTGGAGTATCTGACTTTGGATAGGGCTACGGGGAGTCTTTCCGGTGGTGAGAGTCAGCGTATCCGTCTGGCAACCCAGATTGGATCGCGTCTGGTGAATGTGATTTACATCCTCGATGAGCCTTCGATTGGCCTGCATCCGAGGGATAACCATAAGCTGCTGAACTCGTTACGGAGTCTTCGAGATGAGGGGAATACCGTGATTGTGGTGGAGCATGACGAGGATACAATGCGGTCTGCGGACTGGCTGACCGATGTTGGCCCCGGTGCCGGTGAACTCGGTGGCGAGATTGTCTACAATGGCCCTGTCAAGTCGTTAAAGAAACAGAATTCCGAAACGCTTAAATATCTGGCAGGAGAGGAAAAGATTGAGGTTCCTGCGATGCGCCGCAAGGGAAATGGGCTGACTTTGGGCCTGCGTGGAGCCAGCGGCAACAACCTGAAGGATGTCGATGTCGACTTCCCGCTCGGCTGCTTCATCGGCATTGCAGGTGTCAGTGGTAGCGGTAAGTCCACCCTGATTAACGAGACCCTGATGCCGATTCTGAAGCAGACCTTCTACAACTTCAAGCAAAGGCCTCTGCCCTACAAGGACATCCTAGGCCTGAAGAACATCGACAAGGTGATAGAAGTCGACCAGAGCCCTATCGGACGCAGTCCCCGAAGCAACCCTGCTACCTTTACTGGCGTCTTCGATGACATCAGGGCCCTGTTTGAAGATACCCCCGACGCCAAGGTTCGCGGCTTCAAGGCCGGCCGCTTCTCCTTCAATGTCGCAGGTGGCCGCTGCGAGGAGTGCAAAGGCGCTGGCATCAAGGTGATTGAGATGAACTTCCTGCCATCGGTGAATGTCCCTTGCGAGCAATGCCGCGGCAAGCGCTACAAGGAAGATACCCTTGCCGTGCACTACAAGGGCAAGAACATCAGCGATGTGCTGGAGATGCCCATCTCCGAGGCCTACGAGTTCTTCAAGACCAACCCCAAGATTGCCCCCAAACTCAAGGCTCTGGTAGATGTGGGACTGGGCTATGTGCAGCTGGGGCAGTCTTCCGTGACACTTTCTGGTGGAGAGAGCCAGCGAATGAAGCTCGCCTCCGAACTCTTCCGAAAGGCGACAGGAAACACCGTTTATATCTTGGACGAGCCCACTACGGGCCTGCATTTTGCAGACATAAAAGTCCTGTTGCAGGTGCTGCAGCAGCTTGTGGACCAAGGGAATACGGTGATTGTAATTGAGCATAATCTCGACATTCTCAAGAGCGTCGACTACATAATTGAACTGGGCCCCGAAGGTGGTCGCAAGGGAGGCCGCGTCATTGCGGAAGGAACTCCCGAAGACCTCGCAGTCAATGCGGATTCCATCACAGGACCCTACTTAAAAGGAGTATTATAATTTAAGAAATATGGACACTATAACCAAGATTGAGGCGGCTCGCCGCGAATACGCCGACTGGTGCTCGGCAGTAGGAATTGACACCATACAGAAACTCGACGCAGTGCTTGCAGATGGGCAGGCAATACCTCTGATTAACCTCTGTGAGGCCCGTCAGGAGCGTAAGTATGCCGAGATTGCGAACCAGATTTTCTGGCGCAAGAAGAAGAGCAAGATCGTGATGATGTCCGGCCCTTCAAGCAGTGGCAAGACCAGTTCCTCGCTGCGTATCGCACAGCAGTGCCGCGTGCTTGGCATCAACCCCAAGGTGATCGAACTTGACAACTACTTCGTAGACAGAGAGCATACCCCCAAGGACGAGAACGGAGAGTATGACTTCGAGTGCCTCGGCGCCATGAATGTGAAGTTGCTCAATGAGAACCTCAACGATTTGCTTGCAGGCAAGGAGGTCGTCATCCCTAAGTACGACTTCAAGACAGGCACATCCACCTTCAGCGAAGACCGCAAGATGAAGCTGGAGCCCAACGATATCCTCTTCATGGAAGGTATCCATGCCCTTAACCCCGACCTCACTCCTGATGTAGACCACAGCAAGATATTCAATGTCTACATCTCGGCCCTGTCAGCCCTCAAGGGTGGTACCAAGGTGCATGGCTCAACCACCGACAAGCGCTTGCTCCGTCGAATCGTGCGCGACAACCGTGTCCGTGGCATTAATCCCGAGGAGAACATCCTCCGCTGGCCCAGTGTCCGCAGGGGAGAGACGAACAACATCTTCCCGTACGAGGAGAATGCCGATGTCGTATTCAACTCCTCCACCCTCTACGACCTCCCGCTGCTGAAATACTACGCAGAGCCCCTTCTCTGCGGTATCGCGGAATCATCCCCCGCCTACGAGAAGGCCCAGGACCTGCTCAAATTCATCGAGCCAGTCACCGCCCTCAAGCCCGCCGAAATCGCCGCCATCCCTCCCACCTCCATCATGCGCGAGTTCATCGGCGGCCAGACGCTGTAGGACGAATTTCCGCAGACCATTGACATCGAAAACGGCCACAGAGGCCACTCCAGCAGAACAAAACGACGAAATTGAACCGATTGTTCTGCCAGACCCCCTTCTATGGCCGATTCCCTTGGCAATCCCTTGCGGAGAAATTGTTATCTTTGTGGCGTGAAAGGTTATAGAAAGATAATTAGCCTTGGTGCGATGCTGCTTTGCGTATCGCTTAACGCTCAACACATCGAAACGGACACGCTACGCTTAAGGGAGTCGGTGGTTACGGGAATCGCCGGGCCGGTGAGTCTTCGCGAATCACCCGTGCCCTTCACCTATATATCAGCGGATGCTCTGGCGGCCCAAGCCTCCACGAATATCGTAGATGCATTATCGCATTTCCCAGGCGTGTCGCAGATTAGTACGGGTGCTGGTATCTCCAAGCCCGTAATCCGTGGACTTGGCTACAACAGGGTCGTAGTGGTAAATGACGGTGTCCGCCAAGAAGGCCAGCAATGGGGTGACGAGCACGGAGTCGAGGTGGACGCATTTGATGTCTATTCCGCAGAAGTCCTCAAGGGAGCAGCCAGCCTTATTTATGGCTCTGACGCCATTGGAGGCGTGGTAATCATGCATTCACGGCCAGAGCCCATCGATGGCGAAACGAATATAATCTTCGACTCTGAGTATCACGGAAATAACGGGCTGCTAGGTTCTTCGGTTAATGCAGAAGGTAGGGATGGCAGCATAAGTTGGGCCGTTCGTGCTAGTGGTAAGACCGCACATGCATACCATAATGCTATCGATGGCTTTGTGCCTAACTCCCAGTATAACGAAAAGGCATTTTCGGGTCGCCTTGGATTCCATAAAGGCCGTACNCACTCGCATCTNAAATTCTCATACTGGAACGAAAAGCCTTCAATCCCCGAAATGGGTATGGATGCCGACGAAAATACTTACAAGGCGGGGTTGCCATATCAGGATATTGGACATCTTAAACTGGTGTGGGACAATATGTTATACCTTGGTAATGGTACGCTTTCGGCCGTGATTGCCTACCAGAATAACCACCGCCAGGAGTTCGAGGAAGCAACCGATGAGGCCGAGTTGGACATGAGGCTCGGAACCCTTAACTACAACTTCCGCTATACACTCCCCGATATACATGGATGGAAACTGACTTCAGGCCTAGGTGGAATGTACCAAAGTTCTGCGAACCATGGCGAAGAAAGCTTGATTCCAGACCATCACCTGTTCGATGCAGGAATATTTGAAACCGCATCTAAGTCATTTAGTAACTGGGACTTAAGTGGTGGTGTAAGATTGGATTTGCGTTCACTTAACAGCAATGCCGAGGAAGGTCATTTTGAAGCATTTAAGCGCAACTTTACCGCAATTTCGGCAAGCATCGGCGCTGTTTGGCATCCCGTCAAAGGTCTGGATTTAAGAGCAAATGCGTCTAGGGGATTCCGCGCACCAAACATTAGCGAACTCGCATCCAACGGCGAGCACGAAGGAGTGTACAGATACGAGATAGGTAGCAGCGAACTTAGTCCCGAAAAGAGCAACCAGTTCGATTTCGGCTTCACCTATTCAAGGAACTGGCTATCCGTGGACGCATCGCTGTTTGCCAACCGAATTAACGACTACATCTACCTCTATGGCACATCTGAGGCTATGGAGGATATGCCCGTCTACGCATACGGACAGGCAGATGCACGGCTTTTAGGTGGTGAGTTTGTTGTAGAGATTCACCCGATTGAGGATCTGCATTTCGGCAATTCCGTAAGTGTGGTGGATGCTAGGTTCTGCGATAAGGACAAAGGCTATTTGCCTTTCACTCCCGCACCAAGATGGATTTCCGAATTGAGTTATGTCCTTGGAGACTTTACTCTGGGTGCACGCCTTGAACACAATTTCGCGCAAGAGCATTTCTATAGCGAAGGTGACACGGAGACCTCAACGCCGGCGTACACCCTGCTTGATGCATCCGTCAGCACAGATATCTCACTGAAAGATAAGAAGTTATGTACCGTTACGCTATTCTGCGACAATATCGCAAACACGGCCTATCAGTCGCACCTTAGCCGTCTCAAGTATGCGGGCTACAATGCCGCAACAGGCAAGTACGGCTACTTCAATCCCGGTCGCAATCTCGGCATCAAACTCCGTTTCTACATTCACTAGCCCAAATTGTCTAATTACCTTTCTTACCGCCAAAGAGCATCCTCATTATCCAGATTATCAGAAATATTGCGCCAAGAGGTATGGCTATAATCACCAAGAATGTAACGACTATTGGCAAAAAATAGGTAACAAAGATAAATACAAAAGGCAGCAGAAAGCATGCTATGCAAAATAATATGAAAATATTACCGGTATCCATAATTAATATCCTATTTTATTTGGTTTGTTATTCTTGTTTAAAGTCTCTTCGGAGCAGTAGAGTTCCAGTTGCTTCTGCGGGGATTCTACCTCGCCTTTCAGCGCATAA
>Ga0065711_1034691_pt1 | contig 23367 bp, 22 predicted proteins | sample Hoacrofraction12_FD_59098 | JGI IMG/M metagenome (GOLD analysis project Ga0065711, IMG submission 59098) | Hoatzin crop microbial communities from Cojedes, Venezuela - Epithelial fraction 12 v2 (version 2) | ecosystem: Host-associated > Birds > Digestive system > Esophagus > Crop | place...
CCCCCAGTTTCTGCCTCTTTCTTTCCATTCTCCTCCGCACGCCGGCGGGGGGAGGGGCGGCCGCGTGGCGCTTTTGTTGCCGGCGGCAGCCGAAACCAAAACAAGGCCATTTTCTTATTGTGAATACTAATAAGGGAACCAAGAAATTTTAGATGTCACCAGTGAGAAGTAGTTCTAAAAAATTGTGTAAGACTCATGAAGATTATTATACTGTTCTTTGTCCTTCAGGGAATGATGTACCTGGAAGAGAGGAGGCTTGTCCACCGGGATTTGGCAGCCCGTAATGTCTTGGTGAAATCACCAAACCATGTGAAGATCACTGACTTCGGCTTGGCTAGACTTTTGGAAGGGGATGAGAAGGAGTATAATGCTGATGGAGGGAAGGTGAGTGCTGTACCTGTCTGGAAGTAAATATATCACTGTGACAAATGTCCTGAAGTTACTCCTCAGGGCAATGCATCCCTACAGGACTATTATCTAGATAAGAAAGTCTGTCAGTGACTTAGCAAACTGTGTTGTGACATCACACATAAAAGCTGCTCATTTTTTGCTCAGTGAGCTTCTCCAGGTGCCAAAATATAATAGTCTGAACAGTTTCCACATGCAGAATTAGGTTTTGTTTTTATGCTCCATTTTGTGTCTTTTTTTGAAGACTTCTGAACTCAGTTCAATGAGTGATGGATGCTCTAGGGCATTTCCGCCAAGCCCCTTTCTCTGGTCAGTATGGACCTCAATAACTTGCAGTCCCATTTTCCCACATACGTAATTTTCCAGAAAACAAAAAGAAAGGCCACAGAACATGTTTGTATTTGTAGTATATGAGAGTTAACGTATGCTCAACAAAGAGCCAGCTCTTCTATCAAATTGGAAGAGCCTGCATATGCTATTTCTTGCATCCAGGTCTCCAATACCATGCTGAATGCCAGGCCACTAAAAAGCCAGCTTGAGGATAATTTTGAAACCAGACATTTTCCCATACTACTTTTCAGCATACCGTGCAACATCCGCGTAGTGCCTCACCTCATTTCTAATGCCTTCAGATTAATGCATTATAAAATTCAGAAGGCTATAAGTAAAGGCTGTAAGCACATACTGCTACCTGCTGCTTCCTAAGCGTCTTGAAATTCCACATTTCAACCTGTCACAAAGTCTCAAGGGATTCTGTCTCTCCTGTCATTCCTTTTGCTGAATGTTCAGTTTGCTTTCTGTCTACTTGCTATCTGTGTTTTTCTGTACTCACTCATGCCCTTGTCTGGAACAAACAGCTGTTACCAGTGTGTGCTTTTCTCCTGGATGGGCTGCTGCCTTATTTGTGTGGCTACTACCTTTGGGAGCTGTTGCATGGATTACATTGGCATTTCAGTCAATGAGGTGAAGAGCTTGAAAGGAGTCACCAGTACTTTCCCATTTCCCCAGTAAAGAGACCACCTGGCAGGGAAGGTGGAGTTTTGGCAGTTTTCCCCATGCCTTCAGTTCTCTCATGCCCTCTTCAGTAACCCCTCCGCCTCTTCTCTCCATCAGCCAGTGAATGACAAAAAATGAGCTGGTCCTTGCACACCAGCTTTCCCTGGCAGCTGTTAGATGGTGTCTTGGTCTTGTGAGACCCATCACGCTACTGGGAGTTCTGGATCTGGATTTACACATCATATGTATCACTTCCCAGTTCCAGAGAAGTATTCTGTGAAATCCAAAAGAGAAGACCTTTGCAGATTAAAGTTGTATTGAGGGCATGCTAAGACAGATTCAGACTGGATAAAAGGAAAAACTTTTTCAACGTGAAGACAATGAAGCAGTTGACTGGGTTGCCCTGGGAGGTGGTACAGTTTCCATTCTAGGAGATTTTTCAAGTCCAAACTGGATAAAGACATGAGTAACTTGCTCTGATCTCATGGCTGAGCCTGCTCTGAGCCAGAGGCTGGACTAGAGACCTCCTTAGGTCATTTCCAACCTGAGTTATTCCATGATGAACAATGCAGCTTTGATACTTCAGCAGTTATTCATGTTTGGAACAACCCAGTCATATTTAATGGGAATGAAAGTGATAGACTTCTGCAGAGTTCAGTGGAGGAGTATGAACTGTCTTTGCAAGTGCTAAGCCACCCTTTATTAAAGAGTGCTATTTTTGCCATAACTGTATAGGTTATGTTCATTAGTCAGCTTCATGGAAGGTATTTGCATAAGGGTTTGAATGAGAGCACATCCTCTGCTTTTACACCCACCATCTGTTCAGATATTGCGTGCAGTCACAGAATCACAGAATCACAGAATGTTCGGGTTTGGAAGGGACCTCTGTGGGTCATCTAGTCCAATGCCACTGCCGAAGCAGGGTCACCCTCAGCAGGCTGCACAGGACCTTGTCCAGGCAGGTGTTGAATATCTCCAGAGAGGCAGACTCTACAACCTCCCTGGGCAACCTGTTCCAGTGCTCCGTCACCCTCAGAGTGAAGAAGTTCTTCCTCAGGTTCAGACGGAACTTCCTATGCTTCAGTTTCTGCACGCTATGTTATGCATCTTTTTGGTTTATTCCTGTATGTCTTCCATAGTTCCAAATTAGATGTGACCCATACAAGTCCATGCCACATGAAAATCTGTTAAGAGTATGTCCATTAGAGATTAGTGGACTGCAAGACTGTGTCTCACAGGCCCAGCTCAGGAATAGGAAATAACATGACTCTCATTTTAACACAAACTCAAGTGGGTAGACCCTTATGCCAAACCTAGGTTTGTGTTTGCCTACACATTGTTCTCATGATCCTCCCCCCCCAAGGGTGATTCACAGCTAGAGGCTAAGTTGGGACTTTTTACTTGCTTTCGGGAGCAACTTTTCTCACTGCAGTAGTGATACAAAGAACTGGGAAGGCTAAGTTTCTAATGACTATCAGGAGCTAGAAATTAAGCACTGTAAATTCTCCTCATTACCTGTTTACTCTGATGATGATTATGTGGACTGTGAGGTATTATGGACACTGCGTTATTAACTAGCCTCATTAGAGAGCAATCAAGATAGCAGTGTCTGGTTTCGCAAACTTGCGGCAAAATTGTTGCTTCTGTATTCCTCCTTCTCTGCTGTACTTCAGATTTAGGGGAATTGGATGTCATTTTTGTGCTGGTCCCATCTCTGTACAGATATGATGAAAAACTGAGTCGTTCCACTATATCTAAATCAGTAAAATCTGGGTGGTATGAGAAGCTCTGCAGATAACTCACCTCCATATGTTTTATGAGGCAAAACCCTATTCTGGAGGGAAGGAACAACCATTTGCTCTGCTGGGTGGTGCTGCTTTTTTTTAAGCTTGCAGCTGAAAAAGGAAACAGGGAGGAAGCTGATGTCTACATGCAGGATCTGACTGTATTGTTTTAATATTATATTTCTAAGGTTGTGTTTCTTTTGACTTTTCCTAGATGCCAATTAAGTGGATGGCTCTGGAGTGCATACACTACAGGAAATTTACCCATCAGAGTGATGTGTGGAGTTATGGTAAATACTTACATAATCAATTTAATAATTTGTCTCTTGTAAAACATTAAACCAAGTTGTGTTACTATATTAAAGATACCCTCTTTTCCTAGAGGAGTTAATTCCAGTGGTTTTTGCTCTCACATTCCCCACCCCCACCCCTTCCCCAAACGTGTAACTAGACAGCAATTGTTACTCCTCTCCTGTGTTACTTCCCTGCTCACTAAAATACATTATCATGATGTCCCTGCTGGGATGACTGCTGTAAGGTCTGGTCTGGTAGCAGTTTGGCTGATTATTATGACAGAAGAAGGCCTCTTTCAGCTCAGTCACAGATTCATAAAAATACAGCTGCAGGTCATAATTTTCAGCAGTCCTTTGAAAATCTTAACTCTAAAAGCCATGAACGTCAAAAAACATTTTCAGGCTTATGGGACTTTCTGTACCTACAGTCAGATAAAAGGGAATTTGTCATAATACAGAGCAAATACAGCAAGAGAAAGAAAAGAAAGAGACAAGCTCTCCAAGCTAACTAAAACAAGCATGCATTTAATTTCACAGATAACTTGGGAATTGGTTAGACAGGTCAGCTCATGTGGACTCTGCGCACACCAAAAAAATAGTCACATCTGAGAAATTAGATGTTCATTTACTACTGTTAATTCTGTTATCCGGACGAATTATTGTGCCACATCTCCTGAGCTGTCTGCCTCTTTATCTAGTGTAGCTATTCCTAATAAAATCATATCTACCTTTGTAAGTGGAATTTTTGAGCAGTATCTAGGGCAATGAACTGCTATTTGCACTTCCTGTTGCCATATCATTTTGAAACAAAAAAGGGTACAGTTCTATTCATTACTCACTTTTACCTGTGGGTAGCAGCAAAAGACACTTTGCTGTGACTGGTTAGCTACCCTATTCTACTCAGCTGAGAAAAACATGTGAGAGTTAAATCGATCATGTAAAGCTGCTCTTTCTCCTTAAATTCTGTATACCTTGTATCACTTATGAAAAAATATTACTCCATTTATGAAATTCATTTTAAATACAGGAAACCCAGAATATCTATAATCAGAAAGGACAAGACCAAAAACAATTGACAGGTTATTGTTGTTGAACATCAATAAAGAGGTGAATGAGAGTGAAGTAAATACGTTTTATACAAATGGTAATTTTGCCCACCACCTTTCACACTAGCGTGACAGCTGGAAAAATATGGTTACTGATCTAGAGACATGTTTAAAATGACCTTTGCAATAAAAATAAAAATTAAAGAAACTGGTGTGAGAGCAATATTTTCAATATTTAACATTTTGCTTGGGGATGAATTCTGTTACGTATGATATATGATCTTTATTTCCAGCTCCAATACGAAAACAAATCCTGTGGTGATTCAAAAAGAGAATCTTGATTTTGAAGCACAGCACTATCGTAACTCAAATCCATAAGGTGATTTAAGGAAAAAACTAATACAAGTGGCTGTGAATGACTTACAAGACAAAGACAATAACATAATGTTACTCAGTGCAGTACCTTTGTGGGAAATTGATGCTCTCAGTTAGGGAAAATCTGCGTTTTTTCCCTCTTAAAATAATAGAGTACATTAGCCATTCATTTTCCCTTTTGATATGATAAAAGAGCATGATGTGTTCTTTTGTTATTACATCCATTTACTTTACTACCATTTATTTGTCTTAGACTTTTCTCTTGTGCCTCCAATCTATCCTGCTGCTTCGTACACCAATAAAAATGAGGGGAGTTGCCTTTGAAGATTAACACAAAGTGCTGTTTCACCATTTTCTGGAGCTTTTTAAATGGCAAACTTCAGTGTTTTTACAGGCATTGGTAATGAAGAAGGGGTTGAAGCCCAGAACTGGGCCAGAATACCACGCTGTAAGAAATTGTGAAGGAATCTAAGTAGTATGACCTCAAATATTATCACTCTTTTTTTCTGTCTAGGAGTCACTATCTGGGAGCTTATGACCTTTGGTGGAAAGCCGTACGATGGAATCCCAACTCGAGAGATCCCTGACCTCCTGGAGAAGGGAGAGAGGTTGCCCCAACCTCCAGTCTGCACTATTGATGTTTATATGGTGATGGTGAAGTGTAAGTAATTGTCACTTTTCGTATCACTATGCTCAATGCAAGAGGGACTGTATTTTAGAACATTTGCATCTATAGTCTCTGACAGTGCTGGGTAGTGCTGGTAGTTGCAGGCTGCTTTGAAACAAAAGCTTCCCAAGATACTGTAAATTCTATTTAAATACTGTATGCACATTTTTTTTGCAATTGCAAAAGATACAAATTTTGTCATGAAGGGTTCAGTTAGCTCAGCTTCTTATTACTGTAAGATGGCATCTCATATTCTTGCTGTGAAGTCAAAATTGTATGACTGTTATTGTAAACCGTTGTCATTTCCATGACAATCGATTTTGATGGTAAAAAAGATAGTATTAAAGATAATTATGGTACATGGATACCCAGCCGGTGAGGGCTGTGAGGAGAAACGCTGATTCCAAAAGTTGAGGAAAGAAAGCATGAATGTTTTACTGTTAGTAACAAGAATGATGATTGCAACAGTAATAATAAAAAGTTAAATTAAACTAATAAAAGAAATGCTACAGAAAGGATAATTTTTTATCATTCTTAGTCCAGTGCAATAATTTATGAATTTACTGTAGAAAAAAAAGGAAAACAGTCTGACATGGTTTCTTCCTACCCTTTTATCTCCAAGATACCCACACTAGTCACACTAGTGACAGTATGCTCCAAGGCTATGCTTCTAATTTAAAAAGAATTAGGAACATCTCTCTGGTGTTTCTGACTTAATTTAAGTGAGATTAACATACAGCCATCTCATACATCTTACATGGTCCTTTCACTTTTGCTTTGTACACAAAAACACAGAAAGGAAATAGAATTAGAAGAGGTAAATAATGTCTCTTCTGAAAATAGTTATCCTGTGCATGCAGGTATGGAAGTTGTCTGAATAGTGCAAGGGGTTCATGTTGATTGAGTGCAAAAATGGTCCATCTGATAGGATTTCTAATGAGTAAGAGGTGAATCTCAGTGGACAAAAGGAAGTCCTTATAGATGGGGTATTCTGGAAGATGGAAAGTCACAGCTAGACGTACAGACTTAGTCCTGTAATGTTTGCGTGAAATTCTTTTTAAGGTGTAGTGGCTTTGTTTTTCCTGCGTTGGTTACTTCTTCAGTTAAACAGCATGAAGGAGTTAAGGCCTGCTTTGTTTAGCCTGCTTGGCAAAGGAGAGTATGTTCTTGGGAAGCTGCTCACAGGATCTTCCATTAGAAAAAGCTGACACTGAGATAAACTAGTTGCTGGTGGTTATTACCTATACTACTTGCTTGTTTTGCAGAAAGCATTAGCAGGGATTGAGAATTGTTGTTCCTAATGAATGTTTCTTGGAGAGTGAAGGACAAAAGAATCACCTTTAGTCAATTAAAATAGCATCTAATGCCTTGTGTAAGATCTGTGTTAATGATGCAGACACATGAATGCAGAATTACCTGAAAGGCAGATGTGAGGTCAGTCGTCCTGTAGATCTGTTAAACAGCTCTTTATAATATAAATCACTGTGGAACAGTAGGTAGGTTAAAGTAAAATTGTATTCCGTAGTAACTTTGTAATAAACCCACTAGACTCAGATGAGGTCAGATTCGTTATATTAAAGGTTGGACACATCCATAATAAAAGCCAGTTGGAGATGACATCTAAATGGGCAAGATAGGCACAGGAAATGGCAAGGCATTGTTGCTGTCTCTATTTTGGAAATGGGGAGCAGGAGCTCAGAGCAAATTAAGAAGAAATCTGTGTAGTGTGAAACATTTCCTCTCTGGCCAAGACCAGTTTTCCATTTTAGATGCATTCAGAGAGTCCTAGCTTTCCATTCTTCTGGGCTCTTTATTGCATCTTGTCTTTAAGCCAGAGCTATCAAGTAGATCTTTTCACTTGAATCTGATGCATTTTTCAAAACCAAATTACTTCTTCCCTTGCAATTAATTGTTTTCCTTCTCATCTTACATCTGTCCCCAGGCTGGATGATTGATGCTGACAGTCGGCCCAAATTCAAGGAGTTGGCTGCTGAATTCTCTAGAATGGCTCGAGACCCTCAGAGATACCTAGTAATTCAGGTAATCAGCTCTGCAACATCATGGGGAAAAATAAGAATTCTGTCTACCAAACTTGATGGTTAAGGGAGTTGCCTTTGAATCTCAAGGTGCTCTTCGACTTCAAGCAAACAGTAACCACAGTACTATACTAGAACAAAGTAGAATGGCCAATATCAGTATCTCAAAAATAATAATAATGAAATAATCTGAAATTCACTTCGTAAGGTTGTATTTATGAGCACATATACAAGATCTGGCTTTGCCAGCTGCTGAGTGCTTTTCATTCTCTCAGGAAACTGGGGACAAGATTTGTCCAACAGTGAACAGCAGACCTACTTTAGACCAAGGACTTGCTTGGTTCTACTATTGCTTAGGCTGAATCTCTGATTGTCCTGAAGAGACTCTTCCCTGCACTGCTGAGATCATAAGAAAGTTTCTTTTTGTAGCCTGAGGTTTCTCAGAAGACAAGTAGTTGTGTCACATTGGTACCTCTCTCATGCGAGAGAGGAGCGTCCCCCTGTATCCTCCTTAGGCTGCGTAGGCTCTGTAGTGCTTCACAATCCCTGCAACAGACCCACACCAGCGCAGTTCGTCACATGAAACTACACTGTGGGAGCAGGGCAATACCAATATAGCTGTATCTGTTCACTGCATCTGGCTGGAGCTGTGTATGCCCTGAGTACAGGCGTATGTACATTCTGCAGAAGCCTAGAGTTGTGTATGAGTTAATTACAGCTCGGACTCAAACCACAGAAAATGAATCCGACTATTTGGTAGGGTCCTTAGGTGGTCCCAGTGTGTGAGCAGTTCAAACAAAAATGAAAAATTAAAAGTAGTAGGGTGATGTTGAAACACCAGAGACCAAAGCATGGAATTAATCAGGTAATGATACTCTCATGCTAGATCTCATGCTATATCTGCTCCACATCATGGAGTACAGTGCAGAGATACATCCAGCTGTCCTTGGCTTCACACTGACTTAAGAATTCCGAGCTGAAGAGCCTCCAGAAGTACAGTCACTGCCACTTTATGTCTCCTGATTACTTCTGGGTCTAGTGCTAGGCTCACCGTATAGTGTTTCATTTCACTGTGTAGACATGCTAGCCTACTCATGGTGTATTATTGCACAGTGTGAATGTTCGCTACTCTCATTCACCTTTAGGAGAAGTAAAATATATTTGAAAAGTAAAATACTAGTGAAGAAGATTTATGGTGCAGAGTGTGAAATTTCTCTTGCAGTATTCCCCACTGTGTTAAATTGTACGTTCAGCTGATAGAAGTGATTCTGGAAAAATCAGTCTGATTTAATTACTTCGTTAGATAGGACATGTTTCCCTACTCCAAATACCTCTTCCCTCCCTTTCTCTCCCCTGCCCTTCCCTTCCCTTTCCTGTTATATAGTCTGGTGGGCGTTTCATCCTGTGAGGCTTCTCCAGTGATCCTTGCAGACAATATAGGCTATGTGCTTCTTGAGGAGAAACCAAGGTAACTCAGTTGCACTGGTATCTCTGCCATTATGACTCCCCATTCCCCTCAGATGCAATGAAGAATGACGAGCTTGCTGTTGAGCTTTTAAACTGGTCTGTATGCACCCCGTAGCACAGTCATGATTCCCTGCTGGATTCCACATGTGGCATAATAATTCTTACGGAGTAGGAGGCCATTCTTTCACCATGCAGTTAAGTTAGCATCGTTTCTATGGGCTGTTAGGTGTTTGAGGCATGGGCTGCCTTTTGTGGTGTTTTGTGACACCAAGCAAAGCAAAGATTTGCCTCTCCAGCTCATGGATGCTATTTCAGTAAAAGTACGTCTCATTGTTGCGGTTGTTGCCTGGTTTGATTTTAATTGCTTTCATCTCTGTTACATTCTGCAGACCTTTTCGTATGGATGAGAGGGAAATTTGGCCTCCAAGTCCCTAAAAATACAAATAAAAATAAAGCAAGCACCCAGACACAGCAGTTTCCATGTTATTTTCCTCCACCCGTGTGAGCCTAAATAACTGAGATATTTCACAAAATACATCAGGCCTTGACAGAACTTGGGTCAGAAACTGAACTTGTATGGGAAAAAGATAAGAAAGAATAAAAGCTCAATCACAAGAACGCCAAAAAAATGGCTTTGCTTGATTTATACAGTTATTCCCTTTCTGTCATATTCCCAGTAAAAAAATCAAAACAAATGATGTGGATGTGGTGCTTTAGAACAAACAAAGAAGCATGTGTGGTCCCTGCAGCCTGGCTGCCCGGGCATGAAGAAGGCTGAAGATCCCTGTTGGGAAATTAATCCCTGTTTTGACCATTTTTCTCTCTCAATGCAAACTATTTAGGGAGATGATCGTATGAAGCTCCCAAGCCCAAATGACAGCAAGTTCTTCCAAAACCTTCTCGATGAGGAAGACCTGGAAGATATGATGGATGCTGAAGAGTATCTTGTTCCTCAGGCCTTCAACATCCCTCCTCCCATCTACACCTCCAGGACAAGAATTGATTCCAACAGGGTAAGAGCAAGCTCTGACAGAAAATACTGGTTATTATAAAAGCACAGGTGGAGATTTAAGCACACTAATCAAACACAGGGCAGAGTTGCCTTCGGAATGACAAGCTCCAGTTGTAAGTAGAGTGACTGTAGAAGCATTGCCACTGGATTCCCTGTTTATGCGCCTTGGTGAATTCTAAATTAATAGCTGAGCCTTGAGTGAACAAAGGCTCGACTTGAACTGGCTGTCCCGAAAGCACAGCTGAGGCTTGTGAAGTCAAGCAGTGTTGTTTCTCGGTAGTGTACAGTACTGGACAGGAAGTGCATAGCTCTGATTGTCCCATCCCTGCAATCCTGTTGTCTTGACAGGGTTGGCACTGGTGTAACTGAGGGCAGCTGGAAGGTGCAGATAAATGCTGCTTTTGTGTCTGGAACCAGATTTCAGACCCAGCCCCTTTTCCTGTTTATATTGGCTCTCTCATGGCCCTGCTTCACAGGCATGTGTTTTTGCTGAGCACATCGCAGATTTTAGTGTGTTGATCTTCATAACATCTCTGTCAGAGGAGGAAATGCTGTTCATTTTACAGAGGGAACCAAGGCCTAGAGAGTGTTCAGGTGGAACTGAGCTCACAGAACTCTAACCATCAAAAGAATAGGAATATAGTCTAAGCTCTTCATCTAGACTTCATTTTGTGTCATTGGAGAAGAGTGGGTGCGTCCAGTGGGTGATTATTGATGTCTGCCTTGGACATTTACAGTAGGATAAGTTACTTTCTGGAGTTGTCTCTTTCTGTCCACTGACTACTGACAGCTACAGAGCAGTCTCAGACCTCGTGCGTGAGCTCTGGTGAATTGGATGCTGTCCTAAAATGCCTCATTCTTAGTGCCACAGGAGCCCTGCTGCAGGTGAGAACCTGAGTTCAGGTTTCCAGAATTCCTTTTCACTCCTGAGCACCCTGCCCATAGCTGTGACCTCTGCCTGTTCCTGCACTTGGCTCTGTCCTTTTAACAGTTTAGGTGCCACCCCTTCTCACAAAACTGAGAGAAGGTGAAATGCATTATTAATGTGAGGGCATTTGCACAAGCATCAGGTGTATTTAGTAATAAGGGACTTGTTTGTTTGCTTGGTTTTTTCATCTCCAGGCTCCTTTTAGCTAGAAGTCACATTTTAAATACTAAGTGGAGTCTCATTGAAATGTTGGTGTTTATTATTCATGGTTTAGAAACCTTTTTGGACATTTGTCCTTAGCCGAGGTAGTTCCAGATTCACATGCTGGTCTGAAGTGGTTAAACCATGTGAGGCAGGGAAGAGGTAAGGGAAGGAGCTGAAAGTGTATAAACCCAGTCAGTATTCATGTTCTGACCATACACTGCATGAAGTTCTTTCACCTCTCCTGAGTAAAGCAGTGATTTTCTGGAATAAGGAAGACAAAATCTAATCTTAAATAATATCCAGTCGATTCATAAGGAAGCTGATATTGTTTTTAAAGGCAAGGAGACTGGAGAGGTCTTTGGAAGAGGCTAGTTTGCGGTTCCACTGGCTAAGCTGGATTCACATAGTATTTCTCCTGCATCACTGGAAGACAATGAGGGGGGAATGATGCATGATTTAGCAATAAGCGAGGAACTTCCTCTTTATGGCAGCAAGAGTTAACTTTTAGTGTTTACTATATTCATCTCACTCCCATATTTGCTGGAAACACTCGGGCACATTTAAAGGAGAAAGAATTAGTAGGAAAATGTACTTGCCTTTTCAGCCGTTCCTTTTGTCCTGTGTCTTTAGTGCCAGCCAAGCCGAGGGAATTAATTCCAACAGAAGCTGTAGAGTAAGTATTCTGAAAGAGTTGTTTAAAACGTGCTGTTTGGGCAACCAACATGGCCACTGGGGTATTCACGGAAAGAAAACACAGGCGTCGGTGTCGTCATTATTATTACTATTATTAAATTTAAGTAACTTTTTCACAGCCTTTGCCCAGCTTTAAACAACACTGTTGCAGCCATTTGCACACGTGATCCCCTTGAAGTCAGCAGAGCTGCAGAAAAAGTCCCCGTGCCTATATTTTTGCCACACAGAGAGGCTCCATCACATTCTTCATGTGATGCCTCCTCTCCACAGCTCACAATTTCCTGTCTTGGTTTGAGACTGTGGTCTTGTACCACTAAAGTCAGTGGGAGCTTTGCTTTGCAATTCAATTTAATGATAGTACTGAGACTGTATCCTTCTTTCAGTAACTCCTACTGCTGGGAATTTTTCTCCGGCATCATAAAACAATCTAACACTTAAACAAATCTGGTATTATGCTTTGCCAAAGTTTTCAGACTCTGAGCCAAGGGACAGAAAACTTGCACCCAGCTCTGTATTTTTGCACCGCTTACATCGTCCATAGTGTTTATTGTAGGCGCCTCTTTATGGAGGAGTCATTTTCAAGGCCAAAAGAAGTGATGGGCAAAGAAGTTACCATTAAACAACCACCTGATTTATAATAGCACTTTCTGGTATCATTGGAGACTGACTCCTGTCCTGTAACAAGATTACCAGTAGAATTTTAACACTTGTCTGGCGTCTCAGATTAGCTTCAGTTTCAGCTTTGTTTGCTAACAATTCTGCATCTTCTAAATGTGCTTCTAGTGCTGCCATATAGGCAAGTATATCCAGATTGCAGGAAGGCCACAGCACCATGTTGCTGGAGGAGCTTGGGGCCAAGTGGACAGTCCCATAGCATCTTAGCATTCCTGGTTTCCTTTGCAGAGAGGTTTTTTTATGGATGTAGTACATTTGTTTCCTCTCTGTGCAGAAAGCTACGTCTTTGTCAGTTGTTTTTTTGAAGCACTCATATTCTTGGTATGTTAACTATTCTTCCTGTGAAGATTCGTGTTGATTTAAAACAAAATACACAGTAGCTCCTTTAAGGTAATAGTCCATCTGCTGTGCATAGTTCAGTACAGATGAATGTCAGCTACATGAATCACACAGAACTGAAATGCTGTCAGAGTTCTCTATCTGCTGTTGTCTGATTCTGTCTTTGTGTTTCCTTTGGATAGTTTGTGATTTATGCTTGCTTCGTGTAGTGAATATTAATATTACACAAACTCATTATGGTGCTGCTACAGCCATAGATGCCAGATGAATTGATACAGCTTAGGTAGTTTGTGTTCACTAGGCCTGGCAAATTAAACTTTACGGGGAGACTGCCAGGCAGTTTAGTCAAGTAAAACACACAGACAAGTGCCACACAATCTTCAAGTCATTTTCAGAAATCAGAAGCATGAAAGATAGTGTATTTCCTATATTAGTTGTTCTGATTGTAGTTTTAGAGAAGAAAGAGTCGTTGTGTGATGGTAGGGTATTCTGCTCCTTCTCTGGGCATGTTGTACTGATAAGCTATAGTTGAGTATTCCAGCAGTGCAGCTCTACTGGGGACAAAAGTTTGCAGGGAGAAAACAGGGAGATTGTGAGCCTGCTCACACTTAGGCTTTGAAGTCAGTGAGTTAAGGAAGACCAAGTTTATTTGCTTTCTGAGGAAAGCACTGAAGTTTCTCTAGGGTGATCTCAGTCCTAAATGCTTGCAACTTGTTGCCTGGGAGAGGCACCACTGGATAAGGTCTGTGTAGAACACTGTCTGCCTTCTCCCTCCCGTGTGAAGAAAAAAGCTATTTGGATATGAATTAATAGCACAAAGCTGCAGCCCATGGAAAGAAGACTGGAAAGAGGGAAGCCTTCCGTGGATTTACCAGAGAAGTGTCACATCCTTCTTCCTTCAGGGATTACTGAGATTTATGAAGCTGCGAGGCTCAGGCACAACTTTAGCACTTCCATCACACCCACACTGGCTTCTTAATATCACTTCTTTGAGATCTGCACTGCCAGGAGCAGAAGCCTGCAAGTGGTCTCACCCATAATGGTGCCCTCTGTTTTGAAGCTGAGCCTGAGACTGATGCAGCTTTTATTTAAAAATTAGCATCCTAAGCTGAATTGAATTCTTGCATTGCATCTGAGACTTTTCAGTTGCAATTTCAGTTCTTCGGCTTTCTCCAGCTTTCATTTTCTGTTGTCTAGAGATATTCTAGAAATATGGAGTTTTAGAAGCTCTGTGCTTCTGAGAGATAAGCTGGATCTTCAGCAGTGTTTCCATGAGCACAGGACCCCAGCTAGTGCTCGAGTGCCCTGCGTTCATAGCCATTAGATGATTCATTCAGGTATTTGTAACGAGTGCTGTCCTGTGTGCACAGAGATAATACCAATACAGACAAGCACTCTGTGTAACCCATGATGCTTTTTGCTCGAAATCCATGGCTAATTCCTACTGGAAATCATCTATACTGTTTATTACTCACTGATACTGTCCCTGTAATTTTATTCCATACGCTATATATCATGGAAGCAGCTGGCAACCCTGCAATTAAATATCAAGCTGTTTTTTCCAGAGGTGTCTAATTAATATATCCAGATAGACTGTTCTGCTTTCTGGCAAAAGCCAGTTTTCAGTTCCCTGAGTAGTGTCTGTTATGCCATTGCATCGGTCCTGGTGCGGCTTTAGGTCTGGTAATGTTTCATGGCTGAACGTCTGTATATGTCTGCATACAAAAAGATTATTTGAGAGAGAAACCAGGAGAGAAGTTATCTTTATGATTTATTTGTTCCGTTTTCTGAATTTGAAAGGTAGCTATTTTCAAATCAGAAGATTACAAAGGAGTTGGTTGTCAGTGATTTTCAGATGGCATATGGCATCTTTCCTTCCAAAGCTTATCATGGACAATAGGAACTATTTACCCAGTGGGATTGCTACCAGAATTAAGTGACTTTTAGTAGATTTTTAAGTAACAGGGCTGAATTTCTTAGGCGCTTGCAGTGCTCGAGTGGTAGAAGATCAGATTTAAGGTCTAAATGATGTTCTTTACATACTCAAATACAGCAGAATTGGAACATGTGGGACTGTAAGCATCACTGTCTTCAGTTACAGTTCGAAGGAGGGATTTTGGAAAGCAGACAGAATGTGGAAGGGCACTTCCCTATGTGCCAGCCCAGCTGAGCTAGTATGAGAGGTACTGTCGCTGCTGGTGGGGTGAGCTAGCAGTTATAGCATCCTTTCCTCTTGGCAAAGAAGTCATGATTTGTTTGTGATTCTCCTTGTGTCCAGGGCTTTAGTAGCAATTGGTGCCTTGCTGGTCCCCACTTCTTTTTCCGTAAGAGAAGACAGTTATTTGTTCCTGCCCAAGCTCTCAAGCTAAGTTATTTCTCCAGGCATGTCCTGGCCATATGAGGCTGATGGCAGTAAAACTAGTTCATCCTTAAGTCAGTAGATAAATGTGTGAAGGGATATCAAGGCTAGATGGGGCCATTGCAACCATTTTGTCTAACCTCCTGCCATAATGTAGACCAGAGTCTCCTGTCTCTTATTTTTTACATCAAATGCAGAAATTCTGTTTTGAGGTGAAGTTTATCTTTTAGAAAGGTTGTCTTGATTGTGTCAGGTGGGATGGAAAATGCATCATACTGTTGAAAAGTCTCACTGGGCAGTTAATGCTGACTCTTTAGCAGGGTTTGAATCCTATTACTGTCCACCACGCACCTTTTTTTGTGCTAGATTAAGGAGCTGCCAGGTATGAGAAATTTCTTCTGCTTAAGAGGCTGCGTGGGATAGTACCATATCACAGAATCATTGAATGGTTTGGGTTTAGAAGGGACACCCTTTCCAACCCCCCTGAGATGGGCAAGGACACCTTCCCCTAGACCAGGGTGCCCAAAACCCTATCCAACCTGGCCTTGAACACTGCCAGGGAGGGGGCAGCCACAGCTTCTCTGGGCAACCTGTTCCAGTGCCTCACCACCCTCATGGGAAAGAATTCCTTTATTAGATCTAATCTAGATCTATTCTCTTTCAGTTTAAAACCATTACCCCTTGTCCTGTCACTACATGCACTTGTAAAAAGTCCCTCTCCAGCTCTCTTGTAGGCCCCTTCAGGTACTGGAAGGCTGCCGTAAGGTCACCCCGGAGCCTTCTCTTCTCCAGGCTGAACAGCCCCAACTCTCTCAGCCTTTCCTCATAGGAGAGGTGCTCCAGCCCTCCGATCATCTTTTTGACCCTCCTCTGGACCCTTTCCAACAGGTCCGTGTCCTTCTTGTGTTGGGAGCTCCAGAACTGGACACAGGACTCCAGGTGGGGTCTCACCAGAGTGGAGCAGAGCGGCAGAATCCCCTCCCTCAGCCTACTGGTCATGCTGCTTTTGATGCAGCCCAGGATACAGTTGGCCTTCTGGGCTGTGAGCGCACACTGCCAGGTCATGTTGACCTTCTTGTCCACCAGCACCCGCAAGTCCTTCTCCTCAGGGCTGCTCTCAATCCATTCTCCACTCAGCCTGTGTTTGTGCTTGGGATTGCCTCGACCCATGTGCATTTGTATGTGTTTGTGGTTAAAGAAGTACAACACTGATGTCTCCTTTTTATTTGGTTTGGTTTTGGGGTGTTCCACCCCTGTGCTTCTGCAATATCTACCCAAAAATAATATGACCAAATCTTTCCTACTTTAAGGAGTTATGCTTATTACTTTAGTCTGTCAGGTTGTGGACTTTTTTTATTTATTTCATCCAATTTCTTCCCAATTCCTTCTCCTTAAAAGATGATCAAAAAGTTTCTGAAAATCTCTGTCACTTCCTTACGCAAGTGTTGCGATGAAATCTCCAATGCCAGAACAGATGAACTTGTAAATTAACTACACATTGTATCAAAGGGTTTCATAACATTTCAGAATATTATACGGACACTGTATTTCTTTTCTTGCTTCTTGAAAAACTGCTTGATTAGTTAGAAAAGTCTATATGAATATATTCTATTTGTCTTTCATTAAATGCTACATTTTGTGTATTTTCCCAGTAGAGTCTAGGCAACAGCATACTGGATACTGTGGTTGCTGCCATCAAATTTTCAGAGTAATTTTGGAAGTCCCACCAAGCTCTCTTTCAAGATTTCAAACTCCTGTTTTCTGCTTCCCTAAGTTTTCATGACATCCTGGTAGTAGGAGGCTCCTGTCTGTTCTGCTCTGCAGGAATTGAACCCAGACTGGCACTAGTCAGCCTAATTTCATTGCTCAAGGTGAATGAAGTAGTAAGAATAAACAGGCAAAAATACACTGTAAAATACATTAGATGAAAAATTATTTCAGTCTTAATAATTTAAATGACAAAGGAAAGCTTCGCACAAAATACGTGTATTTAGAATATGGGTATTTAAATACCTTTTTAAAATGTGCTAAGTTTGCCAGAGGAAAAAGGAAGAAAGTTCATACGGAGGACTCAAACAGAATAGGTGATGCCCAGCTCTTCACAGAGAATTCTTTGAAAGTGCTTAATGACAATTAGAATCTTGCTTTGCAACCAGGCCATCTGAAATCAGTGGTGTTTCTCAAGGAGTAAGGCCTTCTCATCCTGAATAGATTGTCAGGACCAAGTCGTCAAATTGCCTCATGATTTTGTGGGTCAAATGCCTTAAAACAGGATTTTTTTAATGTATGAGCTATTTTCTGTTCCATTCAGGCATATAGGTTTAGAGTCAGACTTTCCAAAACTGTTGGATGTCATTTTGGTTTCTACACATTTAATATACATTTAATAACCAAACACTAGCTGACAGTACTTCCTGGTGAGACCTACAGCAGGTTAACGCTCAGTGGAATCGGTGGAGGAAACTGTAGCTGTATATTGCTTCAAACCTTGATGCATGACATGTAAATTTATTGAGCTTTAATATAAACGGGTTTAAAATCAGGCAGCATCTGCTTAATCCATGAATAGCTGCTGGCTGTGTCGACAGTCAAGAGAGCTCACAGCTGATCCATTTTCTTTTCTCTCCTGAAAAGAAAAAAGTCAATAGATATAAAGAGAGTAAGTAATAAATATTTTTACACTGCTCTGATGAGGCATTCTTGGAAAACAGCAAGCTAAACAACTCTACATAATTTACTAGCTGGAAAAGTCGACTAAGAGTCAGGAAATAATTATGAGAACTGGGAGAAAATTTTCCTTCAGTGACTAGATTTGAAACAGAACTTGTTAGTGAAAAATGTTGGTTTCAGAGGAATCATATTTGTGATTTTCCTAAAATAATAAAAGCCCCTGGAAATACAAGGGCCCGTGATTTGGAAATGCACCTGGCAGGGCTCTGAGGAGTTGTCATTTAAACACCTGCCTGCCCGTGACGGTTGGTGCTCACGAGCTGAAGAGTGCCGTCCATGGTATCCCACAGCAATGGAACTCCAGGGATAGTGCTTTGAGTGTAAGGTGGCAGAAGGGCTCTGGAGCATCCTGTGCCAAATACGGTACTTTCTAAGCATACATGCAATGGGGATAAATGCCAGCACAGCCTAAAATGCCCTTTGTTAGCCAGAGTAAAGAGTCTGTCTTTTCTGTTAAATGCTGTGGTAGAGAAGGGAAAAAAAAATTATCAAAGCTATAAAAAGACTCTCCAAAAGATGTGGTGGGGAGAAATGGGAGGAGGCACAAATGAAGTTTAGATTTAGAATGTTAAAAAATGATTATTTTATATGAATCAGCTGGATGGTTATTTCTTTTGGCGTATTATTGCCACCAGAACCTCAGCCCTGCTCTAAATCAACTCAGCATTTCATCAAAAAGCCTATTCTTTGCTAGAAGAGACCAAGAGAGCACAATTATGGGTTTCTTTTCCCCCTTGCATAGTAAAATTGGGAGATTATCATCAAGTTTCTATTCAGATTTTAGGAAGGCTTTTTTATTTTATTTTTAAAACTCATCTTTGTCTATAAGAGCTCCCTGTTCAGGGCAGCATGCTGTAATGATTACTGCTGTAAAGGCTTCAGTGGAGATGTGCTCTATTTCTTTCTCAATGAGGGTTGATGGCATTTTGAGAAGCTCAGAATATCCTTTGATTACTGTATAAAACAGACTGGGGGAAGATGGCAATGCTGCATGCAGCATAGGAGGGGGCTGCTGCTCCAGGTGGTGCTCATCAACTTTCTTTTGTGGGGTTTTTTTTTTCTGCCATGTTGCAATCACAAATCGTGACTGTGTTGTGATTTTGGTCCCCCTCCCCAATCCTTGACCCTTCTCTCCCCCAGGGAATTGTTAGAGTAGCTAGGAAATGGTGTGTTGTCTCTTCCAAACTGTGGGGGATTGGCGCTGTGTTAGAAGGTGCCATTTACTGTAGAACATCTTGGGAAGTGTATTAAAAAAGAAGTGACAAAAAGCTAGGCATGGGTGACAGGAATGATATGGGAGTAAAAGAGATTGAAAGGGAAAGATAGACACATGCAAGCTGTCTCTCTTCCTGCTCTCCTGTCTGTTTGACACTCACAGTGTGTTAATATGAAATAATAGAGAAAAGGAATTCTTGCATCTTAGTTCTTGTGTTGTGCTTAGATCAAATTACATATTGTGCCAGCTGAAGTCTGCTTGCCAGCCATTCTGAAGTTGGAAGGATGAAGGTTTCTGAGGTCTGGAGGACAAGGGAATTTCCAGGGAGTATTTTTGATACCATACAGCAGGAGAATGCTTTTATTCCCAGCCCAGGTATAGGAGATGAGTCTATGGAAAAGCATTTCACCTACATTTCCCTGTCAGTATTTTTGATGCCATACAGCAGGAGAATGCTTTTATTCCCAGCCCAGGTATAGGAGATGAGTCTATGGAAAAGCATTTCACCTACATTTCCCTGTCAGCATGCCTGGATGCTGAGTTTTGTGGCCACATCGTTCATGTCTTAACAAGTTATTTTCATTGGTCTTCTTTCAGTCTTTGACTTCTGTATTGGTGAAGTGTTAGACTGAAAATACATGTTGTATGTTTGGTATTTTCCAGTAACAGCACAGGAAATGCTAAGTCAAGATTGTTAGGCACGTTTAGTTTGTGATATATGCCATTTACTGTTCGCAGTCTGGATAAATTACTCCTAGAAGGCTCTATTCAGATTTGGGCATCCCACTGCGTATGGACTGCTCTAAAAGAGTTTTTAAGTCTGAAAACCGACAGCTGTTAGGAGAGAAAATTGTGCAAGATAAAGTTTAAATGACTCCTCTGAAGCTGTGAAGTCAGTCAGTACTAACCTGAACTGAGATTACCAGTGAAATGTCCATACTAATATTGAATGAGTTCAGGGAAGTCTTAAACCCACCATACTGCCAGGATGTGATCTGGTACATCTGGATGATACGTGCAGCCTGTGTGAGCGGAGTTAGAGCTCAGGCTGCCTGCAAATCCTACCTTTCTTCTGACAAACAGTGACCAGAAAAAACTTATGTGCAGAAAAGACTTATTCCCTGCTTCTTCTATTTGTGGGGTTTTTTTCCCCCCTCACTAATCTAAACTGGATGTTTCATGTCTTGATTGTGGAAGCAGCAGACAGCAGAGACTGGAAGAAACACTTTAGGTAACACAGGATGATGCTTACAATTTCTATGCTTGTGTATCAACATTCAAATTAGAATGTTTACATGCATTCTGACAAAGGATAATCCTGGAAAAGGGACTAGGACTTCATCATTTCCAATAGATTCATCAATCCTCAATGGAACTTTATAGCCATTGAACTAAGGGCATTGTAAATTGTTGCATAGCTACTGTCCACAACTTGTGTATATCATTCCTACCTTTTATTTTTGTTGTTGAATAACAGGCTCCCCTTTCCTCTCACTGGAAAAATGCATGTCCTGTGTGTCCTGTCTTGCTATGTTAACTCAGGTGGCACACAGTGCTGTTTGTGTGTCTGAAATACATGATGTAAGAGACACGCACACATATCCCAAACCAGTTTCAGAGGACGTACATCTCCAGTATGCTGTGATTGTTTTTCTGTGTGCTGAAATGATGCAGGGTGCCAGCAAAGACCTGTACCCAGTGCTGAGTCATGACATTTGGCAGTGGTGCTAATGGGAATAGTCCTAAAGAAAAGTGTCCAGTGGGGAATGGAGTTTTCGTAAATAGGGTCAGGAGCCCAGGCTGAACAGAAGAGAGAGCGTGAGGAATGCCAAACTTGTGTCAGGTACTGCGAGCTATAGGGATGTATGTGCTTTAACTATAGCAGTCCAGGGGGGCATCTAATCCTTTCTTTTTATATATGGCCATGCTCTGAGCAGGGGCTACAACCGGAAGTGTCTAGAGATCTGAAAAGCCTTCTAGCTATTACTACATAAACAGCATTTCATTTCTATCTAACATTACACAGCGATTTCGTGGTACATGTTTTTTCTTTCCTTTGATTTTCATCTCAGTCATGCTTGCCGTGGGCTCTCTGAAGCAGGGCAGAGTATGCTGTTAGCTCTGTGGTCAGAGGGCAGCAGGACTGCTGCCGAGCAGAGGTGGGTGCTCTCCTGGGGTGGTCTTTCCTATTTGAATATCAGTTCAGATCAGTTGTAAATAATAGACTGCTCCCTGGAAATGTGGCTGGAGTTTGCTCGGGGCTGGTGGGACAGCTCTGTGTTGTGTGCTTGGCCTGCAGCCCCACTAGAACATTCCAAACATATTATTCAGATCCACTTGCATAAATCAGCTGTCCTTCTTCTGAGAGAATTGCTGAAATCTTGGTGCTTGCAGCAAGATCTGCTCAGGCTGTTATGTTAAGAGGCTCTGGTTTGGTGACTCAGGCCTGGATACTGACTTGGTTTTAAATCACGTAAACAGTTTCTAGGGGAAGGAGGAAAATGAGTTATTTCTGGCGACACACAGCCCAGGACTGAACTGGTACATTGGACCATGAGACACCCCTGAACAGGACATGCAAGGAGCATCCCAGTGAGAAGGTGGGAGTGTTTTACTCCTGCTTGATGGTATGCGATTCCTGCTTTTTGCCTATGAAAGCAGAAGGAGAGTGAAAGGGAGTTGGGTTTTCATGTGAATAGGAGCAATATCAGAGTGGGTTCGAACCTGTATGTGTGTACACTGATGTTGGGAGAGCCTTGCCTGTAGTAAAGAAAAATCTTTCAGTCCCATGAGCTTAGCAGGTTGCGTAAGAACAAGAAACAGTAATTCTTATTCAGTCTTTCAAATGTGTGTGCACATATGGGGACCTAATAAATGCTTATAAATATCTCAAGGGTGGGTGTCAAGAGGATGGGGCCAGACTCTTTTCAGTGGAGCCCAGCGACAGGACAAGAGGCAACGGGCACAAACTGAAGCATAGGAAGTTCCGTCTGAACATGAGGAAGAACTTCTGCACTCTGAGGGTGACGGAGCACTGGAACAGGCTGCCCAGGGAGGTAGTGGAGTCTCCTTCTCTGGAGATATTCAAGACCCGCCTGGACGCGGTCCTGTGCAGCCTACTGTAGGTGACCCTGCTTCGGCAGGGGAGTTGGACTAGGTGACCCACAGAGGTCCCTTCCAACCCCGAACATTCTGTGATTCTGTGATTCTGTGATATCGGTGGGTGACGAGGAAAATCAACTCTGCAGCAGCAAGGGTGCTGTTGGGAGGCTGTGCTAGCAAGCAAAGCATGGGGGTACTGTATCATGCTGTAAGATAAAGTTTTATTTCCTTTCTATTTGGTGATAGTCCTGTACCACCCATAGTCCCACAGCAGCATCACATCACTGAGTACCTTCAGCGTTTCTTCCACCTGAAATCTGCTGTGGGTGCAGCTTTGAAGGCAGCTGTGGTCATCGTAGGGCTGGTCTGGAGTGAGCTGTAGCACAGGCAGGACGACACAGCTCTGGCTGCCATTCTCCAGGTGTGACACTCGACTCAAAGTGAAAAGAGACAAGGCAGAGGCATATTCACACCACTGTATAAATATGAGCAGCAGGACCCAACAAGGCTTTGATTTCATTACAGTTTAACATGCAGCCAGAAAATGTTATGTCCCTGCTATAAAGGAAGAGATATTTACCTTTGGGAGATTTTAGAAGCAAGGAATTGGAAAATGAAATTAATGAATAGAAAGCAATAGCACAAGCCAATATTCACAAAAGTGTTATTTACCTCTCTTTTATCAAGGCTCATTTTATGCAAACGTTAGCAGTTATAATAGCTGATATGTCACTGGTATTTAATACCAAAGGACCTCTAAAAAGGGTTAAGGGGACATTTGCTTGCTTTTTATCTTATCTCCCTGATGTCATGTTTGTGCCTAAAATTTGATCATGTAATATAATGAATGAAATCTCAGACATTTCTGGGTGGGGCTGTTCATGGGCAGTTAAAAAGGCTGGGCTCCTTCTGGGGGATGCTTATGGTTAAATGTCGATGGATGTGTGCACTCCAGAGCTAAGGGATATAATGCATATTACACTATCCAAAGGGGGTGGTGTTTGATTTTTTTTTTTTTTTTTTTTTTTTTTTTTTTT
>Ga0065711_1004500_pt1 | contig 23366 bp, 14 predicted proteins | sample Hoacrofraction12_FD_59098 | JGI IMG/M metagenome (GOLD analysis project Ga0065711, IMG submission 59098) | Hoatzin crop microbial communities from Cojedes, Venezuela - Epithelial fraction 12 v2 (version 2) | ecosystem: Host-associated > Birds > Digestive system > Esophagus > Crop | place...
ACTTCATACGAAATGAAGGAGAATGTCATTGTTTTGCTGTTGGGTTGGAAGAAGATGTGACTGTGTNGGGGGGGGGCTAATTATTTTTTATTGATTTTGGAAGTGCACGAGGAAAGGAACTCTGTCCTTCCCCTAAAAGCCTCTTCATGGTAACAAGAGGAAGGTCTCAACTCTTGCACACAGTTTTAACAAAAACTGAAACCTGCATGCATAACTGGGAAACTGCCCTAGCACTGTTCCGGTCATGTAATATGCCATCATATTACATGTTCCCGCATGGATTTGGTAGCATGTCTTCCAAGAGAGACCCAAGGATGAGGCTACACGCATGGAGAGCAGGAGAGTGGCTCTAGTCCCCAGGAGAGCTCTGTCCCTCACTGCGAAGGCTCCGGTTGCCTCTGGTCATTGCCTGCTTGTCTAGGGACAGTGTCCCTGCCACAGAAGTGCAAGAAGCGCATGGAGAAACATCCTCCTGTCTCACCCAGGTGCCTGGGAGGAAGGAAAGACAAGTGTGATTTTCTCACTTCTCCTGCCTGGGGCTGGAATGGATGTGTTGAGCCTCTTCTCCTGGTGGCTGCAGCCCCAGTGTTGACCATGGCCTGGGTGGGGAGTTGGGGCAGGAAGGTCACCAGTTCATGGGCGATGCTCAGCGAGTAGCTGGGAAGTGAGCAAAGGCTGAAGAGCACAAGTGGCTGAACGCTGCAAGGACCATGTCCTGCCCACAGCCTTCCTCCTGCACAGTGATTAACACATCCCAGGTGGGCATTCATCTGCAGTCCTCACTAGTGCTGTCTGCATCCGTGGTGAGGATGGCATCCAAAACCCGTAAAAAAAACCCAAACCCACAAAAAACCTCCACCAAAAACCACAACCAAAAATCCACTGGGTATCTAGAGATCTTCTGGTTAGAGATCTGAGGATCAAACTGTTTCCTCTGTTGTTCTTGTGCCGTTTATCCCTTACAGAGGAACCAAAGGCAAGGACATCAACACAATCAAGTCACTGCGAGTTCTGCGGGTCCTAAGGCCACTGAAGACCATTAAACGGCTGCCAAAACTAAAGGTTAGAGAATAACCACAAATCTTTCCTTCTCTGGAGGTTTGTAGCCAATCTGATTGGAAGCTGATGGACTGAACTTGATCCAAGTTATTTGTGTTCCTTTTATTTTGTTGCAATTAATCCCTTTGCCAGGTTTATAAAAATAGCTGTGCAGATGTTTAGCAAATGTCAAACACTTGTTCCTTTTGCAAAAATTGTGTGCAGTATTATGAATTATTGTGAATCCACATTAAAATCAAACTTCTAAAAAAAGAAAAGAAAAAACCACAAATAAGTTACAGTTTGTGAGATGCTCTTGGAAATGATACAGGAGAAAATAGGTTTTGGAGTGCTTGACTTTCCCTAGAGAACTTAATATGAATATTTCAAGATTTTCTACAGTCTGTCTAAAGAGAAATGTCATTGCTGTGTGAGAGCTTTTAATCTGTTCATCTTTTCTATTAAAGAATGTATAGTGCAGGATTTTATAGCAGTACCCTTTCATCTCTAGAATACGCAGTTACGAAGTAAAATAAATGTAATTGCCTGTGGTTACTTATTCAACACCATTTCAAGAACTCTTTGAGACACAGCCAACCCCTGGAAGCAGAGAATGGAAGGAGTTAGAAAATCTAATAATTTCTGAGTTTTGGGATCTTTTGAATACATGTCGCAGAATGCCTTCATGTGTCGTCACTGCTTGCAGGCTCTTTTCTGTGAGAGATGGGGAAAAAGCGATGGGTGCTTTTGCAGCGGTAGAACTATGTCTGACAATTCCTGCTTCCACATAGTGGAGTGTAAATATCAGCGTTAGCCATTACACAGATTTGCTTTTTTCCTTACCCATAATTCATGTTTAAATGTATTTTTGTTCATACTAAGTTTACCTCAAAAGATAAGGATGAGTAATGTTGAACAATGTAGAAAATGGTCTTGATAAGTTTGGGAATTGGAAATGCCCATCTCTTGGATCATAAAACAGTCAACAGTAGCTCAGTCCTACAGCAGCACGCCTAACACTTGCTTTTTATTGAATGTCTTCCTTATTTTCAAGCCATTTCACAGAGTAATTTTACCACTTCTTTAGAAGTATTCAGAAATCTGTATGTAAAGCAGAAGTCATATTCATACGGTTTGTCTTCAGAATTATTTCAATTTTTTTTCCTGGATGGGGTCTCGTATGCAACAATAAGCAAGATTAATGGGGTGGTTAGAGATATTGCCAGTGTTTTAATTCAGGATTTCTGGGTTGCATCAGGAGTGTAATTTTGTGAATTATTCACTTCCATTCAGAGAAACAGGAACAGTATTGTGCAAACCCTGTCCTTGGGCAGTAAGAATGCTCAATTTCTATTATTTTGACAAACTTCCCAGACTAAAATTAAACTGCAAATTACTTGTAACAGTGAATCAGTGACTAGTAACCAAATAATAAATGTATTTGAGAAGTTCTTTGTGGGGAGTTCAGAACTGACGTACGCTGACTAGATTAGTAACAATTTTGATAGACAGTTCATGAGAAAAATATTATTCGAAGCATTTGGTTGTTTTGTGTATGGTGTATTTTCTGTATTATTCAAACAGTTCAAATAACGGTCAACGAGTAGTGTATTTGAGTTTTTCCCTATCCACTGGGAAGAAATTAAGCACAAGTATGTTTTTTATTTCATAAAAGGCCATGGAAATATTTGCTTAGGACTAATATTTATCTCAATGAGCTGTGATTGTCTTTATAAATATTACTGGCAGCACCAGAAAAATCTGTGGCACTGCCGAACTCACTGAGAAAGCAGATGTAGGAAGCTGACGTTATTTCTCAAAGCTGGAGTATGACTCTTGGTCAAACACTTGGTGTGCAAGTCCATGAAACCATCCATGGGTTGTAGGTTGGGTAATTACTCCTAAGTGTAGTTAGAAGTTAGATGCACCTTTTTTTTCTCTCGACCCCTTATCCTTGTTCTCCTCCGTCCCCAGGCTGTCTTCGACTGCGTAGTGAATTCCCTGAAGAACGTCCTCAATATCCTCATAGTTTACATGCTCTTCATGTTCATTTTTGCTGTCATTGCCGTGCAGCTCTTCAAAGGCAGATTCTTTTACTGCACTGATGAGTCGAAGGAGCTGGAGAAGGACTGCAGGTACGGCTGGGGGCCGGGGCTGGAGGGGGGAGCTGGAATTTCCGCTGGCAGTAGGAGCCCCCTTGACTGTCCCAAAGCTGCATCAGTTGGTATCTGCTGAGCTTGACGACTCCTCAAGAGTAAGAGCAATTCTTCAGCATAATTACCCTAGAGGTGCATTTTCATTTTTGTTGTTTCACTAGCTACATCATTCCTGGCTCTGACCTAGCAAATGCTTACTCAAATGCTTAATGATAGAGGGCAGCAGGCTCCTTTTCCCGGGGAGGGCTAGGTGCGATTTTAAGGTATGGGGTTTTTGAAGGGATGGTGTGACTCCTTTTTCTACCTGCTGCCTGGATTCTTAGGGCTCGTATGAATTAGAAAAACATGATGAATAAATAATCAAAGTGAATTGGTAGGAAGTTAAAGAGCTCCTAATAAGCTAGAAAACGGGTCAGTATTTGAATATCTCAACAGCCCTGTCATGCTTTGTCCTTTGCAGCAGACTATCAAGGTGTTTTACTCACCACAACCCACACAAGCGTCTTTCTCACTTGCCTTTTTTCTTGGCACCCAAACGGCAGCCTCTGTCCAGGGCTGCCCGCGTTCCCCCTTTCCTGATGCTTGGCAAGCACTGGGCACAACCCTGGTGGGACTGCATGCACACAGCAGCCACGGAGGCTGTCACTGCAATTCTTCCTTGAAAAAAAAGCAGATATATTACAGAAAGAAATGTAAATTTATATAAAAATGTGGGTTGGAAGGGAACTCTCCAGATGCCAGGTCCCTCGGCCCCCCAAAGCGGGACCAAGTTAGAAGTTAAATCCAACTCTGAAGTAGGAGCCAAAGACTTTTCCCCATCCAGCAGCATGGTTTTCCATGGGGTCAAACAATTTGGGGGCTGGCATGCTGTGAATTGCCAGCTTTGCCTAATGGATGAATGAATGTCCTGATTACAATTTCTTTCATTTCTAGGCCTCAGGTCCAGTTCCTGTGGCTCAAAATGGCTCATAAAATGGCCTTTACTTCTGTTACAAACCTAGGGGCTCTCTCTTTATTTGTCTTTACTATATAGCACAGTTGGACTCTGCTACTGGAGCTTTTTGATGTTCCTCAGTGAGTCATACGAAATGGCTGATTTGGTGTCATTCTCTCTTTTGGTCTGAATATCTGTTTTTTCCTAGGGGTCAGTACCTCGATTATGAAAAAAATGAGGTGGAGGCACAGCCCAGGGAATGGAAAAAATACGAGTTCCACTACGACAACGTGCTCTGGGCGCTGCTCACGCTCTTCACCGTCTCCACGGGTGAAGGGTGGCCAACGTGAGTATGTGGGACTGGCAGGGTCAGGGATCGCGGAGTTAATGGCAGCTTTTGACAGGTTTGAGGGACACATAAATGGCAGGTGACCTGTGAAATAAGAATAGTCTTTTCTCAGCTAAGCTTTTACTTTCCCTTGTGTGATTATTGGGTGAATCAGCAGGCAGGGCTCTGCATTTTTCTTGACATTCCTCTGAGCTTGCACAGGGATCCTTTGGCAGTGTTCAGTACTTAATAGCTTGCTTGCTCTGTGTTTTTTGGACTTGCATGCCTTTCTCAGGAGTAAAATTCATAATGGGAATGTAAGAAAATGAGGGGAAAAAGTATTGTGACCTATGCTGAAAGTATGCTGGGTATGACAGTCCCAAAATTGTATTTACTGTTCAGTGTATGACTTTATTTTGGCACATTTTTTTGCTGGGACATGTGGAGTACAGTTCATGGTCGGGGTTTCTCCATGGCAGGCTTTCTCTGTCCTCCACAGTCCGCTATTTCATAAAGTAAAGAATAAACATACAGCATCAGTCTTCCTTCTCCAGTCCCTCACTGTGTTCCCCTACTCGGAGATCATCAACATCTTTCTTTTCCCACCCTTTCTTCATCCCCGTTGACCAGAGAAGAGAAGCCAGATCGAACTGTATCCCCTCCCCTTGGCCAGGGGGATAAGTGGATCTGTACATAGCAAATCTCCATGATTCTGCAGAATGGTGAAAACAGCGAGGGTTTCCTTTAAAATATCCTCAGGGAAAACTTCTTCCCAGCCATAGAGATGGGAGTGAGTTTGACCTGAGCGTATGTGGAAAACCGTCCTCGTGAGTGAAGGCCAGTAAATGACTATCAGGGTATCATTGGTGCTTCACACTGATTTCATTGACTTTTCTTCTCTCTTTGCGCTTGATTGCAGTGTGCTGAAGCACTCGGTGGATGCTACCTACGAGGAACAGGGTCCCAGCCCTGGCTACCGAATGGAAATGTCTATCTTTTACGTGGTGTATTTTGTTGTCTTCCCTTTTTTCTTTGTGAACATCTTTGTGGCGTTAATCATCATCACCTTCCAAGAGCAAGGAGATAAAGTGATGTCAGAGTGCAGCCTCGAGAAAAACGAGGTACCTGTGTCTTCTGAATCCGGAGTTAGAATCTGGGGGCTCAGAGAACCTCAATACTGGTGGAAGCCCATTCCTCGTCCCTCCCGCGCCGTGGGGGGCTTTAGAGCAGTTGTTACCTGAGGATGTGTGGTGTAGAGACCAAACCGATTACGGACTGTTTCAGCTTTTGCATAAAAACGAAACCAGAGAGAGCCCCCGCATGCTGCACGTCAGTAAGCAGTGTCACGCGTCCCCACGGACCACACCTCTGCTTCAAAGTGAAGATAGACTTGTGTGTTAGCTCAAGCATGTAGGTGTGAAAGGAGAAAAATCTTTGGCCTTTTAGAGGCCAGTCTTCAGAAATCAAACTGAGCTATAGTTGCTACAGCTCCCCAGAGGAGCTGAGACCGTGTCCTTCTGACAGCAGCCGAAAGTAGATGCCTTGGGAAGAGTATAAGACCAGGGCAAGCACTCTTTTCTTTAATACGCTAGTAAACACCATTATTTTGAGCTCGGGAACCTCCTGAGCTAGACATGATTTTTCTTTGGATAGTGGCATATGTGTGTGTGTATTCCATGAATGTATCCAGTTTCCTCCTGAACCCATGCAGATTTTTAACATCTGCAACATCCTTCGTCTGGGGTTGCACAGCCTCAATGGCCTGTTGTGCAAGGAACCATCTCTTTTCGAGTATTTTGAAACTGGAGCCTGATTTTTGATGAAAAGAGATGACTTTTTAATCAATTATTAATTAGTACATTGTTTGTCTATGTGAACAAAAAGTCCAAAATAAAGCAGAATATTTAGAGATGCTTTGCCCACATTGTTTTTCAACTGAGCAGATGATATTTTTGCAGTAGTTCAAGACTTCGAATTCTTATCTAAATCTGAGATGAGAAAATTCTCCAGAATCAAAGCTTTTTGCTTTGATCGTAGATCAAATAGTAGATCTGATTGGTAGAAACCAATTTTTAATTTAGTTTTATACTCATAATAATGTGAAGAGGAATAGCCAGCTAAGGAGGTCTTTGTGAGTTCACCCAGAAATGTTTGTTGGATAATTTATGGGTTGAATTCAGTTCACATTTTATGAAATGTTATTAGCTGGACAGGTTTTGCCGTATGTGAGAACATACCTGGGTTTCACAATACTTTTTTTTTAAACACAGATAACGTCTTTACCAGTCCTCTGGTTTCTACAATTACATAGGAGGAGGAACAGGCAGAGTGCTTCCTGAAGTGAGCTTGTGGATTTAGAACACCCTTCCCTAAGTGGGAAGGAATTGGGACTTACTGGGAGCTGGGAAGGGATGGAAGGCTGTGTCTTAGGGTTGCAGGGGGCCATGGGAGTGTTGTGGGATTTAGTATTTCAGTGAGTGCCCAAAAGTGATTATAACTTCAGGATCCTGTGCTGATGTTTATAGTAGTCAGTACTCTCATAACATGTGAGAAACACTGAGAAATACCATCCTCCACTAAATGCTCCGCTCCCTCTCCCAGCAACATCCCGAATGATAGAGACTGCCAGCCTTTTTTTTGGTATTCTTTTCATCCCGTTTTTGTTTTGTAGAGGGCCTGCATAGACTTCGCCATAAGTGCCAAGCCACTGACCCGCTACATGCCTCAGAACAAGCAATCTTTTCAGTACAAGATGTGGAAATTTGTGGTGTCCCCTCCCTTTGAGTATTTTATCATGGTCATGATTGCACTCAATACCATTGTCCTAATGATGAAGGTTAGTGGGCTGTTACTGAATCTTTGCAATCTCTGTCTAGCGAATACGGTGTTTGCTGGAGAGGCTTTGTACTCTTGAGGAGACCTGGGGGGGCTCAGCAGGGTCTGCCACCACTTCTTATCTGCCTGATGTTGTTTTTAGAGGTCTTGTGGGATTCCTTTGGTCCCAAAAGGGAGGTGGTTTAGGTTTGATGAGACACTGCGAACAGCATTCGCCTGCACAGCACTGGTTTGGCTCGTAGCCCCTTCAGCATATGGCCAGTGGGATGGGAACTGGGCTCTGCAGGTTTGGAGCTCCCGGCTCAACCCGGGCTTTCTGCTGCAGAGCAGGGTCACTTCTGGGGGATGCTCGAAACCCAGCTGCCTCAGGGAAATTACTCAAATTTGCAGCAGTGTCAATATTCTGGGACATGATCCACCATGCCTAGGAGGAAGAGATGCAGGTGGCTGGGTATTATGGATGATCTCCCCTCCTAACCCTTGCCTAGAGTATCTTCACAGTCAAGGGGTCACCATCTTCTTCTGGAATGAAACACAGTTCTGCACTTGTCCTCGGGTTCTGAAAATGCCCTTCCTCCCTCCTGCTCTGTGTTGTGCTTACAGGGAGATGTGCACCAGTAACCGTGTCCCAGTCCGGCGGTTATTCCCAGCTGCTCCATTAGAATAGCATGTAGGCAACGGTGTGCTTCTGGCACAGCATGAATCACCACGTTGCAACCCCAAGTCTTGCTTAAAGTGAGAACTAAGATGGGCAGGAGTCTTGCAGTCAGGCACATCAGCTGGGAAGGTTTTCTACTGTAAGCGATCCTCCAGTAACAACCTTTCTTCCATCCTGGTTTAGTTCTATGATGCTCCAGAAGCATATGAAGAAATGTTGAAATGCCTGAATATTGTGTTTACATCCATGTTTTCAATGGAATGTGTGCTGAAGATCATTGCCTTTGGTGTGCTGGTATGTGCCTTCCTCGTTTACTTTCAACTGTTTCCTCTCTACATGAAATGCTTGTATTTCATGACGTGCATTTAAAAACAAACAAACAAAGCCTGTGTTGCAAAAAAAAAAATAACACCTGGATCCCTCTATCCTCCTTGTGTTTTCATTTGGCAGAACTATTTCCGAGATGCCTGGAATGTCTTTGATTTTGTAACAGTGTTGGGAAGTATTACTGATATTTTAGTAACAGAGATTGCGGTAAGTACAGTTTGCTCAATTTGTTTCATTTTACTAACAAAGCTGTAACCTGTCAGGACATTGCACCTTCTCCCCACCAGCCGTATTCCCTGGGACTCATCGCGTGATGATGTCCTCGGGTGACCTGGCAGCCTGTTCCCATTAGCTCTGCTCTTTCCACGGAGATGAGCACGGCTGTCTGTCCCAAAGACTGCCAAGCGAAAAGCTGTGATGAGAACGACAGTGCTAGTGACTCTGCCAGGAAACAGTCTCTCGTTCAGCAAACGACTCTAACCCCGAGCTGGTTTTGCCTATTAATGGAAAAATCCTGTTGAATTTAATAGAGGGGAAAAGATCAAAAGGGTTCTGTTAGACTGCTGGTTTATAGAGTGAGGTGCTTTGCAGGGCACACACCCCCATGTCTGCGCCTTGGGGCTGCTTCCCAGGCTCGGTCACGGGGCAGAGTGAAGGCGACAAGAGGAGTGAGAAAGGGAGAGGTGACGGGAATGTAGAGACAGCCAGAAACTCATCAGCCTGCACAGCCTGCACTGGGGGAACACGGTGCATTTCTGTTCTGTGCACAACAGCATTGCAAGGCAATCATTAAAACAAGCAAGCAAGCAACTTTACAAAGACTGTTCTCTCCCTGCTAACGAGTCCCATAGATTACAAGAAGTGTAAAAACTTGCCATTAAATTCTAGAGGATTTTTCCATAAGGTCAGCAAGTGTCTGACTTGACAGCCTGATATTATCCAATTTATAAATTGCTCCTCTCCTCTCCCAGTGCATGCTTTAGCTGATGGTACTGTATCTGTATGTGACAAATTTGAACTTTGCCGTAATTTTTTTTCTCAGTCCCTGGGATTTGCTTATATATCTGTTTTGTGTGTGCTAAGAACTATGCTCCCCAGACTTCTTTACAGGACATTCAGCTGGTAGTGAAGACCATATTACTGTTTCTAACAAAATACTTTATTACCTAACCTCCTTGGTACAAAAAAGCACACAAACCCCCAAAGTTTTACTCCCCACACGAATGGTGTTCATTTAACAGCTGGTGAATTCTGTCACGTAGACTTTGGATTACCTTTGTTTTCAATGCATGGCTTACAGCCAGGGTAAAGCTACTCAGATCAAACGCAAGGTCTGACTACCACTGCTCTGAGTGCTGAGGAGATTTATTGCACCGTAGGCAGGTACTGGATGCTTGCTGCCGCTCCCTCTGTAATGGGACACGCTTTCTTGCCAGACTCGGGTGCCCAGGCTTTTGCCTTCGTTTGAAAATTCATTGAGACATTTGCAAGTCAGTCACAAACAGAGACTGATGCTTCTCTTCCACTGCTCCTTCAGCCTCTTTTACTGGGAGGAAGCAGCACAGCCGACTCACACGTGGTAAGGGAGCCTGTGGTCTCTCTGAGATTCAACACCAAGCCCACATGCTTCTTATTAAAATCCTTCTTTGCAGAGCTATTTAGCAGGCAGAAAGCAACCATCAGTGTTGCCCATTCCCTACTTGGCAGGCAGCGGTCCCTGCTCCGTTAGCAGGCCATTGCCTCTCCCTCCAGCACCCACGGGGCTGATCCAGCCTTAGCGAGGGTGTCTGGCACCTGGGGAATTGGCTGCGGACTGGTCAGGTTGGGCTGTGGTACGTGAATTTAAGACAAAGCCACTGCATGTCTGGGGCTGTATATGCACGTCCCCAACTTTTTGGAAGCAGCAGCTGTCCCTTGGCACTGCTGGCCAGCTGCTAGGGGCAGGAGAGTTAGTGTGTAGGCGGAGGTTCCCCATCCCTCTCGTGGTCTCTGGGCTGGAGAGTAAATGTGTTCTCAAACAGCCTCATGTGAGTCAGGAGGAGCAACCCTGAGGGTGCCAGGAGTGACGGCATCACCCTCCCACTCTGCAGTGATTTATCTGGTTTCCAGCATCAAAAATAGCAGCAGGTTTTGAAGAGTAGTATGAATTACCTCTAAGAACAGTCAGTAAACTGCAAAAGGTTAAACTCCCAAGCACCTATATGCCTTTCCCTTATCTTCCCGGGTGGTAATGGAGAGGCTTTTCGTTTATGAGTAGCTAGATCCATGAAGTCAAACCTCAGAGAGGTAGTAATGTAGAGGTACTAATGTAGTTCAACAGCTTCCCCTGGCACTGTGTCCAATACAAAGCTGCTCACAAACCTGTCTTTAATATTAAAGGTGTACATCCCCCAGTAGCGCTCCAGCGCCTCACCTCTTGGTCCTCTGTCTCAGCCCGTCGATGTATTTGAGCTCTGCTCTCGCTGAATCTTCCCCTTCTGCAGCAATTCTGTATAGCTGTCCTGTCCCTTTTCCATGTGCTTTCCCCTGCTGATGGAGTGCTCAGAGGTGTCCCCCCCCACCTTCTTCCTAGACTTGTTTTCCAAAACTTCTTTCATACACCTCCTCTCTGATCTCTCTCCAGCTCGGCCCCGTTGTCAGCAGCACGCTCATCTGCACTGTGCGGCTCTTGTAGCCGCTGGTGCGATGCTTCGTTAAGCTGCACGCGCCCACCACAGCCTCAGATAGGGGCGATGGCCTGAGGGTTCAAAGGCATCATGCACAGCTTGCTGAAGAGGTGTTAGGAGCTTAGTTTGCTTACAGGGAATGTTGATGCACAAGACATAGGATCACTGTTTATTTACAGGAGTGGGAGTTTGCAGTGGTACTGCATTTGTAACAGAATTGTTAATGGCAGATTTAAGGATGTCTTTCACGAAGCAGTTCATTCTGCTTCATCCAGAGGCACGTGGTGGGGGTAGTCTTGTACCAGGATCTCCACTGCCACTGCAAGCCACCTTCTCCTTCCAGTCCTGAGCACAGTCTGGGGCATGCAGGGTGGAAAACAAGCAGAAGGATCCAGCGCTCTGCATTTTGTTGGCTCCATGACAGGTTGCAGGACGTGTTATTCTGACGCACAGTGCATCAGGGGAAACCCAAGGGGTCCCGAACCTGCCTGGGAAACACCAGGACTCTCTTTGCTGCCTTGGGAAGTGGCATGATGCATGTGTGTCCTGGAAGATTTACACTTTAAACCATCTTTGTAATATACAACCTGCAGTTTTGTTAAAATGGGGTTGCACCTAAGGCACTTAAATACTTCTGGTATTTAGAACTAATCAAAAATATAGAAAGGGGCTCAAAAACCTGATGCAGTGATAGTGGCATGCTGTTTGCAGACAGCAGGGACCAAAGCGAGGATCAGCGGGTGCCTCATCCACAGAGCGTGGATCAGGCGTATGGCCTGGAGTCTTTAATCCCGCTGCCTCTGCCCAACCGCTATTTGCCCTTTACACAACCAGGTAGGGGAGAGCAGTAGCTGAGGCTCAGGGTGAACGTCCACTCTGCACGGAACGCCAAAGCTAGTGCTGAACCCCACTTCTGCGTTCTGGCTCGGTGCATGACCGGAGGTGCCGCAGCTCTCTCACCGTGTTACAAAGCTGAGAATAACCAAAGAGGAGAGAAAGTTTTTACTCGTCCCGTCTGAGAGCTGTGTCCGCAACAGAGGATGCTCTCTTCTCCATTTGCCTTCCTCAGCTCCAGGCTCTCCTCGGCTGATGGACAGGCACAGGGATAGTAGGGTGGCAGCCCCCGTTAGCCATGCCCTGTGTGCTCAGCCCTGCTGTTACCAGTTCACACAGGAGAGTTTCTCTGGCTGAGAAGCCCAGGGGACAGCCGCAACGCGAGCTCGACTGCCAGTCTGCATCGGTCCCTGTGGCAGCCACCCGTGAAGCCCTCCAGCTCCCTGCTGGAGAGGGGATGCTTTTTGGGTGTGACTTGGAGATCAGGCTCGCAATTAGTTGCAGGAGCACCGCTTTTCTCCATGGCTATGTTTTCCAGCTAGAAGTGTTCTCCAAGGTAAATAAACCTGCTCACCTGGGCGGTCTCATCTCGAGAGACTAGGCTTCCACCAGCCGTGCTGCATCGGTCATTTTAACCCACAGAAAAGTAAAGACAAAAGGAAAAGAAATGTGTTGACTAAATTGCTTTATTTTAATTTTGTACTCATGTCATGTAATTTACTTTGTGAATGCAGTGGAATATATATATATTTTTTTATTTCCTTAGGCAAAACCACATATGTCAGTTTTTTACCCTCACGGTAATGCAATTGAAATCGCACAATAGGTGGCTTTAAGGAGCAGGTGTCCTTGGGGACACGGCCAGCCTCGGCAGGCCGAGTGGGTGTATGGCAAACTGACATCTATTTCTATGCCTGGAAATATAAAAAAAAATCCTGAGAAGTGTTTGTGGATTGTCTCCCAATTTGCATTACAAAATGAAATGCAAATAACTACTGCACTGTCTGTGTTACCTTTAGGATCTCAGAATATGTTTTGGTTTGAAGCATTTTTTATTTATATAATTATCATAAAATAACACCCCCAAAAGCCCAACAGTTTTTTTCCAGTGAAATTTTCAGAGTTTCCTTTTTTGCTTGTCCTGATTACTCATTTTCTCTTTTGTTTCCTGTTTTGTTCTTTATTTTCCTTATCTACCTGCTGAATCACGCCATCCAATCAACATACAATGCGAAAACCATGTCTCCGTCTGTATGTTGTGCACCTGCTGCTCAAAAAAAATAAATTTGTAAATAATCTTGCAAATATCCATCCATGAAAACATCACATATAGGACACGGTTGGTTTCATTGAATTTAAACAATTCTTTAAATTCTCTGCTTTTATTTTCTCTCGTTTTTCTTTAATTTAATTCGTTTTGATGAGATTTCCGATTGCACTGGTGAAAAAGCCTCACTGCAGCGTGCCTCAAAACTGGCTTCTGTTCTGCATCTTCTTCCCCTTGGCTAATTGGTGACGTGAGGCCAATGCAGTTACCAATAGCCTGCTCTCCGCTGTTTGCTGTACCTGACAAGGATAAAGGGGAGACTGACACTTGCTTTATTTTGGTGGAAAATTGGATGGGAATAGGAGGGAAGGCTCCTTCTGGATGGCCTGCAGTAGAGAAGGTTGGCTGGCTGGGAAGCCCTTCGTTTTCTAAGTGGTGGCACCAAATTCAGTTCTTGGGAATCGATTTTGTTCTCTTTTACAATGAGACGTGTGGAGCTTTCTGCAAAGGGAAGCAGCGCATTGAAGAGGACTGCCTTAGGGGCATTTTGAGCCCGTGGTTTATGCTGTATTGTAAGGCAAAAAAAAAATATTGAAGTGATTACAGACTTGCTTCTCTCAAATTTAAAAAGAAGTCATAGGAAAGAGGGATTTTTATTAAACTTTGAAAACTCTTTGTGATACCAGTAGGTAGAAGCACTTTGCCACCACAGCGGACACAGAGTCCCTGGATGCAAAAGCAAACATCTCAAGTAAAATGCATAAGCCATGTTATGAACAGGGCTGAGAAGTACTGGGATTCAGATCCCATTGGGAATTTAGCGCCTGATTCCAAAGATGCCTTTGGAAATACTGGCCTCTGTCTTTGAAAACCATAAATAAAGCAAAAGAGGATAAATAAAGAAAAATACCATCTAAAATATATGTATGTTCTTCCATTCTTAATTTATCTTGGCTATGGTTAATAACATAAATCAGGCCATAAGCCTGTCAAAAATACTTGCTTGGCCACCGGACAACAGCTCTTGGATCTGTGTTAACATCTGGACTTTCTGTTGCACAGTTGCTGTTAAGAAACAAATCAGAGTGAATCTTCATGACAGACTGCAGCTGAGCTCCATGCACGCTTCGTGGAGGGTCGCAGGAGGAAATTTGCTGCTAGGAAGCAGCACAGAAAATGACAGTGTGTCAGTTTAAAGTTTTCCTGGTGCAGTCGGAGAAGGGAATCCTCTGCGTGTGCTGCCGTAGCTGGAAGCGTTACGGATGTGTGGGAGCTTGAGGATGTCTTTGGAGACTTCACCTTCTGCACCCCTGGCCCAGGCAACACAGATGAGTGCCCTGGCATCAGCTGTGCACGTGAAAATATAGCGGAAAAAATCATCTTATCTCCGCTTGGCCAAATTTTGGCCTTGTTGCAGTCCATGTTGCAGGTTAAAGATTTCAATGCTTGTGTTGCAGTCTCTATGGTTCTGTGTGCAGGTCCAGGCTCCTTCCATCACTCGGTGTCCAGAGTGTCCGAGTAAGATCTTTGGAGCACCAAGTCATCCTCCGGAGCTGCCTTCTTCCTTCCACTCCTGCTGTTGGGAGCCTGCAGTGACTACAGTAGAAGCACCCAAATTGAAAGGTAGTAAGGAACGAGGAGAGATCTGGGCATCACACACGAAATCATTTTTCCAGTGTTCTTGACTCAGGACAAAAGGACACGATATGATATGCCTGCAATGGCAGAGTCCCCAGGACATGGACAAGTGTGGCAAAAATCTTCAGTTTTCCCTAAGCTTCGGCGGAAGCCAAGACGCTATGTGAGATTCATCAACTCTTCTGCAGTACTGGCAATGCCATGGACATTTAATGGGAGCACAACCGTTTCCTCAACAGTAGTAGTTTAGCAGAATGGGTTAATTGTTGTTGATGCCAGATGAAGAGAACTGCCAAAGCTTCCTGAGTGATTCTATTCTTGGCTTGGTTGGATTCCTCTTTCCACAGGTCTTGGCAACTTTGGGCGAGCCCTTTGATTTGAGGACAGAAATCTGAAGTTTCAGGTCTGGGGAGTCGCTGTGTTCTGCTGCTGGGCTGCAGGAATAAGCAGGGATGAGCAGCTTAACTTCTGCCAAATTTCTTGATTTGTGGCAGCATAATGTAACCTCTTTCACTAAATTCTGCAGAACACGTCCAGCCATGGCATAAAAACCTCAAATTCTCACTACAGGTTTAAAAATCCAAAACCAGTAAATCCACTGGTGTACAGAACAGAGCTCATTCTGCATCCCTGTGGACAGTGGGCACAGCTCCTGTGTTCAGGAGGAAACCACTCTGCTGCTGAAGACACTGGAGAAACAGATCTGGGCAATGGCTGTGCGCCCTATTCTTTATGGCTTTTTTACTCCTTGCTCTGGAAAACACCCTAAGAATGGGTAAAGAGTGGGCTGCCCATGGTGGGATAGCAATCAAGCTGTGGGACAAGCAATCTTTATCCATGATACCTGTTCTTTCTCCTGCTTTGCAGTTTGCTCCAGGGATGCGTTGCACGGCTGACCTTTGGTCACGCTCCTGCCATGGGAAGCAGTGGCTGTGCCCAGACTCCCCGGGGCCTGGCAGTGGCTGGGTGCCGTCCGTGCAGAGCCCCTTCTCTTAGGAAAATAATGACAGGCCGGGGGGAAATGTTTTTCAAATGTGATTTGCTAGTCCTCAAGTGGATCATAAAATCACAAAGCTATAGTGCATCTTGTGAGCACCGGTCAGCCTTTAGCATCTGTGCAACAGAAAAGCGAACAAAAACATGGAAAGAAAGACCTTGCTAACCCAGAAGATGTTTGTGTGCGTGTTGTGTTACAGAGGTGGCTAAGTGGGACGAGAGTTGATGCAAAACACTGTTATCCACAAGAAATATTGCAATGTGGAGTTTCCCCTTTAACTGCATGCCATTCTAATACCTGCCTGGACAGTCGAGTTGTCGAAGGACAGGTTTTCTACGTGGTGTGCTGGGGGTTACACAGGCGGAGCCCTTCCATCCGTCACGAGCGTGTGTAACTTTGCCTCCCTACGAACAGCGCAGAGAACGGTCCTTCGAACGGTCTGCCAGTGTTGGTGACGGTGGATTTTCCTGGGTTGCGAGTGATTCCCCGCAGAGCTGAGGCTTTTGCTGCTCTTTAGGAAGCAGCAATGCATAAGTCAAACAAGGAGGGTTTGGAGTTGGGGAAGAACAATACAAGGTTATGGGCTGTTTGTTCCTCCAGCTCCCAGGGATTTGGGGGTGTTATAGACATAGCTGCACAGTTTGAGCCCCTGGTTTCATACCACAAGTACACAAACAATCCGGTATGAAGCCTTGCGTAGCAGAGGGATGTCTTGTGCTGAGTGTGACCTTGCAGTCAGCTTAGACCAAAGCAGATGCTCAGCATCGCGTCCGCTGTGATTATGAGATTAGGGCAAAGCCTGAGCAAAGCAGTGTTCTTGCTGTTAAACGGCAGTAACGGGCGAAGAGGGGGGCGAGGCAGGTTCTTGCACAGAGAGATGGATCCTGCAGGCGCTGCCTGTGCACGTGCTCCTTGAAGGAGCGTTAGGCTTGTGCACAACACAGAGCTGGCTTGAGCATTGTTCTGGAGGTAATAACTTGTCAGACTTGCAGGCCTGGTGCTTGAGTACCATGAGTGTTATACGTAAGGTCTGATCCAGTTGCTGCTGGTGGGGGAACTTTCCCTGATTAAAATGGGCTCTGGGTTAAACCTTCGCCCGCTGCAGCCGCTCTGCGGAGATGTATCAGCCTGCACCGCAGCCGGAGCAGGGGGAGCAGGTAACAGATTGCCGACAGCACCCAGTTATCCAGCCACAGTCTGACTCTGTCCCCCGGGTCCTATCCAGCCCTGACCTGCTCAGGTGAGTTCGGCTGGTATTTTGTGAAGGGAACGTAACCAATGTGAAGAATTAAACAGAAGCTGATGCGAAGAGGCAAGCATTGAAGTTTAGTGCTTGTTTTACTGACCTTGAACAACCCAGGGGAATCCGTGCTTGTGTTTTGCCTGCCAGAGCTGCTTTCTGTTGCTGACTTGAATGAGCTCAGTGTTGTCTGCTCTTTCATTGAACATACCTGTGCTTTTCTCTTTTCTCTTTATTTGAGGATTGAGTCTGATATACGGTCTGTGCCTAACTCTGAGCTGCTTGCGTTTTTAACATGAGAGAAACCGAGTGCATGCCTGAGACTGATTTCTTGAACTCTTTGGTGGGATTGGTGGAATGCGATGCTAATGGCCCCAAAACTGAGCTGGCATTTAAATAAATGAATAGATCCAACAAGCCCCCCATATTCAGCGTAAGCGCTGTAGCCAAATGAGCAAGAAACGTGGGTCAGTTCAATATGACTGGATGCCTCCTGGAAGAACAATAATATAAGGGAAGGACTATTTTGCTCATCTTTACTAACAAGAGCTCCGTATGATTATATTTTCCACTCCACTTCTTAATAGTTCAAAGTGGGATGCTTTCTCTCTTTAGCTAACCCAGTCAAATAAGTGGCTGTGAACAGAGATTCACAAATAAGTGAATTGGAATCAGTACAGAAAGGGGTGATATTTTTCATCTCCTTAAAATAGGAGGGCAAGAGGGATCTGGCTTTTGCATGTTTGTTTTGGAAAGAACCCTCTCTAGATTAGCTCATTGGGGCAAGAAACCTCTTTTCCATGAAGGAAAGAAAAAAAACGGGTTGTGGGGTGGGGAGAATCATACAAAACAAATGGAAAACAGAATCTGTCTCCAGCAGTTCTTTGATCCACCTGTGAAGGCATGTTTAATAATAATTTTAAAAATCAGCAGGTTCCTAAGGCACCCTCCTGCTGTTAAACGCTCACCCTCCCCAACCGACTTGCTGCCATTGATACATCTTCCAAAGTCTTGCTGGTGCCTTTTCTCCTTGATGAGCCTGTCCAGTCACGTTGTATAAACATTCTAAAACCTCCAGGTTAGAAAACATCAAGGATGTTTTAATCTTCGCTGGACAATGCCTTTCTTTCTTACAGTAGAGGCTATAAGTGCAGTCCCTTGCAACTGTCTTGGCTTAAGTTCAATTCATTGTAGAAAGTGATCTGACCAAGACTTCAAAACAATCTCGTTCTTTACAAAATGATAATACGGCACCATTACCTCTCCCTGAGTCTTTCAGGGGAGAAAAGTCTCTCTTAAAGAAAACAAGACCTCCATGGACAGCGTGAAAGGGCCTTTTTCCTTTTCTGTCTTTGACCCAGTAGCAGAGGGGAGGGCTCTTGTGGAGAGGGATTTTCTCATACTTGCTGCATGTGGAGTGATCTGCACTGACGAATGTTTCTTTTGGAAGGTTTTCTGGTGGCCGATTTGCTGCTTAGATCGTGAAGCTGGTAATTTTAATTTCTTTTTTGCGGGCTGTGGTTTCTAATCGCGTTAATTTCTGAAGGACACAAAACCTTTACTTTCCGCAGGACAACTTCATCAACCTCAGCTTCCTGCGGCTCTTCAGGGCAGCGAGACTCATCAAGCTCCTTCGGCAGGGTTACACTATCCGCATCTTGCTCTGGACGTTTGTGCAGTCTTTTAAGGTGAGTGTTACATAGGTGGGAGGCAGGGAAGAGACGTGGGGAGATGTTGATGCTTGGCAAGTCTGTGGCATCCTCCAACGAGTATCAAAGAGCTGCCCCTTGTCAAGGGAAAGGTCTCTCTGCATCTCTACAGAGCAATTACAGGAATATTAATTCTGCAGAAACGCTGATTTGCACAGAACATTCCTTGAACACTGTAGATGCTGAGCATTTTGGAAGATGAGTCTGAAAGCCAGGCAGTGACTGATGCAAGCTCGCAGCCAGTGTGCAAAGTTCAAGTTGCCCTTGGAAACTATCACAGATCCCTATGGGAAAATCTTGAGACTCAGGTGTTAGCAGAAGGAAACAGTAGTCTGACTAACAAGTGCCTTAATGCCTGCAGCGAGTATAAGGTTATATTGCTTTCACCAGGTTTCAGTCTTGGTAGAAATTGATAGAAGCGAAACCCAAACCATTGTGTTTTGGTAATATAAACTGTGAAGCTGTATAACACAGGGCTGTGATTTTATGCCACGGAGGATTAATAAAAATGATTTTTTTGTTCGAAAGTTGGGATAGTTGCTTTGCCTGGTAGCCTTTTCCCCTGTCCTTCCCTCCCAGCAAGCCTCAGCACGTCTTGGCAGCAGGTACTTTGTGGCGCAGGGGCAACCGGACACGGCAGCTGGATATGGTACTTCTGAACTGAGTGACCCTCAGAAAACTGCCTTACAGCAGCTCGGTTCTCAACCTGTGCTTAGCTTCGTGTTAGCTCTTTTCCAGATCTGAATAAGAGCCCACATGCCCCAAAGCTGGTTATTTTTACCATCTCTCAGCTGGTTTGCAGCTGATTTCCACAGCTTATTGTGTTTTAACTCCAGTTATGGGGCATGCTCACATTCTGCAGTGCAGAAAGGAGATAATTTAGTCTGAAATCAGGATTTTTGGTACTGATATTGAACTCTAGCAGACTGGTATTTATTAACTGCAGGTGCAGGGTGCAGATGCCCAGCTCCATCACACGTGGATCCTCTTCCAGAAAGCACTTGACCTCCCTGCCTCGGAGATCTTGTAGGGCTTTCAGAGAAGTATAAGTTGAGGGATGATGTGGGAAAGCAAAGTGTAATGAGGTCAGGGAGTGCCCGAAGATGGATCTGTTTGGTAGCTCACAGCAAGTGAACGTCACCTCCCACTCTCTGTCAGGCTGCCATGTTCCCAAGCACTACCCGGGCACGTGGCGAGTGGCTCGGCCAGCCTGGGGACCTCTGTCTTGGCACAGGGTCTCACCACCCTCTTGGGTGAGTTCTGAGGTCTGTGGGTGATAGCTTAAGTCCTGGGTGCTGTTGCAGGCTCAGGAGAGCTTGTCTGCAGGTCGGTGCAACATCAAGACATTTTGCACGGTGTTTTCTGGGAGGCATTATGGTGGCCATTGGTATTTAAAGATGCAGTGTGCGGTGGGATGCACAGCAACTGGTTTCTTTTCCTTTAGCTGCGCTTTGAAATTCGTCGTGGCATCTGCATCAAAAGGACGCAGAGAGGTTATTATAGGTGATAAAGATGTGAGGAGGAACGTGCTCTCTTCAAAAATGGAAAAGACTTTTGGAGAGAAGACAGAAATTTCTCTCCTGTGATGGGAGAGAGATGCCGGGTTGCTCTGTCAACGCCAGGCTGGGAGCTTTGGCCAGCCCCGCGCCGGTTGCAAGAGGACCGGGATGGAGAACCGGTTTCAGCAGAGTGTGAACATGGCTTGGTTTTCTGCACCGCAGCTGGTAGAGAGGGAAATTTCTATCAGATCTTTTAGACTCTCGAGTCAAAATCTTTTTGGAGGGTGGAGAAGAGAACGTAGTGATTGCTTCTTTCTGTGAGCAACGTGGAGAAGAACTGCAGGCAGCCGTGCTGTTATCCCGTGGCCAGGGAAGGGGGAGAGTGTTGTATCACACTGTACGTCCCTCTGGGAGACTCCAGACAGGCAGCTGGTGCTCTCACATTCAGCTTCTGTGTGGTGCTTTCACCCAGCCATCAAGCAGCTAATGGAAAGGGACTGTGATCCAGGGGGATTGCAGTGCCTTAGATTTGTTAGGTCATGTTTTCCTTGAGTGTGGATGGAGGTGGTGCTGCTGCTGCTCTCACCTTGTAACTCATGAGGAGCAGCCAGGAGAGCCTCTACCAGAGGCAGAGATGTGGGGTCTGCAGGTATCAGACGTTTCCACTCAGAAGAGTGTCCTTGGACTGCATAGCCTTGGCTGGATCTTGGGAGAGGGGCTCAGCCAAGGCCCTTTTCAGTCTAACCCTGCCCCTTTATGAAGTGTGAGTGCAGAGTGCTGCCCCTGAAGCAGAGCTGGGATGGTTCCCGGGCTGTGTGGGGAGCTGCTTGGCCACCTTCCCTCTGTCCCTGAGCTCTCGGTCCTTGCCCCTTATGCAAAGGTGTCCAGCAGAAGCCACATCAGCCCTTTGCCCCGTGTTTCCTACTGGGCTCCCCATGCGCTGCCTAACCCCTCTCCTGCCCCGAGCATCACACGTTCTAGCACTAGGGCATGACTTCTTATTTTTTCAGCTATTGCTAATTAAGAGGCATTAATTACCCATTCATTTTTCTTGAGTGGAAAGTAGCTATTACTCCAAGCTTGGATGACATAATTACATTGTAGCCTTCACTGATTTCTTGCTAAAACTCAGAATTTTTTCGTCCTCCGGGATTGCAGTCTGTCCCTGTTTCAGAGCAGGAACTTGTTTCTTGGATGTGTATTTCTTCCTCATACTAAATTTACAGCAAGATCATTAAAAATGAATGTTTCTACAATTATGCATAGAAAGTGCCAGTGCCTGCTGGTGGTGCCTGTTCTTGCTGCAGAGCTTCTTATTGTGTTTTCCCTGCTTACTGCTTATCTGCTTGCAAGGATGCCTAGAGAGCCCTCGGAAAGCCCAGACTGTTTTGTGATCGATCAATACCTGCCTCCAGGGGTTTGTCTGCTGAGGGCTGTCAAAATTGTTCATATTCTTTTCCCAGTTCTTCATCTGAAGGACAAGAGCCACAGAACACAGTGCTACCTAGGAATTAAATGTTACTGGCTGATGTATGCGTTTGCTGTCATTAATACTGCCTTCTCCTTTTCTTCAGGCCTTTGCCTTATGTGTGTCTCCTCATTGCAATGCTCTTCTTCATCTACGCCATTATTGGCATGCAGGTAAAAATTTTTAGCTTTAGTACTGGTCATAAGTAGCCTGGTTTTGTCCCGCTGGTCCAGGGTGCAAATGGGTTATTGCCTCCACGGAAGGATCAACAACTGACTTCAGGATGAGGCAAAAGGCTCTTCTTGTCTGGTGTCAGGTAAATTAGACGTCAAAAAAAAGGCCAATTTTTCTACCCTTGTTGCCAGGTCTTGTGTGGAGCGTGGCCCTGGGCGTACAAAGGGAGAGCGTGGGTGGGCGAACCAGCAGCGGGTGAGCAGCCTGCGGCGCGGCGTCTCGGAGGAGCGGTGGGCAGCCGTGTCTGCCGCGGGCAGGGCTCGTCCCTCCGCTGGGCACTGGCATGCGGGGAGCAGCGCAGGCGCTGCACCTTGCTGAAAAGAAGGGAGACAGTTTTCTTGTCTTGAAATATCTTCTCTTGGATGACAGGAGCTGAATTGTGGTGTTGGAAAGGGCCCGTGAGAAGATGAAGTGCAATAACCTTTTTTTTTTCCCCATTTGATCTCCCTCTTCAGCACAGAAATTGTTCTAGCTTTAGAGATCCCTTAAACCAGGATGAATGATTTTCCTGCCTTTTCTTCTAACTCCACTTGATCCACCTTTATTGCCAATGTCCATGCGGAGATGTGTTTGGCCTGAATCCCTTCTGTTTTCTGTGGCAGGTATTTGGAAACATTGCACTAGATGATGAAACCTCCATTAATCGGCACAATAACTTCCGTACCTTCCTCCAAGCCCTGATGCTTCTCTTCAGGTAAGTAGAGCATAAAATACCATATGACTTGCACACGAACAATAAAGAAGTCTTTGCTTTTGCATATGCCAGTTTAGCTGCGGAGACTTAGGCATCCTCTAAGGAAGGTATCTGGAGTAAAGGAAGGAATCTGGAGTAAAGCATCCACTCCTGCTTTCTCCTTCTCAGCGTGAAGGGTTGGCCTGGCACTTCTCTGAGTATGACAGCTCTGATTCAACACACCAGCATCTCCACAGAGTGACACCCAGCACTGTGACACCCCACGTCAGCTCAGGCAGGAGCTTCATACAGGACAGAAACCCTCTGCTTTAACTGATCAGTGTGGTTCCTGTCATGAAGCTTACTTTTTTTTTGTTTTAAGTGAGAATCCCTAGAAGTGGTCATTGTTGCATTACCAACAGGTTAATACGTCATACGTCAATGCCACCTCTGCTTCAGAGTGAAAGGTTTTCCATCTGGGTTCATTCCACCTGGCAACAGAGCTACTGGAGAGAGTCCAGCGGAGGGCTACGAGGATGATGAGGGGACTGGAGCATCTCTCCCACAAGGAAAGGCTGAGGGAGCTGGCTGGGCTTGTTCAGCCTGGAGAAGGGAAGGCTGAGAGGGGACCTAATAAATGCCCATAAATATCTGAAGGGTGAGTGTCAGGAGGACGGGGCCAGACTCTTCTCAGTGGTGCCCAGCGACAGGACAAGGGGCACCGGGCACAAACTGAAACAGAGGAAGTTCCAGCTGAACACGAGGAAGAACTTCTTCCCCTTGAGGGTGATGGAGCCCTGGCCCAGGCTGCCCAGGGAGGCTGTGGAGTCTCCTTCTCTGGAGATATTCAAGACCCGCCTGGACG
>Ga0065711_1034690_pt1 | contig 23366 bp, 8 predicted proteins | sample Hoacrofraction12_FD_59098 | JGI IMG/M metagenome (GOLD analysis project Ga0065711, IMG submission 59098) | Hoatzin crop microbial communities from Cojedes, Venezuela - Epithelial fraction 12 v2 (version 2) | ecosystem: Host-associated > Birds > Digestive system > Esophagus > Crop | place...
TCAGGCAAAGTTTGCTTTTAGTGAAGCCTTGTTGGCTGCCACCAGTCACCTCCTTATCTTCCATGTGCCCTAGCATAGCTTCCAGGAGGATCTGCTCCATGATCTTGCCAGGTACAGAAGTGAGACTGACTGGCCTGTAATTTCCTGGGTCTTCTTTTTTCCCTTTTTAAAGACGGGGCTATGTTTCCCCTTTTCTAATCAGCATGAACTTCTCCAGACTGCCATGACTTCTCAAATAAGTTGTATAGTGGCTTAGCAACTTCATCCACCAGTTCCCTTGGGAGTTGTGGATGCATTTCATCAGGTCCCACAGACTTGTGAACCTTCCTGTTCCTTAGATGGTCTCAAACTTGATCTTCTACAGTGGGTGGTTCTTCATTCTCCCAGTCCCTGCCTTTGCCTTCTGTCACTTGGGCGATGTGGCTGGAGCACTTGCTGGTGAAGAATGAGGCGAAAAAGTCATTGAGTACCTCAGCCTTCTCTGTATCCCAGTTAAAATGGTCTTCCGTTACCTTCTGGAGAAGGTTCACATTTTCCCTAGTCTTCCTTTTTGTCACCAATGTACATGTAGAAGCTTTTCTTGCTGCACTTGATGCCCCTGACAAGGTTTAATTCTATCAGGGCTTTAGTTTTACTAACCTTATCCCTGGCTGCTCTGACAATTTCTCTGTACTACTCCCAGGCTACCTGTCCTTGCTTCCACCTTCTGTAAGCTTCCTTTTTGTGTTAGAGTTTTTCCAGGAGTTCCTTGTTCATCCATGCAGGCCTCCTGGTGCTTTTACCTGACTTCCTCTTTGTTGGGATGTATTGCTCCTGAACTTGAAGAAGGTGGCCCCTCACTATTAACAAGCTTTCTTCGGCACCTCTTCCCTCCAGGGCTTTATCCCATGGTACCCTACCGAGCAGATCGCTGAAGAGGCCAAAGTCTGCTCCCCTGAAGGCCAGGGTGTTGAGCTTGCTGTGTACCCTCCTCGCTGCCCTAAGGATCTTGAACTTCATCGCACGGTCACAGCAGCCAAGGCTGCCCTTGAGCCTCACATTCCCCACCAGCCCCTCCTTGTCAGTGATCACAGATCAAACTAAAATATTCTCTGAAACTGAAAAATGAATAAATGACAACTTCCTTACACAAAAATTGTTAGATTTAACACAGGAAAAATATATTATATTTAATTGTCAAATAACCATAGCATTGTAGAATGTTGATGTTCGAAGGAACATCTGCAGGTTATCTTGTCCAGCACTTTTGCTCAAGCAAGACCCAGTATCAAGTCCAGATGTTTTTTTAATATCTCTAATGATGGAGACCTCACTTCATCTCTGGGCAACCTGGTATCAGTGCTCTGTCATCCTCTCAGTAAGAAAATATTTCCTGATCTCCAGAGCGAACCTCGTGTGTTTCGATTTTAGCCTATTGCCTCTGGTCCTGTCACTAGGCACCACCAAAAAGGGCTCTTTGTACCTTCCCTTCAGGTATTTATATACATTGATGAGTTCCCCCCCCGAGCCTTCGCTCTCCTAAGCTGTACAGTCCCAGCTCCGTCAGCCTTTCCTCATAGGTGAGATTCTCCAGTCCCTTCGTCATCCTTGTGGCCCTTCACTGGACTCTCCAGTAAGTACATATCTCTCTTGCACTGGGGAGCCCCAAAATGAACACAGTACTCCAGGTGCGACCTCCCTTATGCTGAGTAGAGGAGAACACCTCCCTTGACCTACTGGCAACACTTCCAATGCAGGATCCCAGCATGTACTCCTAGCCACCTTTGCTGCAAGGACACATTGCTGGCTCATGTTAAGAAACAGCAAGTGGTGAAATTGGTGGCAAAGTACAAATAATAATACCTTAAATTTAGGGGTCACTGTGCAAATGATTATTTTCTTATTAAGCAAGAATGAAGTAATGTGCAAACTAACAATACATCTGTATTTGCACTTTTAAAAGACCTGAAGAACTGAATGCAGCTATGAGCAGAATGTAGCAGGCAAGATTTTTTTCACAGTAGCACATTAATAATAAGGTAATTGTTAAAAGTAATTTAGTACATGACAAAAATTCATAATCCCAAATCAAGAGATGCTCTGCTGCTTTAAAAAAAACAACCCTCTAATTTGACTTAAAGGGTGAAATGAGAGAAGAGAGAAATGAAAGCAGCTAAATAATTAATTAAGACATTTGTATATTACAAATGGAAGAATACAAAGCAGAATTTAGGAATTTCAGAAAACTGATGAGATAACTAGAAGCACATGTGGAGAAATGTAACCAAGGTAAGGTTAAAAAGCAGAAATTTCTGTGTGTAGCAGCAACAACAGAAATTCTAAGAGTAAATTTCATCCATTAATGATCACTTTTACGTATTTCTGTTCTATATTTATGACAATATAAAAGTTATTTAAATTATTTGAAAAAGAGGAAATTCTTTCCTCCTTGAAAACCAAATTCATGTTGCACAGCATGTGCTAAATTTTGGCATTTTTTAATCTAAGGGTCTACGTAATTTGTTACAAAATATCTGACCAATGAGTATTCTGCACTATTAACATTGATTTTCTGTAAGTCTTGAAACACTGGGGCAGTTCTCCAGAGACTGAAAGACAGATGATGTTGCGATAATATTCAAGAAGGGTGAGTTGAATGACCTAGGTGATGTCAGGCCTGTCAGTCTGACATTGATCTTGGGCAGAGTAATGGAAAGAGGCTGATGGAACACTTGATTAATAAAGAAGTAAAGGAGGTAAATATGATTAATGCTAATCAAGATGAGCTTATGGAAAATAAATCTCATCAAACTGACTCCATAACTTTTTCAAAAACACTGCTAGTTTGGTTGATAATCCAAGTGGGATTGATGAAATACACCCGTTGCAAAACAAGCTGTTGTCTTGATATTGTACCACCCTTTGTCTAATGAAGAAGGAAGACACAAAATCAGTGTCACACACAACAAATAGATGCAAAGCTGTCTAACGAGGTTTCAAAATTAACTGAGAGTTAGAATACATAACATAGCAGATCAGTTTCTAGCAAGACCCTGTTGGATTTTATATTTTTTGTATTTTACTGTTGTTTGTTGTCTATCTCTTGTAGGAAAGCATTACTCTTCATTGAGTTTGCTGAGAAGAGAAAGGCTGAAATAATCGAACAAGACCATTTACTGATATAATAAATTTTGGGTTTTTTAATAATAAGTCCAATAGAGCCAGTGCCAGCTGGCTCCAAGATGGACCCACTGCTGGCCACTGCTGAGCCCATCAGCGACGGTGGTAGTGTCTCTATGATAACATACTTAAGAAGGGAAAAAAAAATGCTGAACAATAACGACAGTGGAGTGAAAATATGTGAGAGAAACAACTCTGGAGACTACAAGGTTAGTTAAGAAGGAGGAGGAAGAGGTGCTCCAGGTGCCAGAGCAGAGATTCCCCTGCAGCCCATGGTGAAGACCATGCTGAGGCAGGCTATCCCCCTGCAGCCCACAGAGGTCCACAGGCAAGAAGATAGCCACCTGCAGCCCATGGAGGACTCCACACCAAAGCAGGTGGATGTGCCTGAAGGAGGCTGTGACCCCTTGGGCTGCCCACGCTGGAGCAAGCTCCTGGCAGGACCTGTGGACCAGTGCAGAGGCCCATGCTGGAGCAGGTTTGCTGGTAGGACTTGTGACCCCACGGGGGGACCCACGCTGGAGCAGCCGGTCCCTGAACGACCGCACCCTGTGGGAAGGACTCGCATTGGAGAAGGTCATGAAGAACCGCCTCCCGTGAGAAGGACTCATGCTGGAGCAGGCGCAGAGTGTGAGGAGTCCTCCCCTGGAGGAGGAAGGAGCAGCAGAGAAGACGAGTGATGAACTGACTGCAACCCCCATTCCCGTTCCCCATCCCTGTCATTTACTTGGGAGGAGGAGACAGAAAGATGGGGAATGAAGTTGAACCCAGGAAGAAGGGAGGAGTGGAGGGAAGGTGATTTAAGATTTAATTTCTATTTCTTATTACCCTACTCTGATTTGATTGGTAATAAATTAAATTTATTTCCCTAAGTCAAGTTTGTTTTACCAGCAACAGTAATTGCTGAGTGATCTCCCTGTCTTTATCGTGACCCATGAGCCTGTCATTGCACGTTTCTCCCTCTGTCCAGCTGAGGAGGGGGAGTGATAGAGCAGCTTTGTGGGCACTGGCAATCCAGCAAGGGTCAACCCACTACAGTCCTTTTTGATACCCTATGTGGGCACTATCAGGGATGCTGCTATGGGGAAAATTAACTTCCTCTCAACCAGACCCAATACAGTTCTTTAGATGATGTTTCTAATTTCCATGCAGAAGAATAAGGATTCTAAGCTAGGTCTGCTCCCATACTCAAATGGCATGACCACTGTTAGGGGAAAATGGAGAACAACCAGGTTGAGAAGCTAGTGTTGCAGCAAAAGCAGAGGCTTGTGAAACCTTCCAATTAAGCTGCACTAATTGGGATAATATTAATTATGGGTAGCCGTCAATGCAAATATGAACCTACCAAAACAGTGTAACCAGCAAAGTATGCAAAACTTTAGTGACATTTTGGTGGTACGTCAGACACAATATATAAGCACTATATCGAAGTATGGGAGAAATGTGACCAGCAAAGGTGCACGCAAAAAGATGTGCTGTTGCATGTGGGAGCTATCCAAGTGACAGAAATTGCAATTCCAAGATAAAGAACAACGAACAAGATAAACACAAGGGACTGCAGGTAGGTAGAGCACCGAACACCCCGCCTAATGTACAAGAAAGATCGCCATCAAAACCAAAGCTAAGATAAGCAGTACCTGGTGCAGCATTTGAGATCCCATTTGGGGGTAGGTGGCAAAAGGCATAAAATGTCAATGATGATCTTGAAGACAAGCTGGCTATGGATCTCCTTTCATCAAAGAGCTCTCAAGCTTGATCACCTATGAATCACCGTGGAACCACTATGGACCACTCGCTAACCATATGGTGTCAGCTTCAAGGTATTGTATGGTTACAGCTAGTTCAGGGTATGATTTTTAGCAACAATCAGTTTGCTATATGCAGTGATAATGATTAATGGTATATAAGAGGAAACCATCAACACAAAGGGGCTTGTTAATGAATGAATTCAGTAAATTTTGATCTTAAAGAATGGGCTAGTCTGTCAGCCTCTTAAATATTCTCATTATGGTAATCTCATATTACCTGATACACATACACACAAAAGCATATATGTATAAATATGTATGTATATAGATACATTCAGCTTGAAAGTATACCTCTCACACACTCTTGTGTGAGTACTTTCTTCAGGAAAGCATGCTCAGACACCAAAACAAGGTAAAACAGCTGCTCTAGTTTGCCCCTGAACTGGGCAAACTGCCTGTTTATGGAAAATAAATATGTCATTTAAGCCTACTTTCCTCCTCTTGCATGTACTTTCACTCACACTGCTCTTTTTGAACCACAAAAACAGAATAAGAAGTCTGGTACTTTCTTTTCGATGTAGTATGAAGACCTGCAAGAGAAATGTTCATCATTTTCCAGTAAAAAAAAAAATGTTTTCTTTTCAGTGCAGATTTAATAAAACTACCATTGCCCACTCCTGTCTTCTGTTCTTAGATTTTACTTACAAGATATGAGGGAAAATGGAAAGGAAATTAGTTTTAAGATGAATGTACAAATTAATTTTTTATTTGACATTTTTAATTTCAGATTCCTGTTACCTGTGATCCTCAACCACCTTTGTGTTGTCCCTGAGAAGTCACTAGAATCTAGTAGGAGGTTATAATGCAATTAATTTATTCCTGTTTAATGATGACAGTGTACGTATTTTATGTATTACTTCTCCAGTTTACAAAATAAAAGCAAAGCTCCTGTCAGCACGTGCACTACCTAAATCACAGAATCATAGAATCATGGAATGATGAAGATTGGAAAAGACCTCTAACATCATCAAGTCCAACCGTCAACCCAGCACCACCATGCCTGCTGAATCATGTCCTGAAGTGCCATATCTACATGCTTTTTGAACACATCCAGGGATGGTGACTCCACCACTTCCCTGTTCCAATGCCTGACCACTCTTTCAGTAAAGACATTTTTCCTAATAAACAATCTAAACCTCCCCTGATGCAACCTGAGGCCATTTCCTCTCATCCTATCTCAAGTTACTTGGGAGAAGAGACCAACGGCTGCCTCACTACAACCTCCTTTCAGGTAGTTGTAGAGAGTGACAAGGTCTCCCCTCAGCCTCCCCTGCTCCAAACTAAATAACCCCAATTGCCTCAGCTGCTCCTCATAAGACTTGTTCTCTAGACCCTTCACCAGCCTCGTTGCCCTTCTCTGGACATGCTCCAGTACCTCAATGTCCTTCTTGTAGTGAGGGGCACAAAACTGAACACAGGATTCAAGAAGCGGCCTCACCAATGCCAAGTACAGGGGCATGATCCCCTCCCTACTCCTGCTGACCACACTAATCCTGATACAAGCCAGGATGCCGTTGGTCTTCTTGGTCACCTGGACACACTGCTGGCTCATGTTCAGCCGGCTGTCAACCAACACCCCAAGGTCCTTCTCTGCTGGGCAGCTTTCCAGCCACTGTTCCCCAAGTCTGTAGTATTGCATGGAGTAGTTGTGACCCAAGTGCAGGACCTGGCACTTGGCCTTGTTGAACCTCATACAGTTGGCCTTGGCCCATTGATCCGGCCTGTTCAGATCCCTCTGCAGAGCATTCCTACGCTTCAGCAGACTGACACTCCCATCCAACTTGGTGTCCTCTGCAAACTTGCTGAGGGAGCACTCAATCCCCTCATCCAGATAATTTATAAAGATGTTAAACAAGACTGGCCCCAAAACTGAGCCCTGGGCAACACCACTTGTGACTGGCTGACAGCTGGATTTAACTCCATTCACCACCACTCTCTGTGCTCAGCCATTCAGCCAGTTCTTTATCCAGCAAAGAGTACACCCATCCAAACCATGAGCAGCTAGTTTCTCCATCCAAAGTGAGGACTATATGAGTCTATGGAACAAACTACCATTAAATAAGTAGCAGGGGCCTGGATAAGGGAAAGTAACACAGAATGCTAGCATGTAGAGACAGACAACTTTTGGCAACACTTTGTTTGAATCTTACTTGCAGGTAGCAGGCTTGAAGGTGAGAATTTGAGACTGGGCTTACCATAAACCAAAATTTAACATTTTGTCATAGATACCTTAAACTCAGTCTCTGTTCTTATTCAGGGGTCTAACCACACAGGTAAATCAAACATTGAGACAACAGCTTTTCACTTAAGCTTTTTTAATTTAACAAATTACTTGTCCCATGTCTTACCCAGAAAGCAGCCCACAACCACAACAGTACGAAAGAGTTTTGTCCTTCATGTTTGAAATTCGTTTTGAAAATACTTGTCCATGAGTCTGGTCATAGAAGTTGTAAGATGAACAAGTAAGAAAATTAAATATCTAATATTCCCCAGAACAGTATCTGCACCACAAAATGTAATCTGGATATACATGCACACACACATATATACAAATATATACACACATATATACACACATAGAAAAGTGTGGATTGGGAAATTCTCACTTGTATTTCTTCATCCAGGAATGAAGAACAGATAGGAAATAACGATCTACCTTTGAGATGAGAAGGAAAGCAAATCTGGAATGCATGAACACTCTGGATAATACAAAAAATGAGCACAGTCATTTCCTTTCTTTCAGATGTCTTTTCAAACTAAATTAGGAAAGAAGCATTTCAGTACACAAGCAAAGAAACTTTGACAGGAGATACATAATTCAGGCTGCTACTTAGCAGCAGAAGTTCAGGAGGTAGAAAAGCTGTTAGATACACTTCTCTGTTAGACATTTCGTTCCACTTATTTGAAGCACGTTATTCCAAGCATACAGGGTGAAGTGAATGTAGCTCTGAGATACTTAACTTTGGTCATTTTTTAAACAGAGGGTTTAAACAACCACTCCAGTATGTTGAATCTCACTTCCAGAGCTGAGTATCTTGCAAGTTAACTGCCTGCATTGATGTGATACGTTTTTTTTTTGTTCATTGACAAGAAATATGGTTCTGTTTTGGGTTTTTGTTCATTTATTTGTTTTTTTTTAATAGTGGAGTATTTTATAAGGGTTTTCGGCAGTTCAGGTAAAATACATGATTTTGATTCAAAACTGGTCCTAACATTGGTAAAAAATACACCAGGAAAATCTTTCTGCCTGGAATCCCAAAGCCTAAAAACTACTCTTGTGTTCACCTTCATTACTTTAGGAATGGAATCCAATACTGATGCTACTTGCACAAAAACCTGGTAGACCCATGAAGAATGGCCGTATATCACTCTGTAAGTCAACAGTTACTTCGGAAGATCACACACATAGAAAATAAAAATTTGCAGTGCAGCCAAAGCTCTGGAAGCTGAAGTGATTCACTGATAGGTAGATCTTTCTTAGTCTTTTATTCTGTTTAGATGACTCAGAGGCACTAATTACCAAAATTATTTCTGGTTCATTTTTTCAGGTTATATATAGCCACATGTAGAGAGAGACAAAAGGGCCAGAAAGAAAAGAAATAACACACTAGAAAAAAAGCTGTCACTGTACAGCTATATCAACAGAGAAATGGAGCAGAGAATTTTGGCACTACACAGGAGACAGGCTTATAAGTCTAAGAAGCTGAAAACATGTGGCCAGGTAACTCTGAGATTGCTCTGCATGAATTTGCCTGATACGAGATGTGTCTACCTGAAAGAAATCTGGCACAGAGTCAGCTGCACTATTGTACTCTGCAAATTGCACGGATCAGTTTTTGCCAACCACATACAACAGTTGTGTTGGATCTGCACTCTCACATGAGCCTTGTTGATTTTCTAAATCATTTTAAGTATGACAGCTGCTATCGGTACTTGTTTTATAGACATTCTTTCTCCTAGACCTACTACAACACAGTAATTACATCAAATATTTAGATCTGGAATCAAATTTGCTGAAATCTACAAATGACTATGTAGACCTTGGTACTGCATGGAAGTATAGGTTGATCCCCCACCCTCCCTTCCTTCAACACTGAAGTGTTTCCATAGATAAGAGCATTTCTACTTTTTAAAACTTGATGACAGGTTATGTATTCTTTAGGTTTTAACAGTTTCTATCCTTTATACGCACATTTCTCTCTTGGTAATAGTAATGGGGACAGCTGCAAAAACAAAATGTTTGCAGCTACCAGTGTTAACCATACCGAAACTCCTGTGAGTAAAAAGAGTTAAAATGTAAAAGGCGGTAGAGCTCTGATCAGTGCTGGCTTTAGAGTGATGGGTGAAAGCAGATGGAAAAAAACAAGATTTAGGAAAAGCTGGTTGTATTATTATGACCTAAGGAGGGAGAACACACAGTCAGACTTTTTCCAGGTAAATCCAAACTTCTCAGCATCTAACTCTGGCCTCTTGATATGATCAATGAAGATCTCTTTTCTATAGTTGTGCCTGCCCTTTTCATTCCGTGTTATTAATGAAATACTGATCCTTGTCAGAAAAATGATCATAAAGGGGATCATAAGAAAAAATATTAAAGGTATAAAAAGTCTGCTATAACGTAAAAATAAAACGATTGTAACTGTTTCAGTTAGACCCTATATAAGTAGTAGAAACTGTAAGCATACAGTAAGGACTAAGAAAAATAGATTTTTCGTACTATCTAACCTCTCATCATAGCTTAAAAAAATCCAGTTAAACAGAAAGCAAATGAAGTTTAAATTAACAGTATAAAATGCTTTCTAACAACACATCCAAAATCCTTGGAACTCATTGCTACACATGTAACTGAGAAGCTATGTGTTAGACATACTTTCTAAATTATGAGATAGTTTGGAAAATGAGAACATATGATTCTTTTGCAACTGAACAACCCCCTAATAAAAATATGCACTTATTTATGCAGCTTCAAGAACCTGCAAGAAGAAATCACTTCTCAATCCGTATCTCTCATTGATAACCAGAAGTTAAGAAAGCTATTCTTCCTAATGCATTGAAGGGAACAATAAAAGTGGAAACTGGTAAGAGGGAATCTTAGCATTCTGAGAAGTAATTTACTAGGTGCGAATAGTATAAAAAATTATATTCCTTTATCTGTGCATGGATATCTGCTAACCCTTGAAAAATTTTCTCTCTGTTGAAGCAAAAACCAAGCCAAAGTAGAATTTCAGGTAGTACGTATAAAAAGTTGCACAGAATCACCAGATACTTTCCATACTGCTCGCTTACCAGTGGCAAAAAAATGTAAAAGGCATTTGAAAAAGGAGGTATAAAAGTGCCACACTGTTTTTGACATTTTAGCAATCATAGGAAAATATTTGATTTATGAAGTACATATATTTTCACAGAATCACAGAATCACAGAATGGTAGGGGTTGGAAGGGACCTCTAGTCCAACCCTCCTGCCAAAGTAGGGTCACCTACAGCAGGCTGCACAGGACCTTTTCCAGGCGAGTCTTGAATATCTCCAGAGAGAAAGACTCCACAATCCCTCTGGGCAGCCCGTTCCAGTGCTCCGTCACCCTCAGAGGGAAGAAGTTCTTCCTCATGTTCAGCTGGAACTTCCTCTGCTTCAATTTGTGCCCATTGCCCCTTGTCCTGTCGCTGGGCACTACTGAAAAGAGTTTGGCCCCATCTTCCTGACACCCACCCTTGAGACATTTATTAGCATTTATAAGGTCCCCTCTCAGCCTTCTCTTCTTCAGACTGAACAAACCCAGCTCCCTCAAACTTTCCTCGTAGGAGAGATGCTCCAGTCCCCTCATCATCCTCGTAGCCCTCCGCTGGACTCTCTCCAGTAGCTCCTCATCTTTCTTGAAGTGGGGAGCCCAGAACCGGACACAGTACTCCAGGTGAGGCCTCACTAGGGCAGTGTAGAGGGGAAGGAAATTCTCCCTCTACCTGCTGGCCACACTCCTCTTGATGCCCCCCAGGATCCTATTGGCCTTCTTGGCAGCCAGGGCACACTGCTGGATCATGGTTAATCTGTCGTCCACCAGCACTCCCAGATCCCTCTCTGCAGAGCTGCTCTCCAGCAGGTTCTCCCCAAGCCTGTACTGCTGCATGGGGTTGTTCCTCCCCAGGTGCAGGACCCTGCACTTGCCCTTGTTGAACTTCATCAGGTTCCGCTTTGCCCAACTCTCCAGCCTGTAGCAAAACAAAACAAGGTGGCTACTCCTAGTGATTTCTGTCATCTGAACTCAGCTTACGTTTCCATGGAAAGCCATCAACATTTGTATTAGTGTTGATGTGTCTTGCTGATTAATTTGCATCTTCTTTATCTTTCCATTTTGTGGCTACAGGTTACTGAAACAAATACAAGCATGAACAATCATTCTTATTTTTACCTTTTACATCCCTAATCCCCAAATCTGGGCTTTTAATTTCATCACCCACATTGAGATCTATTTCTGAACCACGTTATCCATCAAGTTTTGGTTTGAACACTACAGTAAGAAGCAGATCACTTTAAAATTTACGAGAGCCAAAGGGATGATGTTAACTGATAACTGTGAAACAAAATGCCTTTTGAGTAAGTATATCCATGCCTTGTATGAAATCTGAACTGCTCTTTTGTGAACAGTCTACAGGGGAAAAAAAGTCAGAATTTAATTTGGACTGGTTATGTGGCATTGCTTTCCTCTTCTCATGGCAGATAATGTTTAGATATTTTTGGTGGCAGATTAAATCTTGAACTAATTTTTGCTATTTCTTTTCATTTCAGCTTACTCTTCTCTAGGACGTGATGCAGTAGGTTGTTCTTTGAGATACTTGCTTTTCTAAGTATTAAACCTAAGGCATTTATTCACCACTAGCATCTCCAGGGGTTTTTATGAAAAATCTCTGTGAAAAATACCATATAATTTGTGTGTAATTCTTTCTCAAATATATCTCTGGGGGCTACAGATATGTAACATATATTGTATATAATGATTGCTTAACTTACTATGCTTATTGGAAAATATCTATAAAAAAACAGTAAAGCCCCTGATAGGCTAGTTTAAAAAAAAATTATATCTCAAAATACACACCTTAAAAATCAGTAAGCTTCAGAGACTGAAAGAGTCCAATATCTAGTCCCAGTAATACACATGGAAGTAATAAAGGGCTTTATCCTAACAGTTCAAGACATAATATTTGAAAGACTATTATCATAGCATCCATATCCATACGTAAACCCATAAAATAATCCACTGTAAACAATAAATACTACTGAAATTGGAACTGAGTACATTAGTCATGTATTCCTGAAACCAAGAAGTTTTTAAAAGATAGTCAAGCAAATATCTTAAATTAAAAATCCACAACTTTTGTCATGAAAGGATGGAAATTCAGGCACTTAACCATAATAACTAAATACATGGTGGTTTCAGATTAAAAGAGGTATAGTTTGGGTGAAAAAAATAATCATCTAATGTGCAGTCAAGATAAAGGTAGAAATTATAACCTGCCTGGTTTTAACAAAATATATAAATTTCACTTATTTCTGCTAGGTGTTTCAAACCAATATAGCTTCTTCAATGAAAATGTAAATGAATCTAGCTGTTCTATTTACTCACAGCCCCATTACTCTTTGTGCTATACTTTGAAAGAGATTACTGTATCTTGAAACACACAAAGATCCCCATCTGTTCTAACTTTGATAAACCTGCTGGTGTTTAGATTCATATTCTCTCAGCTGAAGTCGGTGTCAGCAGGAGCTCTGCTCCAGACCACAGTGTACATGTGGCTCCTCCTGATTGTACCCACACCATAACTCAGCAAGAAAGAACTTGGACTTGCCAAACACCCCAAATCCTTCTCTTCCCACACTAACCAGTTTGTATGCCTGACTTTACGCATTAAGCCTACTAGATAAACCAACAGCATGTTATATGTCAGAAGAAGCCTTTTTTCTCTGAGGATCCACACAGAAATGCTGTCTGCTGTCATTATTGGGACAGGCGAGGCCAAAGAAAGGATGCTTTAGTAAGTGTTTTCTGCAATAGGAGGCAGAACTCCCACCCTAATACTGGTCCTAATGTCTAACACCTGCAGCACTAGGAGCTCATACTTTTGCTGATGGAGTCTAGCAAGTCTTTCTCGTATTAAGAAGACACCATGGTGCAAACATCTATTATATGTTGTACCTCACACATTTTCTTCCCTTGCCTCATACATCCCAACCTGAAGAACAGTGCACGAAATCTGGTTATCAGGCTGTTTCAGGATGATCACGAATTCGGAGGATTAAATCTCATACAAGATTTTTGCACACTTGACTGGGATAAGGAGTTCATTTGAGTGTGCTGGTGTGTTTACTAACTTTGATGAGGACACCAGAAAGCTGTTCCACTGGGAAAAGGAATTTTAGATGTCACTTGTCACAGGAATATTTCAGCAGGCTGAACTTGAAGGGCTGCCGCTAACTTGCAATCACATGTGCCAACTTGTCAAACTGCATCATGCACTAAACTGCTATACTTAGGAGGCATGGGCATGAGCACTCTTCCCTCCAATAACTCTGTAATTAGTTCTGACCTGCTTTACAGAATGGTTCATATCCCCTTTTCAGTTCTTTCAAGCAGTGGTCTCTCTGACTCCCTTCCCTGACCTATCTCACCCAGCTTCAGCCTGCGGGCAAACATCAAGCTAGGTCATGTAATGTCATAAATCCTGGAACCCAGGTTATTAATCAGTGCTCTTTGGCTGTCTTTCAGAATAATGTTTCACATCCATAACAGCCCTTCCTTGTGCTCTCCCTCCTTCTTGGCACGGAAGACATCCCTGGTATCCTGGAATGCCACTTATGTCACTTATAAAATCTCTCCATTCTGCATTTCCCCTCCTAGGAAGCCGCAGCAAACTGTCAGCCAGAGGAAATGAAAGCCTGAAGGCTCTCAGAAAAGTTTGAACAGTACTAGATCTTTAAAGGCCAAACACATTTGTTTTTTCATCAGCATTTGAACAGATGTTTAGCATTAAGCAATAAGGAAATGTGTGCCAACAAGTGCATTACGTGCCAGAATGAAATTAAAAAAGCAGCAATATAAAGGCTACTTTATCCCTTCAAGGATCCTTGAAATAAATGTTCTGGGGTCAGTTTTATGCCAACTTGTGGCCTCCTGTAGTCAAATAATTCAATAATATTTATCAAATTGAGGGGAGCCATTCAGGTTTTGAAAAGATCTTCAATAATAATTGAGGTTTCTGGTGTTGAAACAGACTACTCAAAAAAAAGAAAAAAAAATTAAATTCCTCTCTGCCCTGCTGGATACAGTGTTGTGGCCTGATTGTCTACCAAAATCTAAACAAATTGGAGAAGTAATCTCCTCTTTTGCATTCAGTACATTTGTTAAAAAATATTGGCAGAGAAAACAGTGACATCAGTCACCCTGTTTACACATTTGTCTGCAAACTCTTATCCTCAGCAGATGTTTTCTTTTGCCTTTTTGTCTTTGTCTGCCACCCTGAAGTGATTCAGGTAAATCATCATCAGCAGTTCATTTCTATATGCTGACCCTACCTTCAGGCCTGGTTCTGTCTCCCCTCGCTTCTCTGGAAAAGCAGGGAAGAAATTCAGAGGAAATATGCCTGCCTGAGACATCAGTAACAGGAATGAGTTTGGTAAGCGACGGTTGTTGCTTATCCATTGGTTGGGGCCTAGGGCTGAGAATCCCTCAAAGGACCTATATGTCTGCCTTCATGTTCTCCTTCAGATGTGTCAGCAGAAAAAAAAAAAAAGAAAGATATATTAGTGTTTCCCAGAATCTGAAGATATAAATTATGATTCAGTTTTAGCCAGCTACAGCCTGCTGATGCCCTAACCCATGGCTGTATTTGTAATTGGCTCTCTGTATCCACTGGCAGACTCATCCCTTTGCAGACTTTTCTCAAGAAGACTGGAGAACAGCTCTGGACAGAGTGGCAAAGCACTCTGGCAGAAATGTTAGGAATATCCTAGTGAGCTCTTGAAGATGAAAGTATTGAAGATCAGCATTGTGGCTCTTCACAGATCTCTCCTGAGATGCAGCTTCATGATTCAGGGCCGTGTCCCCCTTAATGGGTCATGGGACTGGAGCACAACCCTGCAAAACAGTGTATGATGGAAGAACCTTGTTTTCATGTGAGTAACAAAAACTTCCCACTCAGTTTTTACACACACAAAAAATTAACTCTTATATATCACTTTTCTGCTTAGATTCGCTTTTAGATTATGCATTTGCATGCATAAATACAGTGACTGCATTTCAAGGCTCTGATCAGTTTCTGCTTAGCAGAGGTCTGTGAAAGAATTACTATACATCACCAGAACATACTATAGAACAGATACACTTTACCTTTAACAAAATATTTTAAGAAGATAGAGCTCTTTCTTTCACAAAGTTTTCTTTAATTGTATAAAGATTGTTTGTTGTAGACTATCATTAAAATTTCCTAAGCAGCAGTTAAACAGGAAAAATTAAAGTGAGTAGATGAATGTGAAATAAACTCTCGTGAGGTATTTCTGCTACGACTTTAAGAAAAGTATTTTTTGTAATTACACAGTGATTAACAACGGTATTTGTATTTTCTTATCTTAGTGTCATAAACATCCCCCTTTTTGAAGCTGGAATTAATATGAGCTTTGAAAAAGAATACTGATAGCTCTTTTGAATGTTGAACAATATTTTTTTTAAGATTATGCAAATTAGTTTTAGTCTCATTAAATTATAATTTTTAAATCAACTCTAAAACCAAACTCTAAAAATTCTTAGCTAAAATTCTGATCAGTGGAGCATGAAGTTGGCAGGTAACACCTTCCTAAATATGTTGCTCATACTGCCACATTCTGCAAGTATTTTATTTGCATTTAATATTTTCAATCTCTTAATAGTTTAATATATCCTTCAATCATTTTCTTAATATATTTATGAACCAATTTACATATTCTCAATATTAAATACAGTTTTAACTTCTTTTAGGCAAATTAGACTATGCATAAAGAGGACATTTCGTCAGGCAGATACTGACGGGAACATAAGTAATTGGTTTTTAAGATAGTGTAGCTGTATTTAAGCGATAATTAACTACAAGTTGGATTCTTTAGTCATCTAATCACTGCTTGCAATCCTAGGCCCGCAATAACACTATTTTTTTCATACAGAGCAAAGTTTAAACTAAGATTCTTTTCTTATCATGTGATGTGTTAAACATGTGTGACAATTGACTATGTCAAAATGTGTGTCAAATTAGACAGCCACTAAAAAGATTTATTGTAAAACCATTTAAAATATCTTTTAAAGGAGCCAGGAGGGAACTGTGGAAATCCTTGATAAATCATAGTAATATTAAAGAATGTCAGAAGTAAGCTTGTGGGGATTTGAGCTTGGGTGTCTACTCACTTATTATCAAAAGACACAAAATTTCCTGCCACATCTGAAAGGGAGAGAAATTGCACTAGTCAATGCATGTATTAAAGGAAATAAGAAAGCAGCAGTCCCCAAAAGAGAAATAAATCTGAGAAGGAAGTAGCGAGATGAAGATAACACACTATTCCCAGTTGAATCTCACAATATTTGTTTTCCATTCATTTTTATTTACTGAGAATTGGGTTCCTTCATAAATATAAAAACAAAATTACAAATAAATGAAGAAAAAAAATAACCTTAGACACTTTTTAGATTGTTTACAACAATCTGTTTCAACTCAGTAGTAAATCAAAAGCTGCTTTGTTTAATGTCAACAGATTTCAGGTTCTGAACTTGTGCGTCAGCCTAGAATTTAACTGTGTACATATCGTTAATTGTAAATGTATTATTAAGTAGAAACACTAGGCAAAGCTTACTATGTTCACATTTCATTCTTCTTTGAAGATCTGTGTATTGTTTGTCAGGAGTTACTTTCCTTCTTTGGAACATTTCAGTGATGAGCGACCCTTTCAAAAAGAACACCAGTGCTTTGATTTATTTTGAAGGCATCCTCATTAAACTGTGTACTGCTATATTGAAATACATGATCACTCTAAAAGTGCTGACACAAATATTTTTTCATATTACTCTTTAAGTTGGTTGATTTTCTGTGAATGTTAAATCAAGGACATGAACATACACTTCTTCATCTGCATAGAGATGAAGATGCTTCATACATTCATTATTTCTTCCTTTGCTGTAGGTTTTATTTATATGGAGTTTTTGAAGAAAATATACTAAGACAGTGTTTAATAAAACTGCCAATTTTATAACTCCTACTACACTGTAATTTTTTAAAGTTCAATTATAGGAATAAACATATCTATTAATAAACATATCTATTAGTAATAACTGTACTAATAGACATTTCTATAAATAATTTAGCACAGTTGAATAAACTAATACTAACATTTATTTGTTTACATCTTTATATCCTTACTGTGACTAACTAATAGTTATAGTTGAGGAGTTATTCCAGTTTAGCACGCGTTTAAGGCATTTCTAATTTTCTAAGAAAGGTCTGGAACAAAGTTTTTAAGGCTTTTTCTCAAAACACATGAGTGCTTACTTTTTTCTGTAATAATGTGTTCTTGCTTTTCAGAAGGATTTGAACTTTATGAAGGACTCTCGGTGTTTTGAACATTGACTGTCAACAAATTTAGAGTGTGTTAAAAACACACAGACTGATTTTAATGCATTTTAACAGAGGTTTGTTGAGACAGTTTCTGTTAATATTTCTAAAGCCAGGTACTGTATGTACTTGTGGTTTGCATATCTGATTACACTTAGATCTGCTAGTATTTACTGAATAACATTTGTTTAACTGAAATACCACATCCTATGTGTGTGAAGGAGGCTGGATGAATATTCTCGTCAATCCAACTATTTCTGGGTATTTGCATATATGAGATTTGTTCGTGAAAAGTAGAAAGAAAAGGATGACTGTTTCCACAATGTCACATGGTTGGTTTTTGATTTTTTTTGAAGTAAATCTACTTTAAACGTGCTTTTCTTCACCTATCACTACTGCTTGAAGCTCATTTAACATGCTGGGAGGTATATTAGCATAGGCCTCCGGATATCATCAATGCAGATAGTGTCAGAGAGCATTGATTTTTCTTATTGACTGGGATCATGCGTTAGTTACATATGCCCATTAACATCTTTAATTCTGCTGAAAGGAAAATAGCATCCTGCTCATCTGCTAAAGGTGGTTTAATCCTTTTCCAGCCACAATAATACAGAAGATTTCATAGCACAACTGGTGGCTATTTCCAGAACATGTACCTACAAATAAGACTAATCTTTCTTCCAGCTCTCTTCTACCATGAATGACTTGCCCAAATATTTTGAGAAATATATGAAACTCACAGTACAAACTGTCAAGTCTGTACCTTAGAATTCCTTAAATTATTTGAAGATTTTTATCCATTATTTTCGTTTCAAAAACCTAGAGTTTTACTTCTTGAATAATATAGTTTTGGAGAAAGAAACAATGTCTCCTTTAACAAACAGAAGGTCTCATAAGTTCTGCAGCTACAAACAGCAATAATTCCTGAACCAGCAACTGCATATAATTTGTTCCTCCATCCACATGGATCTTTTTAAATGCTAGATGAAGACTTCTGAGATTTAAATGCTAGTAAAGTGGAAATCTGTAGATAGCCAGAAGGAAAAAAAATCAAAAGGAGTGGCAAAGCAATTAAGGAGAAAAGGTAAATGAGAGAGGCTGTAAAAAATGAAAGGGAAAAGAGGCAGAGACAGAATTGGTGGTGACTCTGATAAGTGATAACTTTGAGAGGAAAGAAGGTAATAGATAGGAAAGACAGAAAGAGGCAGACAAGCAGGATTAAGGAGTACAGGATTCTCTTTGAACATAGTGAAGAACAAAAGCATCTGACTTCTCAAGTGGAATATCTTTCTTTAAGCACAGATAATAGTTGGGTAGTCCAAGACTACTTACTGATTTTTGGTAGAAGTTTATGATATTCATCCTGATCCCTAATCCTCTAGTGATGTGGGTTCTGCCTGCATGAGAGACTCTGCCTAGTATAACACTGCTACAGCTTTTCTATGTATTTAACAGATTTCAAGCTAATTTTTTTTTTTTTTTTGAATGAAGACAAAACTTTTTTTGAGTTTGAGTGAACCAGAATCAGATTACTTGATCGTCAGGTTTCAAGTTTGTCCTTCGAGTCAGATTCAATCTGGTAAAATGTCAAAAGTCTCGTTACAGAAATCTTCATAAAAATCAATAAATCACTGCAGAATGTCTTGACTTTGAAAAACAGTGTATTTTGACAGATTACATGTTGTCAAAAGTATTTTGACCATTTTAACTTGTCAGTTTAACATTTTCTGTGGGGTTGTGAAGCTCACTCCTCCCTTTAGACTGTAACATGCCAGATCTGTTGCCCATCATTTCAGAGCGTGATGAGAAACTGCTTCCTGTCACAGATTTTGTGGCAAATGCTAGATAATTTCACATGGCTGGTTTCTAGAAGGGATGTGTGGAAAGATCTTTTCAATTTTATTTAGTTTGTCAGGTGTGTTTTTATATATTTTCAACTGACTAGTGGATTTGGATTTGCTTGTGATTTACAAACATGTTCAGGTAGACATGAAACAAATCCAGGCTCCCTAAAGCCTGAAAAGCCATGGTACTTAACTTAGATAGGATCCAGAACCTTACAGAGTGAGTTCAAAATATACTTAGTTTTATGACTCAGACGGTAAAAGTTCAGAGTGGAAAGCCTGAGCAGCCAATCAAAAATACACCCAAACCCAACCTTCTTTATCTTTCTTACCCAGTACTATATGGAATACTTTTGCTCTTGCTCCAGTCATTGTGTACGTACATTTTTTGATGACTCCTTTGCGTAAAAAATATATACAGTTCTTGCAGGGTGGATGAGAAGTCAGGTTCCCCCTTCTTGACAGCTGAGTTAAGAAAACACTGAAGAGGTCGAGTAAATCAGGAATGCTTTTGCAGAGTAGAACATAATTAGCAGGAAATAGTGAAAATTGCCTATAACTACAGGACAAAACATTTTAAAGGATGATATGGGTTTCAATTCATTCAGGAAGAGGCTAAAATTGTACCTAGATTTTCCATACTGTAGATGATTGTTCAAATCATGGCTCCATCTTATGAAGACAGGGGAGAAGGAAGACGTATTGTACAAGAAAGAAAGAAACAGATTTCATGAAGAATGCTCTCAGTTCAAGTGAAGATTCTCAGAGGGAAAGGGTTGGAAAAAAAATGTGTACCTTCTGAATCTTTGACTGTGTTTACACATGAGATGACTTAACTCTTAAAAACTTCCATGTCAGCAGATAACCAGAGCTCTAAAAGCCTGAAGTAAAGATTAAAAGCAAAAGCAAACCAACCTGACTGATGTATACTGTTTCAATGTCTCCAGTAAGAAACGACCTGTAAGTACCTGACTGTTCTGAACACAGATATCTAAATTTTAGTCTTCTGTAACCAGAGAAGGTCTTACATAACAGGTCTTTGTGACTGCATCCTGAAGAGAAAATGATGAGAAAATTTTGCAAGGCAATAAATATATTAAAAGGAAAAGAAATATTTGGAAAAAATTTGCCTTTAATAAAACACTAACATGAAAGATTTGAAGAGTTTTCATCTAGTAGTGCTCTTCTAGACCACTTCATTGAAATTCATAAGAATAAAATGTAGACCATAGATATCTTTGAACCTAAGATACAGAAATACTTTACCTTGCCTAAAATCTTTATGGAAATGCGGGTAAAATGCATAGATTTCTATAGATGCATGTATATATGTGTGTGTGCACGCTTCTAATATTTTTAGTGAATTTAGTTTTTATTAAACTTTGCTGCTAATAATAACAGACTGAAATCATATGATACTTATAAGTATTGCAGAAGCTTTCTTGAATATCACCAACCTGTCTACTTTAACTGGCAAACAAGGAAACAAATGTTTTACACAGGGAGTTATGATGGGCAGCACAGTCTCTTTCAAAGTAACTCAGACAAGTCAGAACTTATATTGCAGGGCTAGTAATGGATTTCTGTGTTGAGTGTACTTTTCATATGAATTTACGTTTTCAGTTCTTATGTCTAGTATTCAAATGTTGAAAAAATATTATAATATTCAATACAGTGTATAGATGATTTACTAAATTGCCTATGAATAATTATTTATAGCACATGTAACCCAAATATATTAAACGGACTATAACAACACTTGCCAATGCAATATACATACATGCACATTTATTTTTTCTACAGAATGCCAAAAACGTGTCCAGAAACCTAGGAGGCACAGACTATATTCTTCCTTCCTCCAGGCTTTTGTAATATAAATATAAAATTGAATTTATATATGCATAATTTTTAGGGGTAAAAAACTCATAATTTTAGCATTATTTATGTATACCCAGAAAAAAACTTCTGTAGCGTATTACAGCTTCTTCTTTGGCTTTGTGTATTGGCTTTATAGACATTTTCTTGATTCATTTTTCAAGAAGAAAAATGAATCCTCCGGGTTGGTTACATGAAAGATTACAGAGGATTAGAAAGCCACTGATGGAGTTTGTACAAGCCTAACAAAACATGTCAATTAATGTTGCAAACATTTAAGATCAATTGCTATTTAATAGTATGCAATAATCTTATTAAAATCGATTAAGAGTGCACTACAGTCTCTACATTATGGACATTAAACAAATACACAAGTACATGTGAATCATCAGCTGTGATAAGACACATAGAATAATATCATTCTCCTCACTTATAAACAAGTAGATCGGACTTCATTTCTATTAGTACTTCTCACATGAAGTTGCCCACAAGATGAGTCAGTTTACTTCAGGATAAAGGCAAACTCCAGTAGTAAACAGGCATGAAAGGCTCAGTTATCACTTTCTAAAATATATAAAAATAGAGACACTTCCCTTAAGACCTTCTATATTCCTTTGAATGCTTTATCACTAAAACGTGATGCTTCTAGAATAAAGAACAAACAGCCCTTTTACACACAAGATTGCTTACACAAATATTTTCAATATTAATTTTTAATACAAATGCACTAATATTTAAATAAATGAGACTATATTTGAGAAACATAAATTACACTTTGGTTGTAAAGTTTTATGAGATATAGAATTTATCAATGATTTATTTTAGATTATTTTCCTTTTTTTTCTAAATTGAAATTTATATCTCATAATCTTTTTTCAGAGGACAAAGATAAATGCTTAAAGGACGTAAGAGAATTGCTCTTGAATTGCTCAGTAAATAATGAAAAGTCCCAAACTGGGACTGACAAAGAACAAGGATTTCCTTAGACCCAGCACAATAGTACATTGTAGAAATTTCTGTTTGTCAGTGCTCTTTCTCCTTACCTAAAATTTCTGTAAGATTCTTCCCGCTGACTTTAACAGACTTTGACAGGTTAAGATCCAAAAGTAGAACGCATGAAGCCTTGATCTTTAGATGATGCCTTCTAACTGCAGAGGCGCTTTTGGAAAAGAACCCAGAAAGTCTTACATTTGGTTTTTTTGTGGTATTTTAAAATTTTACTTTATTTTCCTGGAGGTGAAAACAACATCCTTAATAAACATTATTTCAAAATACGAAATTTTTGCATCTAGATGCAGAAATTATAACTATATCTTCTCCAAATGCAAATAAACACTTTTTGCTGCTTTTATGGAATTGAGTAGTGTAAGATAAACCTAATGTCTTTGGGGCATCATTTTATATCAGGAGAAATGCATTTCCAAAGGCATTAGGTTTTAAAGAATTTCTCTTACTTCCCTTTCAAGGTCCATGTAGAAGTCTGTTGTATGAGAACATTAGTTTGTCCAACAGAAAAAAATGGCTTTGGTACATAAATTTATCTTTTTTTGCAGCCATCTTTGCCTTAGGAAGCCCCAAGGCCATGCAACTCAAACAATATCTGAGAGCATCACTTCAGTTCCTTAAGTTTCAGCTGACAAGGTGCCCTTGGTGCAAAAAAGCTTAGGGCATCAGACTAACATACAATTTTAGAAAACTGTGTTTTTGAGAAGACAGAAAGAAGGGATTTCTTCAGAAAAACTCCGAGGCCATCATACGTGAACTCCCATATTAAGTCAGGTAATTATATCAAACTCCTCAGTTATAGCCAAAGAAATGTGCACTTCAGGATGCTAATCCATGTCAAATAAAAATACAACTAAATGAACAAACAAACAAGCAAGCAAACTTCCCCAAAGATGCCTTAGGGCACCAGCTTTGTTCAGCCAGATTTTTTGCTAGGGTACCCCAATGGCATAAATGAATAATATAATGCAGACAGACCTTATCCCAGGTAGACCACAAACACATGAAGTGAAAGATAAAGGCTATTTTCACCTTTTTTTTTTTTTTTTTGGGGGGG
>Ga0065711_1034692_pt1 | contig 23366 bp, 19 predicted proteins | sample Hoacrofraction12_FD_59098 | JGI IMG/M metagenome (GOLD analysis project Ga0065711, IMG submission 59098) | Hoatzin crop microbial communities from Cojedes, Venezuela - Epithelial fraction 12 v2 (version 2) | ecosystem: Host-associated > Birds > Digestive system > Esophagus > Crop | place...
ATTAAAATTTTTTTTTTTTTTTTTTTTTTTTTTAAGGCTACAGAACTTAGTCCTTTCCAAGAAGTATAGATATAGTAGTTTGACTTAGTTCTCCCTCAGCTGATTTGTTAATAGTTATCAAGTAGATTGACTCTGTGGAGCTGAGTCAGTCAGTTTTCCAAGCGTGTTTCATGAAGATTTTTTTCTGTTTTCAGGTAATGGAGACAAACCAGAGAAGCCACACTTTGATTCTCGTAGTCTTATCTTTGAATTAGACCCATGTAACGGGAATGGGAAAGTTTGTCTTGTTTATAAGCACACTAAGCCAGGTAAGGCTGAAAAGAGCAAAGTTACCCATCTCTTCTTGTGACTTGTATCTGGAGGCCATGCGTGTAGAATCGTCTTAACATTTATGATCTTCTTTGCAATTTGTAGATGAACATTTACTGAGATGTCCTGTCTCCACTGAAGTCCCGGGCTAAACCTTACAGAGACTTAACTAGAGCTAACATTTTTGCTCTTTTTAATGTTGGTGTCTGAGTTAGAACTTGTGATTTCTGCATGCGTAGAAACAAGAAAGCATTCACATATGACCTGCAGACAATCATGTTGGAATAATACAGAGAGGTAGAGCTCAGCCACTAATATATCTCTGGTTACTTGCATGTCTCAGAACAGTTTTGATGAGAAAGGCTGTAACTCTTTGTAGAAGCAAATGGTAGATGGTAAGACAGGTCCTTGGCTGATTGAGACAGACTTTGACTGGTTTTTCCCTATTGTGCATGGATGCAGAGCCTCCAGATGCTAACTAGGTCATAATTTGGCAGGAGAGTGAAAGATGTGAGCTGATCTGTTTCTTGTGACAGATACACAGAAAACTGTTATCAGTCAGTGAGTAGTGAAACGCCTGAGTCACCTGTAAAGTAGTCATCTGACACAGTGCACAGGTCGCTAGGTGTATGTGTATACGTGTATGTTTACTGTGTGGGGGTGTGCAATTGTGATATACCTGATCTTAATAAAACCCTTTCATTGTTATCTTGTGTCTTCCATTGGATATGACTACAGCTCCTGAGGCAGGAACTGCTTACTTGTCCTGTTGCCTTCCAGTGTTAGTGATTTCAGCACAAGCAGCCCTGGGCAAGGGCAGGAAGCATTGTTTACAGGTGTGGGTGTCAACACAGGGCAGTGTGTTTAGTTAACAATGTCCAGCATCTATTTGCCAAGTAAAATAATTTCTTTTTATGCTACAAAGGTTGTTGTCACCAGAGAAATATTTGATTGCTGTGGCAAGATTTTGCAAAATGGGTTTTTGTTGGCAGCACACACTCCCACGACTTCCAGACTCTGGACTTTATTCACTAATCGAGGTGACTGACAACTGAGTTAGTTGCTTTTTACTTTGTGGGGCAGATAAATGTTTGCCATGTTTGTACTTTGAACTTACACTACAAAGTTGCTGATGTCCAAGCATGTTCCATGTAGCGCATCAGTCCCAGCTTGGGAAGGAATAGCACTGCATCCATTTACAGTGGGGAAAGTGACTATAATGGCTATTGCACAAGCGTTTTTAGTAAGGCTGGGAGCAGAACAGAGTCCTTTTCAGGCCCTGTGCTCTAGCCATTAAACTACATTGTCTCTGGATAATCATTTATGTTAGTCAGGGATGCTGCGTTTTGGAAGCTGCAGCCTTTCTGATTGTGTCTCCCGCTTGGCAATGTCCAGGGGTTGATCTTATCATTGCAAAGTGACAGTGTAATTTGTGTTTGTTTTGTCCTAGTTGTCTCCCCAGACACAGAGATATGGTTCCTGGACAGAGCTCTGTATTGGCATTTCCTTACCAAAACCTTCACAGCCTACTACCGCCTGCTCATTACCCACCTCGGTCTCCCACAGTGGCAATACACCTTCACCAGCTATGGGGTCAGCCCCCAGGCCAAGGTAGGACAGCAGGATCCAGCTTATCAGTATTTTGCATAAGTATAGACTGGAAAAACATAGCTTCCCACCTTTTGACAAGTGGTCTGTAGGCTCAAGTGGGCGTCCCTAGTGAGCCATGGAAGGGGCTGCGAGTCTTCCCCCTGTAGCAGGTTAACAGTCATTTGTTTCTGTTAGTGAATTCACTAGCGTCATGTTAACCCTGCTTTACTCACCCGAGTTAGGCTGTGCATTTGACCTTTAATAGCAGGTGGTGGAAACCTAATTATTCCTTTACTTTCTTGGCTCTGAAGCAAACCTCCACTTCCATGACTGCTGGCAAGTGAGGAGATGTAAAACCTTTCATCACTACAGATATGTAAGATTTGTCTAGATCAGTTTTCTAGGCATAGCACCAAACAAGAGCCTACTGCTTTCAGGGTGGAAAGTCCAGTTACAGATTAGACAGAAACCCAGAGGAAGGCTTTGAGCTTGAACCTTGCCAAGAATATTATTTCTTTTGCATCTTCCTCAGTCATGAAGGGATGCCTTGATAAAAATGATGCCCAAAAAGGGACAATTTAAATGGCAGCAGTCCTAGAAGTAGTTATAGGAGAGCTGCAGGTATAGCCTCATGACCATTCCAGCCCCTTTATCATTATTAAAATTGCTATTCTGCTCTACCAGAACCCTGCTATTAGAGGCTCCTGACATTCCTTGGTGCTTGACTGGGCCTTCAGCCCTAACCCTGCTTCCACATTGTGAGAGGTCAGGGAATGGAGCAGACAATAGTACCAAACACAGCATATAAGCCTGTGTGATGTCTGTGCATGTTGGCAAGGCCTGGCAGGTCTCAGTGAATGTCCTGCCCTTCACCCAGACATGGCAGCTGTCCTACCAGCATGACATTCCTTGGTCCTGCCTCAGCCCTGTACGTGCATCAGAACTACTCACAAAGATCACTGCTGACTTCCCATCTGCCAATGGCTGTAGAATTTGGCTCTTTGTATTTCTGGTGTCTTCCCTGTGACACTGTACTGTACTTTGTCAGCTAGTGTACCATGTACACTAGCATATGCCTGTGCTCTGTCTTTCTGTAACTTTCCTGCTAGAATATTTTATTGTGTTCACTATATTCGCAAAGCTTAGTGAAATCATTCATGTATTCCCTAATCATTTGCAGACCCTGTTAGTTAAAATCCTCCTAGTATGTTAACCATTATCATTTTTCAAGGTCTTCAGGGGTGGTATATTGAATCTGTTTTCTGTTAAGCAGTACATGAATAGATTGCCATCTACATTTTGGTATCGATCTTTTGTCTATCTATCTTGTTCAATGCTTTGCTGATGGTTTCAGTGGGATTTGTAATACCATAACCCCTACAGTTTTACTTCCTGACTTCGTCAATGGAAAGCTGATAGGAAAAACACTGAAAGATGAGAACTGCAGGGCATAATATTATGGTGACATCTGGGAACCAAAAAAAAAAAATCGTTGTGGTCACTTCTAGATGTAAAATCAGGCCAAAGAGAAACAAACACAAAATTCTTTGTGTAAAGAGTTAAAAAATGTGCATATTGTATGTGTGAAGAGAGGGAGGGAGGCTACATTTTGAGAAGTTCAACTAGTTTGGTTCAAATTTATAAGCACTTATAAATTCCAAGGTTTTTTAATCTTTTCTGCTTCTCTGAATCTAAATAAATGTGATTTAGTTTTATCCCCTCCCTTTACTTTTCCTCCTGTGGTTTAAACTAGGAGTTGCTCCTGATAGGGGTTACACTGCAGGAAAGGTGGTGTTAGGTTTGTGTCTGGTTCTCCTCTTCCCTGTCTGGAATGTGGGGCAGTTCCAGGACTGTAGCTGTAGTTGTGCCTTGCCTATCCTTATCACAAGGTATTCTGCAAAGTCCTGTAAACTACAAAACTGATAAGTGGTATATGATTAAAATCAGGTCTCAGGGGTGAGGAGGAACAGGATGGAAATGTAATCACAGTTTGATTTTAACCTCTTCCTTCCCCACCATCCTGCCTTTCAGCAATGGTTTAACATGTATAAACCCATAACCATCAACACAGCTCTGCTCTCTGAAGAAGCTGATTCCTTTGTGAACAAGCTGGACCCCAATAAGGTATTTAAAAGCAAGAACAAAACTCCAGTGATGAAAAAGAAACCACCCTGCCAGCCAGCAGGCTCCCAAAAGAGCCACACAAGCATGACCTCCTCCAAGACATCCTCGCTAGCTGGGAATTCTTCAAGGAAGTGAGACCCCCAGCTCTGACCCTGGGCAGCATTTGCAGTAAGCTATGGTGTTCTTTGATGCAGAGTCTCAGTGGTTCACACGAAGTTCCCTGTGCATGGATAGATGTGCCCATGGAAAACACGTCGCGGCATTTGCATGAAATAGAGCCACGATGTGCTTTGACACGGGAGGGATGCAGTTCCTGAAGACTCTGAGAGAAAAACTTGAGACATTGATTTTATTCCCCTCTGCCACTTGCAGCATGTACTTTTCAGAGAGCATGAATAAGCCCTTGATGTCACTGCTCTGTAGGGAAGCTTTTGTTCCTGTGCAACTACAGCAGTGAAAAGAAAGCAAATGTAAGTCACCATTGCTTTAATATAGACCCATGCTGAAATACAGCGTATAAAGATATTTCTGCCATACCCTTTGAAAGAAACCTGTCCTGACCTCGCATGCTATGGGAGCAGGCTGGAACCCGCTGAACAAAGAAATATCTTCTGCTTCAGACAGAATCAAACTCCGCACTTCCCTGCTCTCCTTCCAGCTTCTGCTCTGTGATTCATGGTAGAAGGGGATCTGGGGCCTCTGTGTCTCTGCATTGGCCTAGTCGCTTGCTCTGCAGCCCAGACCACTTTTTGGCCTTCGTGCAGTATCTTTTCGGATACTGTCCTTCCCGATAAGCCTGAAGACAGCCAGAAGCTGCGAGATCCCTCATTGTCTCCACTTTCTCCTCTTAAAAGCACTGCTGAGATGGGTGGGTCAGTGGTGTTAAGAGTCCCAGAAGCCAGGAGGACCCCTTGGTTTGTCACACATTCATGTGCGAAGTTGACCATTGAAACAGCATTTGTCACTTTTCAGTTGGGTAGGATCTGACCAGGGGCCTCTGACGTCTTACAGCCTTAGAAGCCCCTGATGCTGTTTTCTGTGCTGCAAGTGTTCAGGTTAGAACTGCACTTTAACTGATTCTCTGCTGGTTTTCAGTTACATCTGATTGTTCCCTTTACTTTTATATGCCCTTCTGTCTTCTTGGATAAGCTGGAAGCACATGGTGAAAACCAACACATTTTATGCATAACCAGGGAAATCAAAAGTCACCATCTTCAAATAAGCATTGATTAATTAAACAGCATCATCTTTTTATTTATGAAACAGTCACATAATTACATAAGACAAACCTACCTCACAGGGATGTTGTGAGGCTTTCACGAGTATTTGTATGGCCCTCAGAAAGACGAAACCACCCTGTAAGTGCTTGCTTGTATTTTAATAAAGATTTTGATATTTTCCTCCAGAGTGATTGGGTGTTTGAAGATGCATTTGGGAGCACACGTACAAGGATCTATGGTAAGAGCAGGGTGCAGGCTGGATCATTTGAGGGTTTTTTTTAATGCAGTGGAGAATCTCTCACTGAGAAGGGATGGGTTACAGTGTCTTTTAGCTGATCCCACCTTGAGCTGCTCTGAAGTTCCCAGTTCAGGTCATATACACCAAATGACTGCGCTGTGTTGCACTTCTGTCCTGCACTCACTGTTAAAAATCTCTGCAACCATCAGCCCCAGCTCTAGCATTCGTTGCTGGCTTCCAGCACTGCCCAGGGCCCACCCTCAAGTGCAGCTGCTGCATTGCCTGGCAGCTACCCTCTGCCACCCCAAAAGGAGAGAAAATCCTCTCATGCTCTTCAGCCCTCTTAAGCCGATGTGCATCTTGTACCAGCTGAGGATCTGCTGTAGCTGCTCTACTAATAAAAGGGCAGCTCTAATGAGGAAGCAGAGACGTCATACCTACCACCCCACCCCAATCCACAGTAATACGTTAGTAATCCTTTTAATAGGAGACGCGAATGAGCATTAAAGCCAGTAAATGCTGGTTTCTGGAACTCTGCAGCAGTGATGTTCTGTCACTTCCTACCCGTGGAGATCCGTGTTGTGTGTTCAGGGTACCCAGCCCCGGGACTGCTGTCACATACTTCAGATATGCACCATAATTGCTTGTGCACTTCCTAGAAAAGTTGAAGACTCTTGTCACCCAGCCTGGGGACAGGCAGCTTTGGTACCGTTTTACTTTTAATCCAATGATGCCTCAAACTTGTAAGGCTGTTGCAAGCCCACTTCCTCATTCAGATGGAGGTGGCAGAACTCCTGCAGGAGCATGTTTCTTATGCATTTGGAGTAGAGAGAAGGCTGGAGTGTTTTTGTTTAAGTGTTTGTAGATGCTGCCACAGAAGCTGTCTGAATCTTTTCAGATGGTAGTGGTTAAAGTCTAGCCTGTCAGTAACACACATGGTTCCATGACACCAACGTGTTCCAGCAGAGCTGTGCCAGGATGCAGGAGAACCTGTAGTTTAGTTTGCTAATTTTTGGTGCTTCCTGAATGTTCAGATCAAAAAGCAAAAAACCAAAACCAACGAAAAAAAAAAAAATCAGGTTCAGGTTTCTATTTTAGACTGTTCTTGCTCTTCTCTTTGCTCTGTCAAACTAGGTATTAGGTTGGCACGTTAGCAAATGAAAGCAAGTATAGGCCCCTGATCCATCGGTATAGTATATTCTTAACAAAGAATATTCCAAATCAAAATGTCTTTAATTAATTGTTTCTGCCACTCTGTAGGTGTTCGTGGTTTTCACTCGTGCTCCCCTGACTAAGCCTTATTTCAGCCCTATTGGATCTTGTATTTTGATTGCTATGAATGCACAGGTATCTGCAGCCTTGCAGCTCTGCTTTGCTTTTCTGCAGAATGTGATGATTTTTTTTTTTTGGTAGATTTTTACACAGGGAGATTGAATAATTTCTTCAGGTCACAGACAGGTCTAGCCCTGCTTGGGTCTGTCCAGCGTCTCAGAGACCCAGTTTGTCTGGTTAAGCAGAGTAGCTTTTTTGAAAAGCAGTCCCTTGTTTCTCCACCTGCAGGGCAGAGACATGGTGTGCTCTGGCAGCACCACTGCTTATCCCCTTACCCACGTGTTTACCCTTTGGCCATCAGTCCATATGTCCGCACAGGCTTTGCTGTCAGGCCCTTTCCTTGGGGCGTGTGGCCATCACAGCGTAGAAGTCTCCACGACTGGCTGTCCTTTCTCATTTCCACCTTCCAGATCAGGTTGGTTGTGAAAATCAATGAACAGTTTGTGGATTAAAACACCAGCAAGACTTCCCAGTGTCGGGGCTACGAGTGGGACCCACCACCAGTGATGTCCAGCCCTGAAATGAAACACAGAAGGGGCAGATGGTGAGCTGGACTGGGATGGCTGCCCTGCTGCCGCAAGGCGCAAGGTGAGGTGAGCGGAGTCTGCTGGGACAGGAGCGGGCTGTGCAAGCAGGGGTGTCCAGTCCCGCTTCACATACTGGGACTTACAGCTGGCTTAGACAAATTCTGTATCCACCAGCATTGCTGCTGGAGGGAGGGTCATTTTCCCCATCGGTCTGAGAAAGTGGCTTTGCACTGTCTGCAGGTTTCTTCTCCTACAGAAACAGTCTGTGTGATCCTGATGAGTGTGACTGTCAGACAGACAGACACACACCCCCCTTTTCCCTCCCCATTTCCAATAACATCTGCACTGCCTCTACCAAGGTCTCAACGGTATTTTCTGGAAATTTAATCAAAGTGGGCAGCCAAGACAGGAGGCTCTGCTAAAGTTTTGACCATGGGAAAAGCCGTAGCATGGCTTACTAGATCTTACTGGTAGCATCTTACTAGATAGGGGAAGGCAGGGTTTCATTTCCCAAGTTCAGGCATCTAAATTTAGGAGAGCTGTTCAGCATTGCAGCTGTAAGTACCTGCTTTCAGGTGAGCTGAATCGGTCTCTGGCTCTCCAGTCACTGCAATAACCACGTAGATCTCCAGCTAAAATGTAGCCAATTTGGTGCCCAAATAGAGGTATCTGAATGGCAAGATGAATCCCATGCTGGAGAATTAGTGTACCCCAAATTATGTGTACATAATGCATGGGGCTCCTCTACGCACAGACCTTGCTCTCTGAAAACTGAGAATGCACGCCGCGATGATGGCATCGCTTGGTCCGCAGAAAAAGGCTGCGCGAACTTTTGTCTTGGGCTTATCTCCTCTCTTTGCTAGCTGAGCAGTATAACAGCAAAAAGGGTCACTCACGTGAAGACATCGATTCCCCAGCCAGCAATTGCCGTGAAGACCCTGGGGGGCAGGTCCCGGGAGGGGTTTATGGCGTAGCCTGTGTTCATCCCCATCCCCATGCCGATGCCCAGGACCAGGATACCCGTGAGCAGGGCCTGTGTGCCTTTCAGGGCTGCGTTGTTTTTCTCATCGTGGATGATCAGAACACCCAGGACCAGCATCCCTGTCGCCATAAACTGCAGGAGCAGGAGAGGGAGAACAGTTCAAGAGAGAGAATGAGGAAGACAGAAGGATCTCGCTCAGCAAGAGGAAGAGGATTCCCGGAATGGAAGAGCAGGTGGGAGTCATGGTCTCTGATCAAGTGAGGGTGGACCGCAATGTTATTCCCTCCTCACAGGTGGACTGAAGAAAAGTCTTGACTCATTTCCTAGCACAAAGGTCTCCATCACTGGAAGTGCTCTAGGACTGCTAGGAACTTCTCAGCACCATCGTCTCCCTCCACCATTCAAGATCGGGTCATGAGTTATTTTAAGTACATTTTGTTTAACAAAGGCACAGCCATAATTGCGAACGAGAAAAATTAGATCATCCCTAGAGGGAGTGGTGTTTTACATAGCTTGTTGCATTAGCGCTTTCGGGACTCAAAGCAGATATCAGATGTTCATCTGGGAAACTGAGTCTCCCATCTGTGACAGTACGTAGCTGGCATTTGTAGATCTGCAGTGCCCAAGGCATCAGGAACTGTGGTTTGAATAGAGGTGATGACTCCTGTCTCTTTCTGCTTCAAAAAAATGCAGCTGGCGAGCCCTGGACTTGCTTGCAGAGTTGCCAGCAAAAGCAGAAACTCTGCAGCTCTTGGCAAAGTGCTGTAATTGCCATTTGCTTTCTTGCATAGCAAGGGCTATGCATGCTCCACCGGAGGCCCAGGGATCAGGTCCCCACCTGTAGGCTCTCTCGCCCTCACCATCCTCCTCATCATGCCCAGGCAAGAGTTTTGTCAGCTCAGACAAAAGCACAGGCTTCCTTTAATTTTAATTGGAAGTGAATCTTCCTCCTTCGGTGTCCCAGTGCTCCATCTCCCCTGAAGCATCCTGTTCTTATTTCTGGGCATCTGGACATTGTGTTGTGTGCTGGGAATCAACTGTGCGCAGTCTGAATTGGACTGTTCAGTGCCTAGAGGTTCAATCCAGACAGGCTGTGTTCATGTGAAGGCAGTCACAGGCCCTCTGTGCCAGTGAGGGGCATCTAGCAGAGCTGCCTGGGAGCCTGGAGCGGGTGTGGGATCCAAAAAGCGGAAGGGAAGAACAGTTCAGGGAACCGCCCAGAGCCCAGAGGAGATGGTTACTGATACAGCTCAGCTTCTCACTTCTTGCTTGGGCTGCGTGCAGGGGAGGTGCCTGGAGGGCACTCAGACCAAGCTGCAGAGCAGCCTGCAGATGTTACCCTTTAGACTTCCTCAGCCACCAAGGTGCCTTGGATGCTACCTGTCAGGCACCTGCCTGGGCTCCTTGGAGTAGAGGTTGTGATTGTGCCTGCACAAGTAGCCCTGTGAGTCCCCTGTAGCAGACCTGCACTGGCGCCTGTTACCACCCACCTTCTCCTAGCACACCACAGTGGTCTCCACTGACCTCTGTGAAGAAGGCCCCTGGCAAGGATACGTAGGGAGCGGGGTAGGTGGAGAAGATCGACGCTGTGGCCGTTGGTCCAGTCACTGTAAAGTTCCCCTTGGTGTAGTCGTACAGAGCATCTAGGAGAAATGGGAATTGTAGAAGTTAGCACAGAGTTCATCCCACATGACACGTACACAAGTCCACATGTTGCAGCCAGCACAGACACCAAGGGGAAGAGAGGCAACAGGATATACGATGGAGGTGACACACACCTTGCAGGGCATGATCTCACCGATATTTGGTCTTCAGTTGCTTCTTTACACCCACCCGCTCCCTGTCCCTGCTCCAGGAGTCTCGGGCAGGCTGGATGATCTGGATGTGCTGGAGGCCTCTGCCCCTTGAGACTGAGACCCAATGGGTGGTGGGTCTTCTACCCACAACTCAAAGCCACAGATGAAAAAATAACTGCTGTACTGTTTTCCACAGAGCAGCAGAGTCCCCCAGAGCTCCAGCTGTACCTAACACATGGTAGTCCATCTAACTCCAGCCTTTGCAGTCCTTGGAAAAAAGATGCTGACAAAACGCAGCTACTGGCCTCGAGTTGAGGACAGATTTTGGCAGTGGGGATGCTCTGAGCAAAAGGAGCTGTGTTCTCCAGGAACATCCTTCCCAGAGATGTCTGGGCCCTGTTCTGGCCTCCAGCCATAAAGGTTGGTCCCACAAGCCAGGAGCTCGCCCTCCTCACTCTGACTTCATGCTGGGCACTGTAAAAGGAAACATTTTTGATGAACTGTGAGTTTGGACTGAAATGGTGCCCACAGTAATCTCTGTGATAAAGACGCAACTATACCATAGTAGAGGCCAAAGACGGTGGCTGCTGCTGTAAAGGAGCCCAGGAACTGGCCAATCAGGTAAGCTGGGAGCTTTCTCCAGGGGAGGTTTCCTATAATGCAGTATGTGAAGGTGATGGCAGCGTTCAGATGAGCTCCTGCAAAATCACAGCAAAAGAGAGTGGCCTCAGCCCTGATGCAGCTGTTTTAGAGCATGCTCCACACCCCGCCGCAACCACCCAGACCTTGCTCCAGAACACCAAGATTCTCCTGGGGCAGGATCTCACTCCTGCACAGACTCATTTTCCCTTGACAGCTGAATAATGCAGGGCAGAGAGCTCTAGCTTTAGTCCTCTGAAAATTGGACAACATCTGCTTTACTCTCTGTAGACCACAGGCTGCCTCTAGAGAGTGGGTCCTCTCACCTGTCAGAGACACCTCTTTTGGCACAGCATGAGTCTCACTCCCTATGGGCATCTCTCTGTTCAGTTTAAAGGGAGCCCAGAACTTAGGCTCATCATTCACCTTTTATATGGCTACAGGTAGATGAGGCAATTCTTACCCCAAACAATCACAAGGTCTTCTGAAAACATGTGATAGACAAGGAGGGCATCATCCTGGCACAGCTGAGAACCCCAGCTGATGGGAGCTGAGGGCCCTTAGCACACCTGGCAGGCAAGGCACCGGAGAAATAACTGCAAAATCAACCACTGATGGCCAATACCTTCATGTCTGCAAAGCAAATCCTGCACAGGGCTGTTAGCAGGGACTCAGGTTAGCTCTTAGATGTCACTGCGTTGAGAAGAGGTTACCAGGATGGTCAATCCTAGCCAGACCATGGTTGCTCCCACTATCGTGGAGCAGACCCTGTCCTTTCCCTTGCAGAGTTTGTAATCTTGGACTGTATTTCCTTACATGTTTTAGTACATGGCTTTCATACAGTGCAAGACCAGTCTTCCCTGTTTTGAGGGGATACTTTCTGTGAAGGACGTTGTTGTCACAATGGTGCTTTTGGAGAAAGACTAAGTGGGTCCATGTTTCTTCTCCAGGCCTCATCTCCCCACTAGTCCAAAGGAAATCCTTGCTTTTTCCTGCCTAGTAGGTGTAAACTTTGGGGGTTAGTAAATACTTCAACCTTAGTGGCCTTTTCCTACTCCAGACTCAGAAAGGGGTGAGAGCCAAACACACACCATCTCGTCAAAGTACAAGACAGAGTGGAATGAAAGTGTGTGTACTGCCTGCTACAGTCCCACAACCACAACTGAAATGGAGGGAGACAGCTTTTTCTTTGATCCTCTGATCCTTTGCAGGCATGACCAGCCATTTCAGAGATCACAAGAAACATCTTGTGACACAAATGAAGCCAAGTCACATTGACAAGAAGCTCTGAACCTGGGTCCAGAGCCAGCCTGTTGCTGGCTATGCTGAGACCCTTCCTCCCACCTCTCAGGCCTCAACAGATCAAATCCATCTCAAATGCCACCTAGAACTGCAAGGACCTTCTTTCCTCAACCTACTTCCACCAGGATATCTCCACCAACTCCAAAAGGGCAGGGAGACCAAGAGCTGCCTTCTTCTGTGGAAAAATTTTGCTTTCCAAGCCAGCCCCAGCCTTGACATCTCTCTGCTCCAACAGTTCACGAGCAAGGACGTGCTTTAATCTTCTGCCAACCTGAGCCCTCAGTCTCTTCTCTTGGTGGAAATGAATGCAGAAATTGCATAAGGCAAAGGTAGTGCTCTGTCATGTGAGAGATATCACCCCATGGCCCTGAAATACCACCTCCTGAGTTCACGTGGGGTGTGTGAGCATGGGAGTGGATGATAACAAGAAAATTTGCATACTGTTCCTTGTTGTAAGGTCAGCGGTAAGGTCTGCTTTGCAATAAATGATTTACTTCCCCATGGGTCAGATTGGCAGCGTGTTTTCAGAGCTCCTTGTCTCCTTGGGCCATGATGCCCAAGCACCGAACGGGGGCACTGCTGAAACCTGGCTCCGCTGGCTGCAACAGGAGGGGATGACCGAACTTCCACCGCTCTCCCGGTCCCGCTTACCCCTGCTTCAGCTCAGGACACACGTTTGGGGTCAACATACTGTAGGTACGCTGTGCCTGCCTTGTCCCCTGCTTCGCCTGAGCTTGCTGGGCCATCGTGACTCCTTGGCTTGGCCTCAGACCTGCCTGCCCCCTGCAGACTTCACTCTGATCACTGGGTCATAAGGCTGACTCTGGTTATGGTCACCAGACCTGCTCTGCTCTTCTTGCTTGGGGACCCTAGGACTGCCATTTTTTCTGGTGAGGACACTGCTCCACCTTACCATGCCGTCACCCACCCCTCCGCAGCCCCTTTCGGCCGCCTGCAACACGTGTGGCCTCTATGGGGCATAGAGATGTCCTGAGCTCGAGTGTCCTGCTCACCAGAGATCCCTCCAGCCGCGTGGATGCCCAAGGTAACGCCAATGCCAAATCCCAAGTTGACGCTCAGATGCTGCCCAAAGTCTCCTTTTCCTAGTACCACTTGTGCCACAGAAGACAAGCCAAAGACCTAACGCATGGAAAAAGAAAGCAAGAAAGGAGTGTTAAAAGTGATGTTGTTGCTGTGGTGGACTCAGCTTCTTTGCTACTTTTTCTGCAACACTAATAAACTCCCAAAGACAGGGAGACTCTAAGGTGCCCATGATCAGGAGATGAAGAGGCAATGACCCTCCTCTGCGAAAATTGAACGGATCACTGGATTATTCCTCACTGGTGCCCATCACACCAAACCAGACACTCTGGTCTGGGTTGGGTACAAGGGAGACAAACCCCCAACACCAGCACCGAGGTCCCAGTGTTGCTTGGGACCACTCGCACAGCCGCAGTAAGGGTGTCTGTGCCTGAAGCCAGGGACAGGAGCCAGGGGAGCATCACCGCAGACCGGCCAGACGCAGCGCCCATGCCAGATGGAAGGAGGGTGGGCAAATTCTTGTTGTCTTTCTTTTCCCGTCAGGAAATTCATTGACAAAATATGTAGTTTGGGCAGCACATAGATATTTTCTAGAATCGACTCTAATTTTGGTAACTTATTCTGGCAAAAAAACAAGGAAGGAAATTCTGGGCTGACTTTTGCTTTCAACACATATAGTTTCAGTTTGAAAACAACCAAAGTTTCAATATTTTTTTAGTGACTAAAGGGGAACCGGGAAAAAAATTAAAAAGAAAAGTAAACACTCTCCAGCAGAAACAGACATATTCAAGAAATTGCTCTGGCTTGAAAGTAAATTCTACTTTACTTTTTTAATGTGGTCAAGGGGTGAAAAAATCAGTTCTTTGCTCGTATGCTAAAATCTGGAGAAGGACAAAGCTTTTCTGGAGGTCTCTGCCTCAGAAACCACTTAGGGCTTGGAGAGTGTGTCCTGTTTCTTGGACTGCACTGATGTTTATCCAGGGTGACATATGCCTCCAAGACAAAAAATCAGCATGTGCTTCAGTATCTAACCTTCTGCTCTGACCTGTCCTGTTTTGACTCGGATCTTTTCTGGCTGTTCTGCTTGCATCCAACTTTTATCTCATGTGTCTCCTCTCCTTCTTCCCTTTCAGACACCACCAAAATCCCCTGTTCCTCAGAGGCAGTGTTCTTATCTTTCTCGTATACACAGACCACAGTCTGTGCTCTGCACGGATCCGCAGCCTGCGTGGGGTAAGCCTTTCTCTCAGTCTGCCTCAGCAGAAGCCCCCAAAAGCAGAGTGTGGGATGTCCTCCAGCATCCACAAAGCCCTTATAAAAACATTGCCTACTCTCTGTGAGCTTTTCCAAAGCCACATCCAAGAGAAGCCAGATGCATAAGGCGCAGATTTGGCAGGACAGCACGCAGGTGCAGAGAGAGGAGTGCCGGGTGGGAGACATGGCCGTTGCAGCTGAACGGCACTGTCCTCAAAAAAACACAGGACAGGCCAGAGAATCTCTTTTTCAGCACAGATCCAAACCTCTGGTCTCTTCCTCTGTTCTCACAGTCCCAAGCTAGCTTTTTTTTTTTTCCTACCTCCCTACTCGTTGTGCTGTTTACTCCCGCTGTCTGGTTCCCTGCTTTATGAACAACGCCTGTCTGTTAAAGCAAGAGGCCCTGGCTGAGTGCTGTCAGGCATCCAAACAGCAGCCAGCCTGGCATCCCAGCACATTCCTGGTTGCAGTAAGGGCCGGGGAACTTCCAAAGAGTTGGATGCTGGATGCTGCATTTGGATGCTGTGTGCTGTTCACTGCCAGCCCTTGGTGGGAATTTGTGTGCAGTGTCCCTCCTCCTACTCTATTCACTCATAAGGATCAGTGAGGGAAGAGACAACATGAGCTGCAGGGTCCAAAATCTGCCTTGGACTGTCAGAGTGGAGGGAAAAGTCTCCTCCTGATGCTGCTTCCCAGAGTCAGCCCTGGCAGCACAGCCCTGAACTTGATCTTTATCAGCTGGAAACTTCCACCAGCGAAACACAAAATGAATGGGAAAGGAAAACAGTTTGCTCAGCTGCTGCTGGGGAGTCACAGGTGTCTGTACTCTGACTTCCAATGCGTGCAGAACTACCTGTGTAATAGGAGTGAACTTCAAGGAGCTGCATGTGCAAAAAGATGTGATAAAAAGCAAGCATCCCTTCTTTGCACGTGCAGTTGTTGCCCTTGAAAATAAACACTTGTATCTGTACAGACAGCTGTGACAAGAAGTCCTCATGTTTACACACATCTTATCTTCCTTCTGTGCAATTCTCCAACTACAAGTCATTGGGATTATCCTCAGCCCTAACATGCCAGTCTCTGTCCAGTCCAAGGCATCTCTCTCAGCCCAGCAATGCTTGCAGGCTAAGCCCAGGTGTAGTAAATTGGCACAGACACTTTCTGGACCTTTTCAGATGGAAGATCTCATTTTGCTACTTTGGTCCACACATGAAGGCTCTGGTCCCAGTGGGCACCTTACCCCCATCAGGGATCAGTTCCAACTGCAAAGCCTTCCTCACCCTCTCCCCAAACACCTCTGAAGCAGCCCAAGAGCTTAAAACCTTTTTGTTTCTCCTTCATGAAACAGATCCCTCAGGCAAGGGGGGACTTTGTGTATGATTTGGGTGAGCAGTTCATTTGCCAGCATAAGAAAACTGAAAGCGAAATCATGGCATACTTTACACCCAGTAATTACGTTTCCTGATGGTGGGTTGTGGCTGTGGAGAGTTTCACAGGCATTCATTACCCTGGCAAGCCCAAAAGGAAGACGGATGAATGATGTTCTCATTTCACGGAGACTGTCAGTGGTAGCGGAGTCAGGATCTGCTCCCCAGACCTGTGCAGGACCCCCCAGCCATACCATCACCTCGGGACAGCAGGAAAAAAAGCCTCCATTCGCTGCATGGGCTCTTTCAAGGGGTTTGACACAAACAATGCTCTGTCTGAGCAGACACTGCTCTTTGGTTTCATTCCCAGACTTTTCCTTGTTTTTCTGCTACAAAAGAACTGAAGCAGTGGCTCATCCCCACCTGCTTCACCCTCTCCCAGCATCCATCTCCCACCCTCCACATTGCTTTCTTCCTCCAGAAGGTTTTTGGTAGATGGTCTGCCTGATGGGAAGCTGCCTCCCCGCCACAGCAGAGGGGTGAGCCGTAGCAACCAGCTGCTGAGCCACCCTGAGGGTGTGGTAGAAAGCCACAGATTACAAACTGCTGCTGCAAACATTTACCCTCCCACCTGCCTTGCACACACACACACGCGCGCGCTCGCACATGCAGACATGCACATCTGGGCCCATCTCCTCCTTACCATGAGGATGAACATCCCCAGCGCTTCTGCCAGCAGCTCCCTGACAGTGCTGCTACGAATCGTGAGGGCCTTCTGTATCTTCTCCAGCATTTTGCTCTCCAGCTCCAGCCTGCAGTCACAGGCACTCCTGTTGTGACAGCACACTTCAATGCGCTGAGCTAAGTTACCCTTTGAAACTTGGCACCCTCCCTTCATCCCCAGACACCTTCATTCATTTGGTTAACGATGAACAAGCCAATAATGTAGCCGCTAGCTTCAAAGTCTTCCCACATACACACCATCCTTTTAAAACTGTCTGGTAAGGGTGCAGTATTTCTGCTACAGGGGCATTGTAAACACTGTGCCTCTGCCCAGGAGCAACCTCTCTCCAGAGCGGTGAACTTACAGATTACCTTGGTGTGCTCCTAAAGCCCATCTTGCTCCATAACATTTTCTACAGAAAATGAACAGCAATTTTGGCTCTGCTGTGCATTATGACACACTGGCCAGTGGTTTGGTGCCATTAATTTTTTTTTAACAGGTGGGATCAGAACTGTTCGCCTTTGCTTTGCAGGACTATTTGGATGCCCAGCCTGCAGTGAAGATGCTCTGCCTGGAGCTGGTGTGCACCACTGTCTGCAGCTGGGAAGAGTGCAACCCCTTAAGCATTGCTTCAAGTTGAAGATTTGCTCTTGCTGAATGCTCCTGCACCCCACAGCTCCCATCACGCTAGTGGAGAGCCTCCCTGCCAGCTCCCCTGCCTGTCCTCGCGGGTGGGGCAAGGAGAGACCAGTCCCGACCATGGTCCCCAGAGAACTTCCATCTCATCTGGCTGCCAGAGCAGAACCCTCACAGTCCTGATTCCGCCTGCATCCCCTGATTTCCTCTGCTTATCTCCCTGCTCCCCAGGTGCTCTTACCCCTCCACTGTGAAAAGGTTTTAATACCTTTGCCTAATCACTAAAAAGCTTAAACACACTGAACACTCACGACCTGTTTCTGCGAGCCTTCGCTGCTTCTTTGCTGGTTTTCTTTGCCTCCGTCTCAACCTGCTGCAGCTTCTCAGTGTGGCTCTGCAGGGGACACGCTGCACAGCCCTGGAGGGGTTACCAGAAGCTGCCCCGATGGGGATGAAGCACTCTGCTCACGCTGCCCTGCTGTTGCCTCCCTCTGCATTACTGCGTTGCAAACGTTCGCGAGCTGCTCTTTCACCCACAGGACACCGAGCAGCTGTAGGGAAGAACCTGGGAACCCAGTTCTCCTCTCTGCTGCATAGATGATTGTCTATCTTGTGGCAGGGCAGGGTTTTATGCACTGGGGTAAGCCCTCCTCCAGCAACAGATTAGCTATTGACCTCAGTGAACACCTGGCTTAAATATGCAGTAATTTACTAGTCTGTCTCTGATACTAATGACTATTTAATCATGGCGGATGATAATCATGCTGCTGGCAAGGGTGTTCCTACAGCATATTTCAAGGTGGGAATATTTTTTGTCTATGAGTCTTAGAACCATGCTGTGGCATAGATAAAGTGGCCAATACATCTTTCCAAATCAGTTCGTTCCCTGCCCTTCAAATATGTATTGGTGGAGCACACAAATACAGGCCCTGGAGCACCAGGTCAGGGTGATGGCAAGAGCCTGAAGTTTCTTCTGCAGATGATAATTTCCAGCTGTCATGTAAAGCTGAGGTCCCGGTGTCAGCATGTGTTGGAGAGCTCACATCCTCTCTCAGATGGACAAGGTGTGAGTGGGTCAGTATCCCCCACAACTGGACATGTAACTTCATTTTTCACTCCTAGATCTCAGGGAGTCTTCCAAGTAGATTTCTGCCCTGTGGGCCAAGAAAGCTGCTGTGTCTCTAAAAGGCTTTGTCTCCTGTGTTCGAGCATTAACTATAGGCATCTCCATATTCTAATTTGGGCTGAAAAATAGACAGGTACTTTCTGGGAGCACCAGGCTCCCATGGACTTGCAGTCTTCTCAGGGAAAAAGGCAATCCCAGTTTGCAATAGAAATCTTTGGTTTGGTGATAATATTTGCAGCATAACCCTGATATTACTACCAAAATACCTAAAACTCCAGCAAGCATCTAGAAGGGCATCATGGATCATTGGGTGTGTCGCTTGCCACTGATTCCCCATTCACACAGGTCATTGCACAAGATGGCACGGAGACATTAGTTGCTCCCTTAAAAGTGTTCGGAAGGGTTCCTCTATTGTCTGCTGAAAATGTAAGAAGCCTTTAGTTTCAGGGTTCCTCCAGGAATTTTTAGACATTAAAGTGATCTGCCAGTGTTCAAGGCATGTAACAACAACAAAACCAAACACCTTTCTATAGGTCCTGTAGGGCAGAGCACCTCTGCTCTGCCAGGACATGAAATCGAAGCCAGAGACCCTGCACATGTCACCCTCCGCTTTATAGTCAGCGGAAAAAAACAGGCAGCTCCAAAGGGCAGTTCGTCTCCACCTAAAATAAGCATCTGAGGCCAGACCTGTGAGTCATGCTGGATGCTGGCAGTTTCCCTCCAGCGTCTGCACCGGGCTGTGGAGCTGTCGGCTCCAGCGTGCACACCCCCGTGGAGGTATCTACCGCCGGGTGAGCTGGACTGCCCTTCCTCCCTGCATCCAGATGTGGTGACCCTGAGCCGGCACAACCAACCATGCGATCGAGACAAGGGCTGAGCACGAACAACAGCCAGTTGCCCGGCGTGACCTGTTCGTACTTGCACAGTTTCACTTAGACCCAGGTCTGGCAAGGATCTCGGGGTCACCAAATACAGTTGGCTACTAGCATGAGCAGCCACACTACGTCCGTTCCACAACCGGGACCGTCTCCATTTTAGGGGCAAGTGCTTTTTGACCCAACTCCTCCTGCTGAGATTAGAGACTTTCTCCTAATTTTCAGCTGAATTCTCAAAGCCATTTGTTCATGAGCCAGTGCTACCCCATCGCAGTCATGAGTTAACTCCTTCCTTTCAGGCACTATCCCATAAAGTTTTCCTGTAAGGTTCGTTAGAAGACAGACAGCTGCTTGCGCTTAGCTCTGTGCCACCTCCTGATGTCTACCTTGACTTGCTCACAGGTTGAAATTTCACTCAACATTGACCCTACAAAGATTTTACTGTGTTTTCCACTGCACATTAAGCAACCACTTGCTAAACGAAACCCATTTTCCTCCTGGAGGCAGGTGAGCTGTCAGGAATAGTAATAAAGGCCTCAGTTTGGAGAGGAAAATTTTGGCACAGTCAAGGCCCATTAACTGTGCTGGTGTTGATACCCATGGTACTGAAGAGTGGAGGGAACAACCCCCATGGGTCTTGCTAGAGCAGCCCTGGGAAGCATGACTACCCAGGGACTCCAAGGCAGATGTGCTTCTGCAAGGAATAACTTCTCTCACTCCGTTTGACAGTGCACATGTTTCCTCCGCACCCAGGAGGTCATTTATCTCTTAATTGTGCTAATCAGTGTCTGGAATGTTGCCATTCCATTATCTTCAGCCCTGCTGGTGGAGCATTAACTTCTCCCCAGAGGCTGAGAAGAGCATCAGCAGGCAGCACAGCAGAGAAGCTCCTCACTGTGGATGAGGACAGCTTGCTCCTCCATCAGACCAAATGAACATGGCATGGAGACATCTCCAGGCCCCTTTAGAAAGGGAGACCATGTCAGAGAGACCAGTACAGCACTGGTATGACCTTAGCTGTCCAGGATAGACTCCACTTGACATACCCTAGAGCACCAGCACCCCTTGGTCTCACATCTAATGCTCATGGTTTATTTCCTCCTCTCCTTTATGGATGGCAGGCACTAAGGGGGTCGCAGATGCCCCAGATATTTATTCTCATCAGATAGCTTTGCTCTCTGTACTGTTACCCATCTCCTCATTCCCAGGACATCTCTCTCCACAGCCTTCCAGTTCACCCTGCACGCCATCGCCCCTTGCCCTGAAGCTGGCCAAAGGCACATCACCCGCACGTGCTCCTTTCCAGTGAAGCCAGGCTAGCTCTTACCTTGCTGGGAAGAACTGGGAACTGGAGGGACCGACAGAGGGGTGTGGTGGCGCGACCGCGGGATCCTGCTCCGGTCTGAAGCCTGCTGCTTTGCTCCCCAGGGGCATGGTGCCCCGCTGCCCCAGACTACTAAAGCTATCTGAGCTGGAGGTAATCCTCAAGACAGCAGTGTCAGCAGGAGAGGAATTACATGGCTCTTGTTGGTCCTTAGGCAGAGAAGAGCTGTCCAGGAAGGGGTCACCTGGGGCAGCACTGGCCCCATTGCTGGGCATCAATACGTTGGGCCACCCTTCCATCATGCTTTCATCTGGCTTACTCACAGAATTGGATCGTTTTTGTATGCAGCAAAGCATAATGGTTTTCAAGGCACCTCACTGGCTTTCATCAGGGCAAAACCCTGGAAAGTCTCCCCCATGCACAGGTATAGGGCATTTAACAGAGAGAGAGAAACAGAGGCACAGGGGCACCTCACATCCCACTTTGGGGGGAGACTTGGGGTACCTGTGTGATTTCTACCAAGGTCTTACCAGCTCCTCATCTGCTGTCATCCCCCATTCCCTGCCCCATCCCTGGCCTGTGAGCATCTTGTTCTCCTGACCTGCTCACGGCCAGGGTCCCACCATACCTCTGCATGTGGGAGCATCCCCGCACCTGCCCTGGCACCACGCTGCTGGGCTCCGCCAGACACAGGCAGAGACTAGGCTCTGCGGGTGCAAGAGCTCCCACCAGGCTTTGAGCTGCCTGCTCAGGTCTGCTTTCAATCCACAGATAAGGTGAAAGCTGGGGAAAACACAGGGCTCACAGGACATCGTCACTGTGGAGATAAGAGAAGCCAGGCTTTCTCCTGGAGGTGTGTGAACACCAGTGCTCTGAAAGGAGAGATTAAAGGGGAGAAGGTGCAGGCTGGGGGCAGGGGTGAGCTGGAGGAGGCCCTGAAGTTGCAGAGTCTGGCACAGCCAGCACGCTAATCTGAACATTCCTCTGCCTCTGGCCATGCCCCACAGACAAAACAGTATGGCTATGTCCTCCCCTCCGGATGCAACGAGTTCACTCTTACAGATGGTGCCACCAGCAAAATTGCTCATGCTTCAATTCATGCTGTCTCCTCTGCCTCATCCCTTCTCCAGACACTACAGTCCAGAGCAGTCTGACGGACCCACCAGTCCAGCATCCCCCTAAGCAGCACCAAAAAACATGAGCCTGTGTTAACAGACCCAAAGAGCATACCTGGAGCAGGGGCCAACAACAGGAACACAGCCGTGCCTTCTCCCTCTCCACTGGCAGAGCAAGGCTGAACCGGTAGTCAACACAGTCCTTCACAGCCACCAGATGTTTGAGTGTAGGCTGCATCCGTACAGGCCACTTTCATAAGCTACACCTATAAATCCTTGAAGAGATGATGGTAAACCCATAGGCAGACCATCTTCACTACTAGCTGTGATGCGGCTATTTTGTGGGGCAAGGAACCAGCTGGTGGCATTAATCGTTGTCCATATGTGTAACCAGTGCATTACCCAAACCCCAGCTGCCAGCCACACAGCTGTGTTCTCCCATAACACACCTTCCGCGGGGTGTCCAAAGACCATCCAGCAGCTGGTATGACTCACACCAGCGGTGAGAATGCCTGCCACGTGGAGTTGTCCTTGCTCTCTCTGCAGGGTGGGTAAAGGCCAGGATGCAGGCGGCTGGGTGTGCTTCCTCAGAACCAACCCACACCAGCCCAGAGAGCGGCCACTGACGCAGACGTGGAGGCATCTGAAGGAAACCCCTGATAAGCTCCTGCTATCATGGTGGGGAGGAGACGCCACAGATTCCTTGTAGACACACGCACAAATCCCCTCGGATGTTGCCCAGCCTCTCCTGGGGCCCCAAGGAGCCCTACAGGCATTCCAGTGGGGATGGAGGTTTGCTCGAGAATTGGCCAGACCCCGTCATCCTCATGCCCCCCTGCCCCTTTGGCCTCTTGTACTGTTTTGGGAGACAGGAAAGAGGTGCCAGGTGTGGTGGATCTGGATGGCTCTCTGGTCATTCCCATCCTATCAGTTCCTATGTGAAAAGCCACAGACCCAGAGGAACCCAGAGAAGCTGAAAATCCATCCTATTCAGGTGTCACCTCAACAAGAGTCAGTTTTCCTTGCTCAGATGGTTTCCACCACAAGTCCTGCATAACAGAAATGGCAGCTTCACAAACTGGCCCATATTAAGCAGGGCACCAACGTGCAGTCTATTTCCCTAAGAACAGGGCACCACATACCAATCATTGCTGGCAGTGCAGATGTTCCTAACCCACGGCAAATACTAAATATTGTCTCTGGTCTGTATTGGCCCTATGTTTGTTTTTACACAGGCACATAAACACACACATCCATATCAGCAATCTCCTGGTGAAGAAGTAATTGTTGCTTACCACCTTCTCAATTTTTACTTCATAGGAACCTCCTTGGGGGTCAAATTACCAATTTACCATCTCATAAGAATTGCAGAGGATCTGTCACTCCCTCCCATAGTGAACCATTTAGAGCCCTCTGGAGCTGTCTCAGGGTGTATTTCCACAGGACCTGAGGTGGTGGGTCTCTGATCATAAAGTAACCAAGGTGATGGAATTAGTTAATCATAAAGCACGAACAATGCTGCTATGTCCCTTGTACAGCCCTGCCCATCTGGACATTAGGTCTGGAACAGAGGGTTTAGTCCCTAGGTAATCATTAATGTTAAACGTGAAGGGGGATTTTTAATAGAAATAGCGTTACCAAATGGTTGCAGGTGTATTTGTGGTACCTATCTATTGTGTGAATTAATTGAAGCAAAAAGTCATACATCTCCCCCTAAAGAAGTTAGTTTTAATTAAAACCAGCAGGTGCCTAGAACTGGTCAAGATGACCCGTGCCGCAGGGACAAGAGCCAGAAGAGGACTGAGTTTGCGCAGAAACTGTGATGAAGAGGATAAGCCTTCATCT
>Ga0065711_1034693_pt1 | contig 23366 bp, 27 predicted proteins | sample Hoacrofraction12_FD_59098 | JGI IMG/M metagenome (GOLD analysis project Ga0065711, IMG submission 59098) | Hoatzin crop microbial communities from Cojedes, Venezuela - Epithelial fraction 12 v2 (version 2) | ecosystem: Host-associated > Birds > Digestive system > Esophagus > Crop | place...
AACCCTCCTGCTGAAGCAGGGTCACCTACAGTAGGCTGTAGAGGACCTTGTCCAGGCGGGTCTGGAATATCTCCAGAGAAGGAGACTCCACAACCTCCCTGGGCAGCCTGGGCCAGTGCTCTGTCACCCTCAGAGGGAAGCACGGCAGCTTCTCAGGTGCCCAGCAGCCATCGGACTCCGGCTGCCTTCGCAACGGAGCGTGGACATTTTGGGGTACAGAGAGGGGGAGAGCGTGGCAAGTGAGGCCAAGCCAGTTTCTGGGCTGTTGCGGGATGGGCTGCATCTGCTCGGTGGAGCTGTGGACAAGGGGAGGTTGCCTGCAGAGGGCAGCAAGGGAGCACAGCCAAGTGCTGTATCGGAGTCCGATGTCCAGCGTTGGAGTCCGATGTCCAGCGCCGGAGTCTGACGTCCAGCGCCGGAGCCCAGCTCCAACAGCTTTTGGATGGGTGCTATCAGAATTAGGGTGAACGTACCCCCCTCCCCGTTCAGCCGCCCCCCAAAGAGCCGTGCACGCTGAACAGACACAGGCACCCACCCTTCGGGGCATGCACAAGCACGTTGAGCCTCCTGTGCTCCACGTGTGTTCTCAATAACACCCTCAGCCACTAACCCGAACCCTCAGCCACGTGTGCAGCTGTTCTGGGCAGCCCCTGGTCCCTTGCACTTGGATTTGAACCAGCATCAAATGGCATCACGCAGAGAAGCATCATTACAATGACACCCCATAGCACATCAGGGAAGGCGTCACCCCAAAACGCTGAGCGTGGCAGGTACAGGAGTGCCCGTACGTGCCAGCAAGCCTGGCCGGGGTGCATGAAAGGTGTACAAGGACACGGTTCCCACAGCCACCCACAAGGCTACACTGCTTCCCACACCAAACTGCTCAGCAGACCCACGTGCAAATGCACAACCAGCAAAGGCAGGTTCATGCAACCACGGGCTGCACTGGTGAAGTGTGAAACGAGCTCACAGCTCTCAGCAGCAGCAGCGTGGTCTGTCCTCCTCCATCAACCTGGGCCACAGAGTGGAGATGGGGCTACATCCTGAGGCAGGATCAGGCTCCTCTCCCCGCAGAACCCCACCTGCCCCATCACCCCGAAGCACCAGCCACCACGACACACCAGCCTGGCACAAGCATCCCCAAAGCAGAGATTTAACAGAACGAAATTCCTTTTTATTCGCTGCCTCAGGGTATATCAGCTCATGACACCTGCTGCTGAGCGCACCTATCACCTCCAGACCCCAAGTACTGCCCAGTGCCGTTGCACTGAGTTGCTCCTCAACCCCTGCCAGACAGCTTTTTGGAAGAAGAGGGCAGGGGCCACCCATTCCGGGGAGGCTGGCCTGGCTGTTCACCAAGGCACCCAGAGCGATCACAGCCCATGCATGCAGAAAGTTGCCTGCACAACTCCCATTGCATCTTCCTGCTGCAAATACACTGAGGTGACCACCATGGTCACAGCCCACCCAGAATATCTGCAGAGAGCAGGGTTATCTCCTCCCTGCTCTGCATCGAGGGCACGTGGGACCCCAGCAGAGAGCTCCAGCCCCTGCCAACCCCCAAATGCAACACAGACACATCCACCGCACACTTCCAGCTGCAGGAGGTGGGAAGCCGGGTCCAAGGAAGGAGCTGGCACACAAGAGAGGCCAGATCCAGCACAGCCTTTTCATGCACTTAAATCCAAACACCTGAGTAAGTGCTTGGCTAGATTAGGACACGAAGCTCAAGGAGAGAGTAAGGGGATTTATTAGTTGCAGCCACGCTGAGCACAACATTTGCAACCCCTGCCTCAAGAGGGAAAAAGAAAAGGAGGAGAAGGGAAGAAAATTAACCCTGGCAAAAAACACGAGGTCTAAGGACTTGCTCCCTGCCAAACCCAGTCTCTGGGGTTAGGACTCAGAGCTCAGGTGATTATAAACCTTGGAGGGAGGCTGTAAGGCAGAGGGTGGTGGTTTTGGCACAGCCTTCCCCGAGCCTGAAGCTCTGCAGCCGGGATGCTGTGTGATGGGGAATCAGGTGCACAGGGAGGGAGGGGACAGAGGAGAGAGGAGGGTGCAGGCTGGGCAAAAGGGTTGGAGGCAAAGAAGCCCTGGTCCTCCGGGACATCCCCACCTTGGTGCAGGAGCATCCACAGGGATGCCAGCCTGCTGGCTGTATCATCTCCCTTTCCACCTACCTGTAAGAGTGACCAGGGATCACCGGCATCTCCCACGTCCGAGATGACCACACAGAAGGCAAGTATGAGGGAAAGAAGATCCCAGCTTGGAGCCAAGAGCTATATTGGGTATCAGCCTGTCAGGGCTTGTGTGCTCAGCTGCAAGTGGGTAAACACAGCCCCACACACCTGACCACAGCCCCAGATAGGGAAGCAGGTGGCTGGAGAGGAGGAAAGAGCCTGAAGAGGGCTGCTGTGGTGAGAGAGACCACGAGCACCGAGCTAACAAACAGCTTCCTCGAGGATGTCTGCAGCACTGAAGCACGGTGAGCTTTTTACGAGCGCTAGCTCCCAGTGTCACACAGGGGTGAGTGGGCCCACAGCCATCTAGGTCTGTTGTGAAAAATTTCCACATATGACTTGTTGACCAGGTAATGTTCAAATGTTGCTCTATGAAGACCTGTGGGCATCTCGCTTCTGCTGGCAAGAGGGGTGTTGGGACCGCCGTCCTCTTGCTGCATCTACGTGGATGGAGCAGTGTCCTCAAGGGCACGCTTGGGAGCCATGCTGCCTGCCCATCACTGACTTCCCCGGTGCAGGTCCCTCCTGGGTGCAGGAGCATCCCTGAAAATCCCTGCACAATACCTCAGCCATGTGAAAATAGGGTACACACGGAGCTTGGCAACCTCTGCCTAGGCAGACGATGGTATGGCATATTCCCTGAGGCCCTGAGTTCACCCCTGCATGACTGGAGTGAGGTGGGACTGGGCTGCCCACAGAGGCAGCAGATCCTGCAAATGCCCTGGACTTGGGGTCACATTCGTGGTCACCCACCTCAGGGACAGGTTGACGTGCCAACTGCACCTCCTTTTCCCCTCTGCAAAATGCTGCTGGCTCCCGGTGTTGTGGTGAGGAGTTTGTGCAAGTTTGGGAAATCTCTACAGGTCAGGATCGTTTGCAGAGCTCCAGGTGGACAGAGCTGGGACCAAACAGTGGCCTAAAACCAGCAACCCACAGCAGCTCTTGGTCAATAAGAAGAAAACCAGTTATTAAAGAGCTGCTCATGAAGCAAACATCATGTCTTTGATCCACAACACGTAGCGAGCCTGTGACTATGTCATTTAATACAGAAGCATCATTTACACACCAAAAGGAGCAAAATCAAAGCCACACAACCACAGTTCAGCTTGGGGTTTCCCAGCTTTTGCAGCCTGGACTTTGTGGCCACGCTAATACCTTGTTCTAACATGCCTTTGAGAGGTTTGTTTTCCTAGAAAACAAATTTCTTGGAGAACGTTGGGCTGCCATAATATTCCCCAGGCTCATGGGCAGGACTTGGGGCCGTTGCTTGGCTCATGGACTTGTGTAGAGCTGTGACAGGCAGGGGACAACTAGGACACCCACACCAGAGGAGAGCAAGGTGGGTTCATGGCCACGGGGTGCTCAGCAGCTGCAAGGGGGGACAAAGCAAAGACCTTTGGAGGTAAAGGGCTACCTGCAATATCCTTGGGCAGTGGTGAGAGGTGCCAAAGGTATCTGGGCAAGAACATTAGCAGCAAGACTGACCCAGAGAAAACCTTGCTGGAAAGGATATAACCAGGGAAATTTGAAGTTTACACACTTCTGTTCCAGAGGTTGCATCTGTTCACTTTGTCTTTGCATCTTCATATTTACAATTAGCCCGTAATATTTCAATCCAGAGCCAAGCTCCTAGGCAGAGCGTTTCATTTAGAGCTTAAACAGAGGAACACTGAAGGCAGGCTGATTAGCTAGGTTTCAGTTTTACTTACAGGGACATAAAATGCAATTAATAATGCTGCTCCATCAAAGAGACCAAAGGAGACGCGCTGCATGTGCATACTGTCAGGCATAGGACAAGTGCTCCCTGCGTTATCACCTCTCTGCCAAGCAAAGAAAGAGGTTGAATTCAGGTTCTCCCCTTCCATTTTCAATATTCTGGTAGGAACTGCTGCTGCATCAGTGCCCTTCACAAATGCAGATATTTGGCTTCACCACTTGCATCAGCTCCTGAGGCTGACCCTGTCCTACAGTTGGAGATCCATAAAAATACCGACAGAGTCGGTGTGGCTCTCTCTTTCCTAGTATGCCATTCAACCAGCCCTGGGTTATTTTCCCAGCTCAACAGTAGCACCCAGACAGTAAATAAACCACAAACTGCAAAGTGAGAGCAAGCCTTGGAGTCACCCTGGAGGGACGACAGGCACTTCCGAACTGGGCAGCCAGGAGAGCTCAACTGGTATTTTGGGGTCACGGAAAGACCACTGCACGTTCACTCTGTTTAGGTGTCTGCACCACAGGGCTGACCACGTCTAGTGCCTGGTTTCCCCTCTTTTTTAATAGACAGAGAAACCACCTGGCCATGTGAACCTGCCCGGGTTATCAGACCCACCACAGAGCTCCTCTGTCTGGCCACCGCTCTCTCCCTCTGCCTGCTCCTTTCTGCCTCTCAGAGCTGGAATTGAAGAGCTGGTAATGCATGCCCAGGGCTCAGCACCTTCCCCGGCCACATTGGGGACTCATGCAAAAAACAGACCACGGCGCACACGTTGCATTTGGCCAACTCACCCCCAGGTGCAACCATAACAGAAAGATTTAGCCATTAAACCATCACTTGGTCTAAGGAGATTTAATCTATCCCTTTGTAATCCTTCCCAAGCACAGGAGCAGGTCCTCAGCATGGGTAAGCAGAGCTCTTCTAAGGGAAAATACAGGAATTTACAGCCTGCTGGAAAGCCATTTCAGATGGGTTTGTGCAAGTTCTGGTGACTAAGCTGTGTTGTGCTGTGGGAAACAAATGGACCATCAGGCCAGTGAACAGCAGCTGGGACATCAGTGTGCACCTCGCCTGCTGGGGACATCCAGCAGCCGAGCTGGTGTACATCTGCCAGTGGAGAAGTTCTGGAGCACCTACCTGATCCAGCTCCCTTGGGGGACATGATGTGGGGGTGAGCATCTCCAGTGCCATCAAGCACCTTCTGCTCTGGCTCAGCAGCCTCATCATCTTCTCACCCATCCTCTCCCTGATTTCCACCACCCCTTATGAATCAAACCTGGTGTCTCTTCACTTTTCCACTCTTCTGATAACTCGGAGATAAAAAAAGCAAGTTTGGCAAATCCACCTTCTCCCATAACATGAAAAAAATTCTCAGACAGCTTAAGAGCTTGGAAGAAGTGTAAATTGCAACATGAACAGGGCAGCAGAAGGAACAAGCTGGAGCTCTTGGAAATCCGAGCTCACACGACTAATGGGTCTTTTTGCCCAGCTCCTACACCTCTCCCCACAAAGCAGCGTGTTGGACATCTCCCAAAACCAGTTGCTCCACCAAAGATTTAAGGTCCAAATGGGCCGAGTTGCCTAACGATGGGTCCCATCACAAAGCTGTGAAAGAAAGGGAAAAACTGATTGTGATCTACGAATGCAGATATTTCTAAGGAGGATGAGGTCTCCTCGGTGATTTCGCCACCAACAAGATGGAGAAGGGGAATCTGGGCAGAGTTTTCATGTCCCGTATTCTTAAAAGGAAGGTGCATTAATGAATGATCACGAGAAAAACACACAGAGAAATGATTCAGTGGCTGAAGCAGCAAGAGGCTTCACAAGCTCAATAGTTTTGGCTTAGCTTATCAAGAAATGAAGACCAAGAGCTGGTTTGATTACATCACTTAAGCATCTTCACAAGGAGCAAAATCTGGGTCCTGAAGGACTCTTTAGCCTGGTGGTGAAAGGCAGAACCAGAATTAATAGCTTAGAGTCAGACAAATTACAAGTGAAAACAAACAGCGAGGGTGATTAACCAGACAAACCGCTGAGGGAAGCGGTGGATTCTCAGCTGCCTGATTTCTTCAAGATGGGATGCTTTCCTGCAAGCCGTGCTTTTGCTGAATTCACACGGCAGGGTGCGACGTACAGGTAAAAGGATGAAGTTTCAGTCCTAGGTTCAGGAGATGAGACAGGATGATCTAATGTCCCTTCTTGGTCATAAATGTGATGGATCTAGAAGTCTGTGAAAGTTGGCAGAGATGCATTTCCCCAGTCTGCCCCTGCACATGTAATGATTGCTCGATTTAATAAAAGCTCCTATGAAAAACATCTCACTAATTTTCTGTGACAGTGGTTCTTTCAAGAGCAGACACTGCTCAAATGGCAACAAAACCCTTCTTCATAACCCAATCACCCCCCAAAACCAGGGTGATGTCTGAGACAAGACTGGCCCAGGGAAGCCACTTGAGACTCAAAATGACTTATTCCTCTTTCCACTGAGAAAAACAAAACAGGAAACGGAGCAAAGCAAAAATAAATTTTAAAAAGGGAGAAACCTCACCAGCTGGGCATTTGCAGAGTGCCACCCCAGTGAGTTTAGCCAAAACACAGATTTCTGCTGTTTGAGGTAAATTGGTGGGTGCTTCGGGAGCTAGCACCATCAAAGATGGGGGCTGACAGTGATACCTGTAAATGTAAAATTTCCACTTAATAGAGTGATTCTAATTAAACTAAAGTAGATCCTTGCTGTTTTGAGAAGACAGGAAAGCGCTAAGATAAAGAAGCTGCTAAATAACACTATTTAGACAAACTTGACTTGCTGTTTTGGGGAGGGATAGGAAAGCTCTGAGATAGAGATTCCTAAATAATGTTGTTTGGACAGCTCAGCCTTGGGAGGGCAGATGCACCAAGCTACAGAGATAAAGAGGCACCAAGAGGGCAACCAGACCAGAGCAAAACAACCTGGAAGGACACGGTATACGTAATCTTAGAACTGAGTTTGCGCAGAAACAAAGGTCAACCAGCGGACACTGTGGTGAGGAGCACAAGCCTTCATCTTGAGACCCCCAAAGACCACCCGAGGACACTAACAGACATGCGTGAAAGACATTAACTTATGCTAATTAGTTTTGGGGAAAATCATTAATATGCTAAGCATTTATCGGAAATATAATTAATATGTGTACTGAGATTGTATTTAATCTGAAATGTCAGAGTGTTTGGTGCGCATGTTTGGAGGAGAGATCCCCCGTGTGCCCGACACCGTAACAAAGGATACCTGCGTCAGAGTCTTCCAACTATTGAGTCTTCAGCTCCAGCTTTTCACAGCATCAACAGCCCCGTGAACACCAGGAGAGAAAAGCTGAACTGCAAAAGTAGCGAGGTCACTTTTCTTTCCCCAGACCACGAAGAGCAATTCCTGAACCCAGCTTTTAAAATATATTTATATTATAACACATTAGTTTTGGTCTTATCTCAAGCTGATGTGGCATCACGAATGTCAGAGGTTCTGCATCCCTATCGGAGCAGTTGAAGGCTGAAGATGCTTTGAGGAGGGAGGATACAGAGCCAAAGGTGGCAGTTGCTTGCAGCAATGTAACCCTACCAAAACTGGACAAGAACAAGTCAGATTTACTGAGTGTGGCTGAGATTTAAGTGAGCGCAAGGCCGCGGTGGAGTTCTGCCATCCCTAAACCAGAGCAACGAATCATCTCTGCTGAACGCAGGAACTCACTCTGACAAAACTTTCTATCCCCCACTCATCAGACCACCAGATTATTTTCTCTTACCATCATGTTACTCAATAAAAATAGATTTTAAAGGACTTTCAACTCACTCAGGCTGAAATTGCCAGAACTTGTGCTTTGTAAAAAATTCTCTGAAAACCTTATGTTAGGTCTCAACAAGGCATAGCCTCTTGTTTGTCTGTAGCACAGGCATGAGTCCCCTCTGAGAATTGAGACCAAGGTGACCACGTTTACTAAGGTGGCTTGGTAGCACCTCATTAAAAAAAGGAAATCAATATTATCTCCCAGTAATCCTGGAATTATACCTGGAGAGCAGGATGCTTTGCTTCCTCCTGTGCTACCCATCCTCAAAAGCATCCAGGGATGGTCGAGAAACTAACTGTGGCTTCTTCTGCATCTGCTTGAAATATGTTGGTCTGATTGGTTTTTCTATTTTTTTCTTAAATGGAAAACTCTACAATGGCAATTAACATGAAAATCGACAACCGGTCAATATTAATGCAACATTTTTTTATACAGAGCTCGTGAAGCAGGTCTGGAAGGGCTTCAAACCCAGCTTCCCAGTCCCTTCCCAGTTATATTATCTTAAAGGCAGAAACAGACCCCAACAGGCCTCATGGACATCAAGTCCCGTTGCAAGTTCAGGGTCACAACATCTCGATTTCACTCTGTTGACTTGCAGGGTCCAATGTTACCAGAGAGGGCTGTTAATCCACTTAACACAAGGCAAGAGAGAGGGGGCTTGATACGAAATTGCTTCCAGGGAATCAGCAGTCAGAGTGATAAAGCACTTAGCCCCTTCTAAGTCCTACTCCATCTCCTGCAAATGAGGACCTGCAAGAGCAGGAGCTGCTGGGCTATCCACAGGGCAAAGAGGGAAACTGAGGGACCAAGCAGCTCAGCAGAACCTAGGCAAATCCTGACAGGTAGGACGTGTGTCCTGTGCACTTTCTGGGTGCAGTGCATGGAAGGCTTGCACTTCCTTCCATATAAATGCACATTTGTGCACTGCCTTGTGGTGGGCTAAACCAGCTCCATCCATGGTCATGGGATAATAGCCTGAGGAGGTTATCTGAACAAAATTAGAGACAGTTTAGAAGAAACCCAGCAGGAGAGACAGAGTAAAGTGCAGCAGTTAGCAATTCAAACTCAGTTTTGAAGGAATCGTAGAGTAACTCAGAGTAGAAGGGACTTGCAGTGGTCATCTCATCCCACCACCTGCCCAAGCACAAGGAACAATGGCCCAGCAACCTACCAGAAGGTTCACCTAGAAGATGGTGAACTTGGGAGGGTGGGAGGAAGACTCGTAGGGTTCACTGATTAATTACTCCTGGGGTTTCTTCGGTGCCTTGTCAGCACTAGCAGATAATGACACACATGCTGAAACTCTACTGGATGACTCCACCAAGTCCAGGATTTCCAGTCCTGTAAACCTCAATGAATTGAGCCCAAGGGAGCTTTCCTATAAATTGACCTTACCCAGCAGGTCAGCTTTAACAGCAGGATGGCTCTGTGGTTTCTCCGGGTCCGTTTTTTCTAGCCTTCTGTAGACAAACCCTGGTTAATTTTATGAATGTAATCTGACACATTCATTTACTTGGTCCAGATTTGTCCATGAGGCCCCTTCACTGCCCCATTGAGTGCATCCACTCAGTGATTAATATCCAGCAGAGGAAATGTTCTGCTTTATTAATAGACGCAATAATGTCTGTCCTAACGAGATGCCTGCAAAAGCAATTCTAGTACTCCTGGGCTTCTGTCTTTAAACAAACTTCTGCAGAACAAGCTGGCGGCTCAGACCAGCCAGGGACCAAGGGCTGGGCTGGTCGTTTCTCGGGTGTGAAGTGCTGCCATTCCATCCAGCACCATGACATGATGGGAGCCTGGGACACTCACGACATCCACCACTGGACGTGGGATGAGGCTCTGTGTTTTGGCAGTCTGCAGCCCAACACTTGGAGTCAGCCAAGCTTAACCAGCACCACTGTTGGCTGTGGTTCATCGCTCCCTCACCTTTTCAACCCATACCCCTACTTCCCAAAATGCTTTACAAGCCACAAACACCAGGAGAAAGACATCTACTTTGAGAGCTCCACAAAAGGACAAGACAAGCTGACGCAGGGCATCTCCATCAGTGACTGCAAACTAATCCTGCTACTCCAGCAGGTCAGGAGCTCCCTAACCAACCCATAGACCTAACCTCAGGTTTAGCCAGAAAAAAAGGTTCAGTCTACACCTACCCCATTTCTTTCAACCCTTCCCTCAATGTATGTTACTGGCCATGGTCAGAGACAGGTACATGATGGAGCATACCAGCTGCTCTTACATTTCGTGAGCACACAAGGAGCACATGTGTGGTTGTTTGGGGCTGCTCAATGCAATCCACCACCATCACACATACGCGTGTCCAAAAAACAGCCTTTCCCTACTGAGCAAAATGAATCCGTGTAGCCATAATTAGACAAATATTGTTAAAGGAAAAGCTATATGTGAATGTAGACTAAACATAGCTCTCATGCCAGATAAAACTGTGTTCATTACACTGAAAGAGGAACTGTTCATGCCATAACAAACGGTCAAACACGATACTTCAGAACAAATATACATATATACTCCATCTATATTTATAATGTTGAAAAAGTGAGCAAAAGCCTGATGCAGCTTCCAACACAGTCAAAAGAAAGACAACCATTGACTTTACTGAGTGCTGGAGGAGGATGTGAAAGAGTAATACCAACTGGAGGATGCAGGTAAGGTCATTTGGATGCTGGTCTTAGACCATTAAAAATAAATTTTCTTAGTGTGAGTGAACTCATTTTTCAAGCTGCTGCCTGCAATACTTAGGAAACATTTGTTTTTTGAGTCCATACTCCTTAGCAGTAGTATGACATTCAAGGCTGTGTTCAACACTACCTTAATTTAATTTCTTATCACCTAATGGTGACTTTGGGAAGGTGTTTGAGAAAAGTCTGCTCTGAGAGATGCCTTTCTCAAGGTCTCCATTGTGGACCCCTCACCCTGCACACCGCAGCCTGCGCTGCCTTATCTTCATCGCCCCTGAAAGCTCAAGCTGCTGTGGAAGGACCACCTCTTGATGTTGATAAACACAGCAATCCTCTCATGAAACCACCCAGAGGGAACAAGCGTGAAGCCTTGCAGGGATGCATTAGTTAAAACCACCCTTCAGCCCCCAGTTTTATGTCTCTACACTGCAGATTATTTGTTTACAAGAAAACACACAGAGGTCCAGTGGAGCCTTGAGCCACAGCCTCAAAGCTTCCCTGACCCTCCTCTTTGCCACCTTTTTTCACTCAAACCTTTATCAGTTGTATTTTATCATATCAAAATCACTCATCAGCAGTTAAATCTATAATCAGGAAGATGCGAGAAGCTAGGATTTGGGTACAATCACCTTTTGTAAAGGAAAATTTTCATTTCCAGATGGGATAAACTGGAAATCTCTCATGTGCAGATGAGGAGGGAGACCTTCAAAAAGAAGTATTTGCCAGAAAGCCATTTGCCATTCTGACCCTTTATATCCTTTTTGCTGTCACGGTCAGTCATTTTTAAATGTACAGATTGGATATCAGCTATCCAGGTACGATAATTTATTATCACAACATTTGGGAGGACATAGTAGGGTTTATTTTGGGGGGTTTCAGCCTGTTTCTATCAGGAGGCCAGCAGGGGACTGGATGCACACAGCAGACCAACCTTGCTATTTCACCACGAGCCTAAAATTGGTGTGATGGCCTCCAGCACAAGAGGAACATGGAAAGAAGAAGCCGTGAACAACCCCCAAGCCATCTGCTGTAGCAGCATCCCCCAGCAGGCATGATAATCACTGTAGTTCCCTTCCACCTGAAATATTCTATTCCTGGGGCAGTGCATGACAAGAACCCATGGTGTTTAAATGTTGTCTAGGACCAGAACTGGGGGTCTACAAGCGCTCCTAAAATTATCAGGGGGAAAGCGATGCCAAGAAGCCACCCATACCCCCTGGAAATCCATCGCTTTCTACCATCTCTCCCTTTTTTAATAATTCCTACAAATATTATTTTAGTGAGACTTCAGCATTTTGAGCTATTCCTTTTAGCTCAGCGCTGCCTAGCCATCGTGTTGGAAGAGCATGAGCCTCGAGCTTTGCAGATTAAAGCTGTGCTTCAGCCAGACCGAGGGGACGCAAGCCCGCTCCAGCACCCCATTTCATTTTGCAGGAGACAGCAGGCTTTGCTCAGAAGAGGAGGGAAAACAAAAAAAGAAGAAAAAGAGAAAAGTCCACGTACGCGTGTACACACGCTCGCACACCTTTTCTCTGCTCTCACACACAACCTTTAAAAAGAAACTTTCCAAGAGTTCAGCTAAAGTTAAAACAAAGCGGGTAACGTGAGACTCGGCGCCGGAGCCGAATGGAAAGTACACGGAGCCCGACTGACCTGCGCTGCCGTCCAGCGGCTCCCGCCAGACCACCTGAGAAAAGCCCCCTGCTTCCGTCGGAGCCGAGCGAGCCGCATCATCCCCCTCCAGGGGTGGTGGAGCTTCTCGCTAAAAGCCATAAATTAGAAATAAATAAATAAGTGGAAGCAAAGGGAGGGGAGCAGGGGGGGGAGAAAATAAATCCCAAAGAGAAAAGGCCAAAAGGAAATGACCTTCCCTGCTATTAAATAGGTGACAGACGGGTATTATAACCACGTCGCAGGTTGGAAGGGAAAGGAAGGGCGAGGAGGTGACACATCGGCCCCTTCGGCTCAAGGAGAGGCGGGGAAGCGGACAGAACCACGGACGAGCACGACCACACGGTAGCTTTTTGGTGACAGCCAGGACAGACACGGCAAGACCACTGTTGGCAGGACATGTCCAGAACAGCAACGAGGAAAAGAGAGCGGCCGCAAAGTACTGAAGGGAGGGAAAGGAGCCTCAGATCCTCTGGCTGCACCAACTTGCGTGGTCATATTTTCCAGCCAACTGCAAAGAGCTGTATGAATTCCTGCAGCTTTCTCTTGCCTTTGAATGTGATCATAGGAAGGGCTCACAGAGCAGCAACATCCTGTTCTCCAACACTCCCACCACAGCCAAGGCACTATCAGAGCTTTGTTTTAAGAAGGTAATTACATCAAGAATTACCTAATTATGCTAAGCACTCCCAACCCACCTCATCTCCACTCTGGATTGGGTGCAGCTGAAACTCCCACCAGCAGCTTGTCACATCTCATGTAAAGCGCTTCGTCCCACCACCCAGAGCCAAAAGTTCCCAAAACTTTTTGGATTTGAAAAGCTGAGAGCAAGGCCTTCTTACAGAAAACTCTGGGACACAGGTTTCCTGAGGAGCTGCTTACTGGAGCAGCCAATCTATCAGTAGCCCAAATGGGAGACGATGGGAGGGCTGGGGCCAACCTGTCTTCTCCCACCCAACCTGCAGCACTGCTGCCCATCGCAGGATCCTCTCCACCTGGGCTACCCTTGGGAAGCGTGTCCTGCCTCATCTGCTCCACCACACACATCCTGCCCACCGTCCAGCCTGTCAATGCAATCAGTAGTTGGGTGTATGTTCTTCAACCCGTGGTGGTCTCCTGCGCTGTCTTTATGTGGTGGAAGCTCCTGAAAGAGCCAGCAGCAAAGGCCAGGGCACACAGGCTACCGGAGATAAGCACCTTTCCCTTGTCCAGCCTCTGTCTCTTGCTGAGGAGAGGTAAAAGCTTTGGGCAGAAACTGGTTATCCCAGAACTCACCAAGCCCTCAGGATGTGATGGACCTCAGAGCAGGGGCACCTTGGTCAGATTGCTCAGGACCATGTCCAGTCAGGCTCTGAGCATCTCCAGGGTGGGAGATTCCACAACATCTCTGGAAAACTTGGTTCAACTTTCGGCCATTCCACCCTTTTTCTTATTTTTAAGTGGAATTTTGTGTATTTCAAGCCATGCCAGTTAGTAAGGCCTCACCCTGGCCATGGAGACCGATAAGTCCCCAGCTGGGAGCAAAAATCCCACTTATGGGGTGCCCCAGTTCCCAGGATGGGGGTGCTGCCCTGAGACCCCAAACCAAGAGGCCACAAGCCCTCCGAGAAGAGATGCAGATGGATATGAAACAAAAAGGTTGGAGATTCAACTCTTTTTATTATGGAAGTCTATAAAATAGCAACATGGATTATTTTTTTTTTTAACATCACAAAATACACAACATTCATTTTAATATGCAACACATAATATTATATACATATTAAAAACCACGACTGAAACACATGTTCACACGGCACCAGTTTCATAACGAAAAACCTCACAAGTGCTTTTTTCTTTTTTAATATTAAAAACAACTGTGATAAAACATATTAATATCTTTCCAGACAACGTTTACAATAAAGAGGAAAAAATCATATTTTACTAAATAACAAATATTTAACAGCAAAACTTTATACTAAATATCTATTTTGAATTATAACAAAAATAGTACTTATAATAGTTTATAAAGACAGACCAAAAAAAAAATTTGTGTATAAAATAATATTATAGCAAATTGGACTGTGCTAAGGAAAAAAAAAAACAACAAACAATTCTGAGATTCAAAGTGCTTTATTCTGCAAATCCACTGCAGCAACTTTTTTAGTCAAGTTATATTAGTTAGGAATGGAAAAACAAAAGCATGACTTATTTATGCCTAGATTAAATACTCACACACACCAACATTATATATACACATGACGTAAGCATATATATATAATGGATGTATGCACCTTACATTACCGCTCCCCAACCAACCACTCACTCAAAAGCATGTTTGGTTTTCACTTTGTAATGACATCGGAAGTTAAAATAAAAATTCCAGCGAAACCCTTCACTGATTTCCCACAAGCACAAGCGGGACCGAGCCCTTTCGGAAAAGTCTGCCCAAGAGATTTCCCTTGCTGCAGGGCGGCACGAAGCCACCGGTGAGCTTTAACCAGACCTTTTCACCTCGTTGTCCGTTCCCCTTTCCAGCTTTCCCATTTTTGAGCCTCCTCTCTCCCCCAAGTGCGGTTTTATTCCCCTGAAAGCTCTCAGATGGAAATGGGGGCTCCTGGAGAGCACCCGGTGGTGGGTCTCTGCTGGGTTTTTGCCCTTCAGCTCCCCTCTGGCAGAGCACCCTCCACCTCCTGCCCCTGTCCCCACGTCCTACAAGGGCTCATCACCCACAAAGACCATGGACACCCTCATGTGCCACTTACATTCCCCCAGATCTTTGCCCCTGGGAGACTCACCCCTTCTCACCGCGTTCATGCTTGTGTTCTCCTTTGCTTCTTTGCCTTTTGGGTTTTTGATTGTGATTAGGCTGCTTCTATCACCGGGAAAGTTTTCTCTCCATCAGGGACAAGGAAAATACCTGAAATCTCAACAGTGCCTGAGCTAGCGGTGTTCCACCCAAAATTTCCAGGCTGGCAAACTGGCTGAATCTCTGCTTCAGGGACATGGTGCACATAGCCAGAGGCTCTCGAGACCTTGCTTTTGCGTATGGCACTTGTTTACCAACCAGAAGGCAAGGTCTGGATCTGAATGGCATCTCCTAGAAGATGGGGAGTTTTATTTTGGGTTAAATCAACCTGAAAATCAATCCATGAACCCCGGCATGAGTGGACACTATCTGCCAGGGTGCTCCTGGGGGGTTTCTGGCAGCTTGGCTGACGGCAATCCAACCTCAAGTGCTTCCCTTGGATAAAAACCTGCCCCTCTCCTCCTTGCCCCCACCAGACGATGGGCTGGCAAAGGCAGCCATCACCATCGCTCACTCCACACTTCCTTCGACCTTCCAAAGAGGCACCCGCTCTTCAAAAGCACAACCTGCAAAGCAACCTGGTTAAGCCACATCTGCCCCTTCACCTTTCTCATTTCAGCCCCTCTGACTTCTCTGGACACCTTTAAAGCTGAAAGCCAAGCTGCCTACCCAAGCGCAAGATCTTCTCCCATTGTGGTTAGGAGAGGTCTCAGCCATGGTCCTTGTGTTGTTCTTTCCACCTCAGGGGGCAGGAGATAGGAGAGGAGTGGGGCTGGGTAGGGTGGGCAGAGATGCCTCAAGTCAGAGAGGGATCTCCCAACCTGGTTCTTGGCTCTGGTCTGAATCCAACGCCTGCTGGGACGCTCGGGGAGCTTTTGCTCTGCACCCACATGCGAGGCCACGTCTGCTTTCAACACAACCTGCCCATCCCACATTCAAGCCAGAAGCCTCTCGCATGCAAAAAATAAAATAAAACAAAATAAAACCGACCCAGCAAATCGAATTCAAGATACCTTGGTGGCTGCTTGCTTGTGCCAGGGAAGCTTTGGGCAGGGCCCCTCTCCTGGGTTAGCGGTGGGACGGGGCGGGCAGCTTGCAAGGAGCCCACCGTTCGCTCTCCTTCCTGCCGAGCTCTCCCGTCGCCAAAGAGAACCCAAACACGAGACAAACGTACGTTGGCTTATTGATAGAGATCACCTTTAATGCAAATGCCTCCCGTGGAAGAGGACGCACCGAAACGAGCGGCTCCGGGCGGGTCGGCTTTGCTCAGCGCCCCGGTGCTCGCCGAGCCGCGATGGGTTGGTGGGGCCACGCAGTTCAGACGCTGGTGCCTGCACCTTGGGGGACAGCAAAGGCACCGAAACGCCCCCAAAACGGGTGCCTCTGCACGGGGAAGGGGCTGGCGAGGGGCTGCGGCGGGGGAACGGGCGCACACAGGCCGTGTAGCAGCAGCAGGAAACTCAACGAGAAAAATAAAAAAAAAAAGGACACCCGCCCCCACCCAGAGCCCCGAATGCAAAATGAGTTTTTGCAAAACGCAAATATGCGCTCGTCCGAGGGCTCAGAGGAACGGCTCACCATCCGTTCGGCTCCGGACAAGACACCACAGGGTTTTTCGGTCCTGCAGCAGAGGCGAAACGGCAGCCCCCCACCTCCCCAACCTGCCCCGGCACCAGCGGGAGAGGGGATGGGAATGGGCATCGCTCGTCTTCCCCTCGCCAAGGAAAGCCTCCGGCGCCCCAAAACAAAAATCACAAACAAATGAACAAAAAAGAAAAACAAACAAACAAAAAAACCCCCACCCAAAACACTGTTATCACCGGCTAATTTAACACTGTTAAAAAAAGATCGGAGGCTACCCGAGAGCCGCCCCGGGACGCCAGACCTCTGAGCGTCGGCTGATTTCCAAAGCCTTTCCCGCAGTCGGGCCGTTGCGGTGCTCCTCCTCGCAGCAGAAGTGTTTTATATATATTTATATATATATATTTATAATATTTAGATACTGTGTATGGTCAGACATCCCAGCTCAACTCGGGTTCTGCGACTTTTCCTCCTTCTGAACGAAACGAGACGCCTGATGACACCCCAACCTTCTCCGCACCCCGCGGGAAGAGCAAAACGGTTTTGGCAGCTTCACCGGTGGAGAAAGCAGTCCCGACCTGGAGGCTCTGAGAAGCGAGCGTCGTGGATAAGCTTCTCGTCCCTCTCTCCTCCCTTTCTGTTCGTCCCCTTGCCCCCACCCCACCCCTCCGTCCCCTGGCCGCCCGTCCCTCACGCCGCCGGCGTGGGCTTTACACCGTTGCCCCCAGCATGGCATCTGTCCCCGTCAGGATCTCGTTCTGGTTGGAATCCAGTCCGAAAAATTTAACCTTGAGTCCGTCGACCGGGTGGACCACGGGCACCAGGGTGATTTTGGGGAAAGTCCTGGTGGCGAGCTCGAAGCGGCTTGTGCTGGCCAACTCGATGGCCAGCGCCTTGAGGAAGAGCTTGGCCAGGTGCTTGCCCAGACAGGTCCGTACGCCTCCTCCGAAGGGGAGGTAGTGGAACCTGCCGTCCTTGTCTTCGCTCCGACCCTGCCCGAAGCGGTCGGGGTCGAAGACGTCCACGTCCTTGAAGACGGGCGCTGTGTCGTGGGTGTCCCGGATGCTGTACATCACGCTCCAGCCTTTGGGGATTTGGAAACCCTGCAGAGAAGAGGGAAAGGGTGGAGAGAAAACCAGAGCAAGTCAACCCTATTGTAAAGAGAGAGGGAGCAGGAGGATAAGATAAAGCTGTTTTGCTTTGCCCGCTTTTTCACATTTTCTTTGGGTTTATTACTCGAGCGTGATACAGATTTAAAAGAAAACCAGAGGGCACGGCACAAAGGGCTGGGAGATGGGAATCCTGGGTTTATTCCTGCCTCTATCCCAGGGACCTGCTGGATGATCCGTTGCTATTTATTTGCTTTGCGGTCGCTGGCAGGAGTCGCCTACCAGGAACCCTGCGGTGCTCGACTGCCGCCGGGCAAAGGGAAGCAGCTTTTCTCACGCCCGTGCCGTGCCCCACGCGCCGGCCAGCCCTCCCCAGAGAATCCCATGGCTTTGCTCACACCTCACATGCCCAACACACATGTCAGAGCCTCGGTGATGAGCAACGGGGTGGATTTATCATCCTCTGAGCACTTTAAAAGGTTTCCGACTCAAATCATGACATTAGTAGGCTTTACAGTGACAAGCCAGGTCTCAAGATTTTGTTTTGGTGGGAGGAAATTCCAGCCATGGCGGTGACTAATCCGCCTGTCATCCAGCAGCCTGGAGATGTGCTTTGCAGGAAACCTTTCTCTTGTCACACCCCAGTTTAGTTTTTGGCGTCAAACATGGTCATGAGTTACTCTTTGAAGCATCACACCTGTCTCTTCTTTGACAGCTCGAGCGCGTCCCTTCCCTGCCACGGGCCAGATCCCATCGCCCTCTTCTGAATCCAGAGCAAGTCCACTTCTCATCATCATCAGGACCTAATTTGTCCTCCCTGACGTCTCATCTAAGCCAGCCTCAAGCAAGCTTTGCAACAAGGTGCAGAAGGCTGTTTTGGGGAGCTCACAGTGAGCCGCACCCCGAGGAACTGGCAATACTCACATCCAACTCAAAGGTTTGCAGCACTGTCCGGTACCCCCCGGAGATGGGGGTGAAGAGGCGAAGCACCTCCTTGATGACGCAGTCCAGGTAGTGGAGGCTGTTGATGTTGTCGAGCCGGAGGGAGCCCTCGCAGATGCAGCCGTTGTGGAGGATGCCCTTGCTGCGCAGCTCCTCCCGCAGCTTCTCCAGGACCCGGGGGTGTTTGAGGAGCTGCATGATCAGAGAGGTGCTGGCGCTGGCGGTGGTGGCATAGGCGGCGAAGATGAGCTCCAGGGTGCCATCCTGAAGGACAAGAGCAAAGCCAGGGTAAGACGCAGGGGATGGACAGACAGACAGGCCACCAGTCATGGCACATCAAGGGACAGGCACACAGGCTGCCATGGGGCATTTCTTTCCCCAAAAGCTCTCCAGCCTGGTCATGTCTAACTGCAAAGTTTCTCCTTGTGCAGGCACAGGTCTTAGAGACCGGTCATGGGGAGCTTCCTGCAGAGCCTTAGAGGATGCTGAGAGCCAGGCAGGAGATAAAACCCAGGGGATGGCTCTAGGTAGCACGTGAATGAGAAGTTGTGCCATGACCCTGCTGCAGATAACAACCTGCTGAGCACTGATCTGCCTTGCAAAGGAGGCACCATAAAACTGGATGGGTCAAGGGATGAAGCTGGTCAAGGCTGAAAGCTTCAGCAAACTTGTAGGGTCTTTTGGCATTCCCTGGAAATGCTTTTTAGAAAGGGCTGAGCATGATCTGCAAATAAATATGGCCCATAGGAAAGCAGCTGGCTTGTCGGCACCATAATCCACCAGGCCAGGATTCACCTGCAGCTCCAACAACACATTGTGGTTCCCCAGCTCCCACTGACCATCTCAGGTCCGCTCCCAAATAATCTACCTTACACCAGCTCATGCTTTGCTCTTCGGGAAGCCCCTGCCCTGAGCACAGCAAGGACAAGGTGGTCATCGGGAAGACCTTTACCTTCAGCTCCTGCATGGTGAGCTCCTTGCCGTGCTCTTTGCCGCTCTCTATCAGGATGTCCAGTGCATCGGCGTAGTCCTTGCCCTGCGTGCTCTGCAGTTTCTCCTGAATGGCCTTCTCCAGCCCCTTCTGCAGCGTCTCACGTGCCCGGATGCCCTGCGTGGAGCAGGAAGCCATCAGACCATGCAGGACATAACGCTAGCACCACCATCCCCAGCCCAGCATCCCCAGGAGCTGGAGGCGTGCTCAGGACAACACGTCTAAGTAACACAGCTGCAATTGCAGATGCTCAAAGAGAAGAATAAAGATGCTGAAGTTGTCCCCTGGGCAGGAGGAGCAAGCCCCGAGCAGGCGAGATTACAGGCAAGAGTAATCAGCACCTACGTGCAAATGATAGGTCTGATGTGGGAGCCCCAGTACCGCACCAGTTCACAGGCCCCTCGCCCATCGTGGGATGTACGACGGCCCCTGGGAAAATTGTTTCTCAAAGGAAAGCCAATTCATCCGAAAGAATCCTCTTCCCGGGAGCGTCACGGGCTTCCCGAGCAATTTTATCACCTGGTCTCAGTCAAGCAGTCCCTACCCGAGTGCAGCTGCACCGGGCTAACCTGCTGTTGCAAGTGCTTTGGGGCTGCAAACGACTGGGCTCATTCACGTGGCCAAATAACAATAACAAAATTTGCAGCCATAATCACAAAAATAAATTTTAAAACCCCTTGTTTCTGTTACCTAAATTCCCCATGAAAAAACCCACAAATTTTTGTCTATGTACTTCGTTGTGCTTTCATTTTGCATCGTTCATCAAAAAACTAGAAGAGTTCTCGGAATTAGAAGGTCCACTGATCTGTTTCACCCTGGGGACAGGAGGGAATTAACAGGAGAAGGGTCCCAAAAACAAAAAAATACAGCAAAACTGGCAGTTACAAGTGAGGAAAAATTACGCTTTAGATCAGGGCAAGTCCTGACTGCATTCTCCTTTGCATCACACCACACGGTCCCCAGCTCTCTAAAAACCTACAAATGGATCTCCCTCTTCATGCCACCGAAACATGACTTTGTAGCCCAAAATGGACTCAGTTCTAGAAGTCAGAAGATGAGAAGACATCCCACCGAGAACCTGCAGAGGTGGGGATCAGCCACCGCCCTGTAAATCCCAGATTGGTGTTATCGGCTGGTGGAGGACTCAGCCCAAATCTCTTACCCTCCTGTAGCCGCTGAAGGGCAGATCCACGGGCAAGGAGAAGACATTCTCCACAAATTGCTGGTAGACCTCGAAGAGGCGGTTGAGCTCCTCATCAGGGATGCGGAAGCCCAGCAGGACACGGATGGCCATGCGGAAGGTGAGCTTCTGGGTCTCATGGTAGACATTGATGGACTCAGGGTTGCTGCTCCAGGCTCGAAGAGTGTCTTTGATCACCAGCTGAATCTTGGGGAGATAGCTTTCCAGTGCCTCATGGCTGAAGATTTTGGAGAAAACCTGCAAAAGAGAGTGAGCAGAGATTTCAACAGCGTCCCAACGTCCTCCTGTTTGCCTTCTCTAGTAGCCAGCTTCTGTCCCTAAAGATGGACATCACAGGTCCACTTAGCAGAAGACTCGTTATCACCCAGAATTCATCATCCAGCATCACCAATATCTAAAACAGCTGCCAAAAAGGGTCAGTGGAGAAATCCCAACCGACAGATCCTCCATGGGCTGACCCCTACCACAACCGTCACAAAAGATGGGACATAGCACGGTGGAAACCAGAGATGGGAGCTTCAGCCGGCGCACAGCAGGACAGACGGAGCCGGCTTCCCCACAGCTCCACGTCTCATGGCTCCCAGCTACATTCATCCCACAATTTGGACCCTACTAATGCGTGTCTTCCACGGGGATTCTCTAGTGTCTAACATTGTGGTTGTGCACACACGCGGACACAGGCAAGCTTTTCTCTCAACGGGAAGCATTGGCACTTTCTCCCACCTATAAGCCACCCTTTTTTAATATATATAAAAAAATTCAGTAAAATAATTATTCTGAAGCATTTAGGATCACTGTGAAATCTGACTGAACTTAGCCAAGGGTTCAAGTGCTGACGGGGAAGAGAGGCACACACGTACGCAGAAGCTGCGATCGCGCACGGCTCATTTCCTTGGGAAACCGGGAAAAAAAACCCTGATGTCAGCAGACAGTATTAATTTAAGCTCTGCGAGTAAACACTGCTCGGGAGTGGGCCTCCCCAGGTCCCCGATGCTAACGGCTCCTTCCTCCAGTTTGGGTCAGGGCCCGCGTGTTGCACGAGGAGCTCAGCGATGCCAGGAATGTCCCTCCAGCCCTCCCCGGCGCAGCCCACAGCACACGCTTTCATTCGGCATCCCCGCCGCATCCCTCCCAGAGTGCACCGGAGGAAAAAAAGGACTGTTTGTTGATTTTTTATTAACCTATACGCACACGGGGCGGCACGCACACACGCACTGCCACATGCCAGGCCTCCGGGAAAATCAAATTAAAACAGGCTCCCGAGGAGGGAGCCGCAAGCCTACGTAGCCTCCACCGGTGGCCGATTCCCCGGGGGGGGGGGCTCAGTACACAGTGGGGGGGCTGCAAAGTTAACAAATCAACAAGAGGAGAGAAATCAAAGCCGCCCCCTCTTTCCATGAGCATCGGGCTCGCTGGAGCTGTAAATGTGAGAATTTCCTCCGCAGTCAGCACTCAAAGGGAAAGGTAACATTTTCCTGGCTGCGACCCCTCATTGCTAATGCACAGCGCTCGCTGGGAGTTTGTTTGGTGAAATAACAGCTCTGTCCCCTCGCAGCCCCGGGCAGGAGGCTCGACAAGAGCCGCTTCATAACACGCCGCGCTCGGGCTGAGCCCCGAGTAAAACTCATCACACGATACCCGATGGGGCAGAGCTCCGGGGCTCCCCGTGGAAACCCCGGCGTGCGAACGGGAGGAGGGCTGGGAGAGAAAACGCAAGCGGACCGACGGACAGATCCGCCTGCAGACGGAGAGCCATCCCTGGACGGCCAGGCAGAGCGGAGGCATGAATGAACGGAGCGCAGGAATGAATGAAAGAACAGCGGGGTGGCAGCGAGACCACGGCGAGGGCGCGAGACGGCGCGGCTGCTGCCTTCTGCCGCCTCTCCGTGCTTCACAAGCTATTTTTAAGCCTGGAAAGGGCAGCGATGCTCAGGCAGAGAGGGTGAAAAAGCAGCCGCTCGGAAAAGAAAGCTGGAGGTGTTAAAGCCGAGTCCCCTGACTGCCTGGGGAAGGTATGAACGGAGCTGGGAAAGGGCTGGCTCTCAGCAGCCGTGAGCAGGATGCCAGGTTTTGATGCGGTGCTGGCTGGAGGAGAGCTGGCAGCCGTGAGCCGCTCGACAGGGGCAGGGCAGGACCTTCTGAGAAGGGCCAGCGGAGGGACACCAGTGTCTCCCCATCCAGCTGGCGTCTGTCCTTCGTCCACGCTGCGGGCTTTGGGATGAGGACAGAGGCTTCAGTGAATCACCTCGCTCTCCCCAAACGCTTCTCGTCACCCAGTTTCTCCAGCTGAAAGCAGAGCCGACGAGGAGACAGCCTCTGCTGAAGGAGCACCGATGCTGCAGCCCTGCTTGGAGACACCGTCCCAATGGAGGTGGCCCCTGGGGCAAACCCTATCCTACCCCGGCTCTGCTCAGCATCTCCCACAAGCAAGGGGCTCAGGGACCCCCTGCACCCTGCAAAAAGTACAGCAGCCCCAGAAATGAGGGTGACAGAGCACTGGAACAGGCTGCCCAGGGAGGTTGTGGAGTCTCCTTCTCTGGAGACATTCAAGACCCGCCTGGACAAGGTCCTCTGCAGCCTGCTGTAGGTGACCCTGCTTCAGCAGGAGGGTT
>Ga0065711_1034688_pt1 | contig 23365 bp, 10 predicted proteins | sample Hoacrofraction12_FD_59098 | JGI IMG/M metagenome (GOLD analysis project Ga0065711, IMG submission 59098) | Hoatzin crop microbial communities from Cojedes, Venezuela - Epithelial fraction 12 v2 (version 2) | ecosystem: Host-associated > Birds > Digestive system > Esophagus > Crop | place...
TTTTTCCTTTTTTTTTTTTTTTTTTTCTTCTCTCTGGACATCTATCCTGCCTTGTATTCTTAGCAGGCTATATTACAAGGTTTTAAAAATACTTCCCACTAAGTCTGAATTCCAGAAAAGTTACAACAAATAAAACCATTCTGTCAGTGTGATTGGAAGAAATGAAAATGTGGATTTGAAAATCCTGCACAGTCTGAGGACATTACATCCAGTATAGCCTTACTTCATTTTGCCTCTTTATGACTCTCAATTCAGTTTGCAAAATTCTGAGATGTAAAAACTTTAAAGAGTAGTAATAAAGGATGGCTGCCATGAATATGTTTTAAGATGGGGTTAAAAAGAAGTCTCAGTGGTTGGGAACAATGTCAAATTACTTTAATCTTTTTGGAGAGTTAGTAAAAAATTACTCATCTAAGCAGTAATGCCTAATGTACTAATATTGTCAGTCAGTTCAAACAGTGACAAAATAGTGTTTGTGTTTAGTACAGAGGCCTAATTTATTTTTACTTCTGTTGTCTGCAACAGCTAAATTTCTTGGAGGGAGTATACTACCACAGAAATATCCCTGGAGAACAGGGATTTTATTTCCCAGAACTGTTTCAACATAGCTTGTGATAGAAATAAGGCCTAATGTGTATCAGCTGTTCTGCAGAGTTTGCCTGGCCAGTGTTACTGGTGGCCTCTACCAGAGGAATGTCAAAGACATTTGTCAAATGAGCTAAAATTTCCAAACCATATATTGAGGATGAAATCTAAAAGTTGCAATGTTTTTGCCAAATATAATCTGTATTTTTCATATAATATTTATATGCATAGGAAATCATGATGTTATGCACCAGTATGGGTTTCTTGTTTTTCCCCTCAACAGTTGATGAAGAAACTAGTGGTTTTCATTCCAGGAGAGTAAAGCATATGCAGGCATTTCTAGCTGTAATACAAGTACATCTTTATAACAGACTCTATAATTTTCAATAACCTGTAATCTAAGCGACGTTTTCTTCCAGCCTCCAGTAACAAAAAACTTAGTGACTAATTGCAAACCTGTGACTGACAGAATTCGTAAGGCGTACAAGGACAAAAACAAATACAGGTATGTTGTTACAGTCCTGTGAAAAGCCATGCTAGGTTTTGTAAAGCAGTAAGAAGACGTATAACTGCACGCGTGACCAAAGATTGTACGTGTATGTTAACCAATCTCAGCTCAATTTATTTTAACAGTGAAACTGAAGAAACATAGGTATCTACTTAGGTAGGTTTCATTGTGCAGAATGATGTGATTGGTTTTCATAGTTTCTTATTTAGCAGACTAAATATTTCCATGCTACCTGTGTCATCTTGGGCCAGATCCTAATTTGTGTTGTACAACAGTAAGCCAGAGTATCTTTAGATGGCTACATAAATTGACTGTATGTAGTAAGTGAAGGCAGCTAAAGTAACATAAAAAGGAGGAAAGAGCTTGTCCTGTACCTAGAAGTGGTAAATCTGCTTCATCCTTCCTTTTACTGAAGCTTAAAAAAAAAGAAAGAAACGAAAAAGCATTTTAGCCTCAACTATCTTGTAGTTTTCCTGCAAGGAGGAGTGACAGGGAGGAAGGGAGGGAGGGAGACAGACAAGAAAAGGGTTTCCATCCCTTTTTGGAAAGGGCAGGACAAACCATGATCGTGATTGTGGGTTTGTTTGAATAACTGTATTTGTGTGGGTCTGCCTGAGATCAGGTTCTCTCAGATCTTTCTTCTCTGAAACCTGCAGACCAACTGCATGCCAGTGAGGCTGTTTGCTGGCGTGGAGCTTGTAGCCTCGTCTCCTGTCCGTTGCCTCTCCAGCGGTGTTGGTCAGGGGAGAGTGGTGCGGAGTATCCAAAGCCCCAGGAGTGGCTACATAGTTAAATAAAACTGTAGAACGAAAGCAGGTTACAGATACTGTTTCAGGCAACTTTTAGACATTATTATACATTAATTCATAGTACCTCAAGTTGTGCTGTAAGCTTTATAAATAAATCTCTGTCCAGAAGAATTTATGCTAAAACTGGAAAACTAACACAACAAATGAGACTGAAAAATGTTGGGGTGGAGGCAAGGATTTGCTGTGCTTAGTGATGTAAACATATTACTGTAAGTCAGTTTAAGATATAAGCTGTGCTTTTGTTCTGTCGAACTTCAATAGTGAATACCTATTATTAATTTTGTGAGCTTAGTAAATGGAGTATGTTCTCAGGTGAGACTTAAAGGAGCACATCTTTTCTTATATCAGGATAAGAAAGGTGAGAAAGGTAAGTGTGGTGCCTCTAGTAAGACTGTTGAAAAAGCATTTGACCCTCTTTTAAACTCATTATATCCTTCAGAAATTATATACTTCTGCATTTCATATACTTGTTATGTCTGCAGATTATTAATTAGGTGGTTGAAGAACATCTTATTTGTATATAAGGCTGGAGTTTTATATACTTTTCTGTAATTTTATTTTAAGATTTTTCTGGGATTGGTGATTTGATAATAACATGTTTTCTCATGTCTGAAGTGTAATTATAAGTTACAACTGTAAGTTGTGTGTGTTTAAAAAAATAAAAGCAAGCATAGTAAGTGTTGTGTCTACTTTCACAATAATTGTTACTCTTATGCCAAAACTTGTAGTTTACATAATTTGTATTAGAATTCAGTTCTTCGGTTTATGGCTGGCTACTATTAGCACTACAGGAAAATGGTTCTGTACAAGAACACTAACTGAAAAATGTAAGTATACTGATAGAAATCAAATTATAAATTCTAATGAAGGTTGGACAGTGATATTAGAAATTATTTTTATTAAATTATTAAATTAATATTTATTGGAATATAAAGAAAATTATTGAAATATTTAGATTCTTCTATTAATGTATATTTTTTTAACAATAAGGTTTGAAATCATGGGAGAAGAGGAAATTGCCTTCAAAATGATTCGCACAAATGTTTCTCATGTGGTTGGTCAGCTGGATGACATACGAAAAAATCCCAGGTATCCTGTTTCTTGATTTCTATGAAGTTTTGACGTGGCTTTCATTTTCTGCTTCAGCTGTTTACACTGAAGAAAACATAATTTATTGCAATGTATTTCTACACTGTGTGTTCCAGGGGAAGACCAATTTTAACGAAAAGTACTTCTAATTTTTTCTATTTAACTGAAGCTAAGTGACTACTCTTTGTTATGCTAGGGATTATCTCCTTAATTTCTTTTACATTTTTATATAGCTAAAATCTTTGAAAACATGTAAATAAACTTCAGCTATTTTTGAGTCTTTCTTTTTTGCCATTCTAGGGGCATACAGTTTGTATTGCAGGTATTTTTTTTTTTAAAGGAAGAGCATTTTGATCTGCTTTATGTAGCATTTTAAAATAAAACTTATTATGTGGATTATATTGTTACAAAATTAGTTTTGCATGCCCATTATGCTTTCATGCTCTGTTACAACATGGCAAGAGGTATTAACATTTTTTTTTTCATATTTAGTGAGAAACCATCTGAAGTCCTCTGTCTTCTCCACTCTGCGGTGGTGAAAGGTTTAGATACCCAAATCTGAGAATAGGCTCTGTATTGTTGAATTAGGCTCCTGAAATGACTGAGAGATAAATTGGGAAAATAAATGTCCTGGGATACATTTCACAGCAACCTCCTTGCAATACAACGGATGATGTATTTAAGACTGAACTCTGAATCTAGTTTGCAGAAGCTTTTAACTGTAGTCTGGAGCCCATTGCATAAGACTGGGTTTCAACAAGACATGGGTGAGATAATTTAATAGCCAGCTGTCTTAAAAGTGAGACAGTGCCTCCACCCATCTCCTTCCTTCCTCTTGGTTGCATACTCTTGTCTTGCATCTTGCTTCTGTCTTCAGAAAACTAGAGAGTTCTCTGCCAGTTTAATGAGTTTGGCCTTAAGGAGGGGTTTGACCTGTGTCAGAAGACAGAGCAAGGAGGAAAGTAGGACCAGGTACCTTGGGCCAGGGAAAGTGAAGCGTCCTCTTGCAGGTCACAGCAAGCTATTGGGTAATGTCAGCTGCCTGTAAAGCTACACCATGATTTGCATTTGTAGGTGAAGAGCAGGTTTTCACTTGCCTCTTACACTGTACTACTTGCTAGGTCATTCCTTCAGAAAGCGGAATGCTAGTCTTGAGACATTTTACCGCTTAAGGTGGTTTGTGTCTATTGCTCCTCCTTCCAAGAGTGCCTTCTGGCCACACACCACCTGCATTTCAGTTCCTACACTGACCTGGTTCAAAAGAAAAGTGGGTGGTGTCCTAACTCATCCTGCCACTTCCCCTTCGTTCTCCATTTCTTTGTATCTGCTGGCTAGAACTTTTTCTTGAAATGTAAGTGTGATTTCAAGCCTTCTGTTAGGCCCAAGGAGCGCACATAACATGAGATTCTCACCTTCAGTGTTCAAGTTCATGCTTGCAATCACTGGCTTCTTGTTTTGAAGGGTGGTTGCTGATGTCAGACTTGATCCTGACACTGTGTCGGTTGTGGTATGAGTACGCCTAATGGATTGAGGCCTTCTAGCAACTTAAAATGGAGCTGCCTGTTCTGTGGAGTGATTGCGTCCTTAGATGAGGATGTATTTGAGTAAGGGTGTCTAGTCTGTTGTCTCAGGAACCTCAACAGGCAAGATGAGGCAGGTGAGCTGATCTGTCTTGAATCTTGCCTAATTTTCATATGATGCACTGGCATGCTGTTATGGACTCAGCCTGAGACTCCGTTTATGTATACCCTTTTGTGTTTTGTTTTGTTTTCTGTGAAGGAACAGTAGTGTGTTGTAGTGTGAGATTGTTGGCTGGTTCGTGAAGTAAGGTTGAGTCAATTGTTTGGGCTGTATTCCTGCAAAGTACAGTGCAGTGGTCGTACCTTGCTAGCAAAGGAGAGCTGGCAGGGCTATGTAGGCATGCCATTTCTTTCTCTTTGCCATGCCTTCCCTGCATATAAAACAACGTAATAATTATACACAGTGTCTAAAAACAGGTATTCGGTGCCTCTTTTGGGACAAACTAAAGGTATTTTTCACTTACTGATTTGCCCGCGATGTTTGTTTTGCATCCTTAAGGAAAAGGGAGCCTTAATTGTCTAGGCATTAATTCTGGAATATCTGAAGGAATGTCAGATTTTGTTTATTTTGGACGGATTAAAACAGTCTTTCCACAGGTTAATATTCTCATTGCTGCCACTTGCTGTGCTTTGGTTTGCTCTGTGTAGCAGACTCTCGGTCTGTAAACTGCATTTCTTTCAGATGAAGCTAAATGGGGATATACACTGCAGGAGGGCAGCTACTGCATTCCCAGGGCTAATGAGCTGCCAGTCTGAGCAGCAAGGTCAGGGTAGTCCAGAGGAAGCTCACAAAATGCTTATAGTGTAGACATAGGATTGCCATAACCAGCTGCTTTGCATAGTATTACTTCATAGTGTAGGCATAGCCTGCTCATCTTCGAAGAGCAGAGGTGTATTTTGTTCTCAGATGAATGACTGCTTATCCTTTGCAGGTAATTGTCTAGAGCAAGGTTACCAATTATGCCAGGTTCACTACAGACTGATGAAAAGTGGTGATTCCCTGTGCAGGCTGATTCACATGCTCTATTATAGAGTTCTGCTGATTTCCAGCTTCATGTAGGAAGTCTGAACTTTGCTCTTTGAAAGAGCACACCATACTATAGAGAATACAGCTGACCAGAACTACTTATTCACAAAGGTTAGCAATTACAAGGCGTATGTCACCAGATATGATTTCTCCCTCTGGGGAAAATGTAAGGGTCTTTTATCTTGCAATATAAATAAAGCACATAATCTTGCCCATATGTGGGCAAGATTATTTTTGTCGTCGAGCACCAGGTCAGAGTGGCCAAGGGTACATAATGGTCTATCACACTAGCTGCTGCTTTGGTTTCAGTAATTTGTGGTAACTTAGATAGTTGTGTGTTTCTTATCCAAGAAGTAACTCTCTGCAAGAGGCATTACTGGAAGCATACTTATTTGGTCACAGTGATTTCCATATAAATTCTATCCAGGTTGTTGTTTGTGTTTTAATTGATTATACAAGTTCAGTTTTGGGTCTGTGACTCAAGTCATTTTCTACCCAGTTCATACAGTGTTCTCAGTAACTCAAATCCTCGGGACCAAGCTTTACCTTCTCTTGTACAGTCTTCTATATCTTTTTATGTTGACTTTCTCCGAAGAGTGTAGCATACACAGTAAAATATTAATAATGTAGTATGTTTACCTCCTACAGTGGAGCTTATTTTGTTATTTAAGATACCTTACTTATGATAATTTATTTCAAACTAGAAAACCCCTACCCAAATCATAATGCTGGCCTTCTAACCTGCTGTCTGTATCCAGCAGTGGGCTCTGGGGTGTTGTGTGCCCATTAGATGGCAGCATTATATAAATAGAAGAGAGAACTGTGGCTTGTCATCGGATTCCTCAGAGGACTTGACTCGCTGTCAGCATTGGTGCTCTCAAGATTAAAATCAAATTAATCTAGAATAATGCTACAGTAAGGAAACTGATTACAAGTATCAAATATATCAATTTGGTTGTAAAATGATACTGTATCAATTTTGTTTAAAGGTATTCTGTGTTCTTGGTTTGTCAATACCTTTGCCGTATTATTAAAGGAAGTATTCTGACAAAGACTTCTTATTTTCTAGAAAATTTGTTTGCCTAAATGACAATATTGATCACAATCATAAGGATGCTCAGACGGTGAAAGCTGTGCTAAGGGATTTTTATGAATCAATGTTTCCCATACCTTCCCAGTTTGAACTGCCAAGAGAATATCGGAATCGTTTCCTTCACATGCATGAACTCCAAGAATGGTATGCTGCACGGGTTCTCTTCGAGTGTAGTGTGATAGCATGTAATTATAGAACAGATTGCTACGAGTCCTTTTTTCCCTAGTATTGTCATGAAGGAGTTAACAGTGAAAATAAAATGAAAAGATTTGAAATGGACTAAAGTTTGAGACTTGCAGGTTTCCTGTTTTTCTGGTGCTCATACGGTCATTACCATTTCATTGATTGGTCCTAACCTACTTTAAAGAAAAAGTTTCAGGGTTTTTTAAATTCAGGACTTCTGGCTTTCTTTAAATGTAAAAAAACCCAAAAAACTATTGTTTGGAGTGCCTGTTGCACAGGGACAATATAAACCGGTACGTTTCTCACTAAGTGATTTTTTTGTTAATCTGTCAGACAGCAATAATCAGCTGGATAATCATCTGAAAAAATACACGTCTCATTTTTGCATAACGTGTGGAAGTTTTTGTGTGTACCTCTTGCCATTTCATAAATAACTTCAGAAATTGGGGTAGTTGATTTGAGAATACAAGCAAAAGGTTGGCAAGTACAGTGATAAAAATGAGACAAGAAGACTAGGTCATTTTGTTGCTGATCAGCAAATTATGAGAAATAGCTGGTAGTAAGGAAAGAAAATGTTCGTGGAACTGTAGAATGAATCAGAAGGGTTGTAGGTGACAATAGGTGTGGATTGTAGTGCTACAAGCTCTGCTGCAGCAGTGACGGGGGGGGGCGGCGCAAACCCATTTCAGCAGTTAGCTGTAGAAATTTGGGCTGGAGGAGTGGACATATTGTTGTCGCCCTTTTTGACGACATCCATCAAGACTTTGTTAGCTTCAAAAGAACACTTTATTTTGACTTGTTTGTAACCAAAGCAGATTTCTACTAGGTGGGTTAAAGCATGCTGAAATGCTGGTGGAAATCGACGTTTATCAAAATGTTATCAAAATGAGTGAATCATAGGACAGCCCAGGTTGGAAGGGACCTCGAAAGATCATCTGGTCCAGCATTTCGTGTCAAAGGGAGCCTAGATGAGACGATATAGCACCCTGTCCCGTTGCGTCTGGAAAACCTCCTGTGGTGGGGACTCCACCACATCCCTGGGGAGGTTGTTCCAGTGAATGATTGTTCTCACTAGAAGAAAAAAAAAGAGAAACCTCTCCCAATCCAACTTGTACTTGTTGTACCTGTTGCCCCTTGTCCTCTCTATGTGGCTCTTTGTGAAGAGAGAGCCTCTGTCCTCTTTCTAGCCACCCTTTAAGTTAAAGTTTATATATCTGAATTTGTAATATATGAAGCTGTTTTTCTGTTTCTGTCTTTCTTTATGCAGGAGGGCATACAGAGACAAGCTCAAATTCTGGACCCACTGTGTTCTAGTAACACTTATTGTATTTACAGTCATCTCATTTTTTGCTGAACAGGTAAAATTAATATCTTCTTATCAAATTTATAACACTTAATAGATTGCTGTATCTTCAGGATGATGTAAGATAGATTTTTTTTTTTTAATAGGTTTTGAAAAGTAGCTAGGATTTGTCCTTCATAAAGGAAGTAAAGAAGTTACATGACTAATGATTGGGTTGCTTCAATTTTTAAGTCTTCATGTTGAGATTCTTTGAGAAGAGAGTCATATGGTGGGAAGGACAGTGGTATTCCCTCTTCAGGTGCCTTGTGACTGTCAGGTCCATTGTCAGTGTGCTAAACTTGGATGCTCAAAATCATAATTGTTTTCAAAATTCTTGGTCTATTAACAGACATATTGGTAAAAGTGCAAAGTAAGTTAACAGAAGAAAATGTAAGTAATAGCAATACTGTAGTCCTGAAGAGAATCTTGAGGTATTTAGAGGCCTTATCCAAATCTCATCCCTAAGTAATTGCAAAGACTCCTATTGAATTAAAAACGTTTTGAATCCAGCTGGAAGGAAAAAACCCACCACATCTGCAAGCATAAAACGGCTTTCTTGAACATGATTAATCCTGCTAAACTTAGAGGGAGTCAATGGAACAAATCATATGGGTAATTCTTTGCAGGTTGGGGCCTTAAGTAACCTTTTCCGTGGTCTGATGAAGAGGGTGTAATTCTTTAAAGGTTGGCTTTTGATTATTATTTTTTTCCCACCTGTAACTTTTGCATGAATCTTTCCCTTGATTTTCAGCCTTTTTTATAGGAAATATTAGGAAACTTGCCCTCCATTAGTAACTTGATTTGGAAGGGGGTACTCAACTCAGTAGTACAGCTAGGTATATAATTACTGTTTTAGGATGCCAGCTTTGTGTTGATCTTTTAGAAACTGAATGTAGCCTGGTGTTACATTAATTTAAATACACAAATTAACTTGAAAATAATCAGAATGTAGGCATACTGTATTTTTCACTTTCTGCTTGTATTCCGGTTATTGAGAAACCCAATGGAAATGTGCACGCCTAATGATGAATTTGAGTAAATACCTTTCTTCCTGTGCAGTGGGGGGGGGCGAAAAAGACAGTATTGACTTAATAACCATGGATAATACAGATTTTATAGTTTCTAGGATGAAAGCCTGACCATCTGTGCACCTTTAGCCCAGCAGAGAACTAAATACTGTATCTTTTTCTCTCCTCAGCTAATTGCACTTAAACGAAAGATTTTTCCAAGGCGAAGGATCCAAAAGGAAGTTGGTCATGAACGAATCAAAGTGTAGAAGAGCTTTATTTTGGAGATCAGTCTACCTCAAGATGTGATAAGCATTTAAAATCTCTCTCTCATAAGTGTCTTTTATGGTTTGACATTTAACTGCGTTGATATGAAGAAAAAAAAATCATGCATCTACAGTTAGAATCTCCACAGTACTCTTCACGATATACAAGCTGCTGGAGCTGTGACAATGCAAAACAACAACAAAATAAAGTTGCGGGAAACCTGTACATAGGCAGTTTTCAACAGATCTTACTTTACAACTGTTAGTTCATGGCCGTGTTATCCTTTTTTATAAAAAGGGTTACCTAAAGAAATATAGCTGCATTTATTGCAGTGGATGTTGCCAGCTACATAAAATGTTGGAAGGCAAAGTTGTCTGGGATCAGCTTAACAGGTCCTTGATCTTGCATTCCAAAACATTTTGCAAATTTCTGTCGTTGCTGCTTTTTTTTTTAGTCCTAGGGGAAAATTGAGAATTATGTAACTTGTCATTTAGTAGGCACTTTTTGATGTTGACATTCTTTAAAGCACAGTGACAATTAATCGCCCTATTTGTAGTATTTAATTGGGATCTGGAAGAAATGTATGCTAATAAAAAAAATACACAGTAAAAAAACAACTAATGGTTATTTGAAAGATACTGTATATCTGTTGTATTATATTCCAAAGAATACAATGGTGTTATTTCTTAACTTGATTACAAAGAGGGTTGTAATCAAATTAAAATGATTAAGGTATGGTATTTTACAAGCATTGTAAATACAAAAGCAAAAGTGCCTCTCTGTATGAATGGGTAACAAACTGTTTTGATGTAGCAATGTACGGGAGCAGTGTTTCACTTCAGAAAACAATATTTGTACTGACATGTGAAGCTTTGGTGTTTTTAAATTTGACAGGGTTTGGCCCTGTATTTTGCTGAGACATCAGAATAGTGCAGTCTTATGTGTGAAAGGATACTGAATCTTTTCAAGCAGAAATTTTTGGCAATGTATCTTCAGTTAATTGTGTTAGCAGTATTCAAAAAAGCATTAATTTTCGTAATCAAATGATGTACGAAATGTATGTGCATATGTATTGTAAGATACTTGTTTTACTTTGAAATTAACTAAAATGTGCTAAAAATTTTGTCTGTTAAGTTTGTTTTCAAGTAAACCAAAACTCACCCATTCTGAAAAATTAGCTATTAATGCATATGAATCCTTATGTTAAAGTTCTTATTTTTCCCTTAAAAAAAACTTCCAACAGTAATAATTTTAATATTAATTTGAAGCATGGATAGATTCTCAAAGTAGAATCAAACTTTTGAGTACTGTAAAAATGCAGGTGCTTCTAATTATCAAGTTTGTTTCATGCTAGCACTATATATTATGCTGAAACGTAAGTAGTTTACAGTATTTCAGACTGGCAGAAAATGAGACATTTGAAGAAATACAAGAAAGCTTTGATAGCTTCTTACACTTCAAATTATTATTAGATAGATTCAAGTTTTCCTATGATCTGTTTTTTTTCTAAACTAACTTTTGGCATTCTAATCAAAGTAGTTGGAAAAACTCAGTTGAAATTTTAAGGTGGATTTTCTGCTGAAGTTAGGCATAAATAGTTTGCAGAGGTAGCTCAGCTGTCACTGTGATTCCTTTTCTGTTTAAGCAGTTTTGAAGGTAAGTTGATGGCATTTTCTTTAACTTCAATACTAATAGCCAAAAGACAGAGCATAAAATTACTGAGAAGCATCCAGTGAAAATCACTGCTAAAAATTTGTGCACATGGTACCTGGGGGAAAAAAAAAGGCAAGTGAGGAAAGCAAGATACTACGCGAAAACGACTGTGGTGACAACGAAGCACCCAGCCACGCCCTGACTGACTCCTGCAGCAGGAGGAGGGAGGGAAGGGGAGAAGCAGCAGCACAGAGCTATGTGTTTTGGTTTTTTTAATTTAGATTTTGTATTTGGTCTTTGTAAGTAAAGAGCAAAATACCTTTTCTGGATGAGGACAGAAAATCCTGTGAGAACAGTAAAAAAATCTGAAACATACGTAGTTTGTAAAACTACTCTGACTGGAGAAATAGTGCCTGTTTGCATTGCCTTGAGGAATAATCCTCCCTCGGCATCATAACATGCACACATCATAGCATGTTTTGCAGACTTTTTGTTGTCTGAATGAGGAGTTAAAGCTATTTGTATTTAAAGAGGAAAAAAAAAAAGGCTAAAACGAGGTGAGGTTTAAACGAGTTTACTGCTGACACTCAGCACGACGTGCCCGCCGCACGGCGGGGAGAAGGAGGTGTTACTGCGCCCGCGCCGCTCCTCTCTGTGAGGCCGCCGCGTTTCCCGCCTTTTTCACCGCGGGGGGAGCTGCTGAGGTGAGCCCGGTCATCGCTGTCGCCTCATCGCTGCCGGCCTCTCTCGCTCGGGAGAGGCGCCGGAGGGAGCGTCAGGGCTGCCAGGGACCCTGCTGCCGGCGGGGGTGAGAGGCTCGGCACGGAGTGGGGTTCCCTCCCGCCTGAGGGAGGCTGTGAGGCGTCCTCTCCGCGCCGCTGGTGCTGCCCCGGGCTGAGGCGGCGAGAGCGGAGGAGCGACCATCGTAGGTCGGAGGGAGAGGGAGAACAGGGCTACGACACTGCGGTGCCCTCAGCCTTTGGCACCCGAGTGGCTTCCCCTGGAGCCCTGTTGTGGCGGTGCTGTGGTGCAGGTCCAAGCCTCCCTTGCTGTTCTGAGGTACAAACAGGTGGGACCCATGCTGAAAAGCCCTACATAGGAGATTCACACAAATGCTGGTTTATTTTGCATCTTTTGGGGCAGGGTGAGAAAAGAAGGTGAATTTCTCTGAGGAAATCGTTGTTAAATACACAACTGTGGATTGAAGATACTTGAATTGGCCAAAGCAGGTAGCTACACAGGATGGGTAAAGACTGTGGGGTTGTGAGGTGGCAAGATTGTTTTACAGTGCATGGAGGGACTGGGGAGCTCTGCTTTGTGTACTGATCATCAGTACAAAGAAAAGTGCCTGTATGTGAGAGAAAATGTATGTGTGGCAGCTTGAAGGTGAAGCGCTTTGTTTGGCAGCACAGACAGGCACAGCCAGGTGCTGTACCAGTACCTTCCTCCTTAAATCACGTTTTCAACGGATGCAGTAGTTGAAAAGCAGAATGAGTACTGAAAATTTTCTCTCATTTGAGCATAATTTTAATGCAAGAGCTTTTGATTTTCCAATTAATAATTTAAAGAGGTTTGGCGTTTTTTCTTAAAGAAATGTCTAAAAATCTTCACTTCGTACTATATAGAGAAGCATCAATCACAGGAAAAAGTGGGTATTAAAAAGCAATGTTCCTTGCTTAGTGTGATCATGTTGTATATATCTGTATAATTTGTGGTTAAAAAAACCCATATTTTCATAGCCATGGACAACTAATTCCAAAAACAGAAATGGGAAATTCAGGTGTGTGAGACAGGTGTTAATGTTGGGGGGACTTCACAGTCCTGGAAATTCAAAAGATCTTTACTGGAGTTCTCAGTTTCAGTGTGTGAACTTAATTTTCAGATCTATCTTTGCCTTGGCTTGTGGAAAACCTATTGATATTTCTAGCTGTGTTGAATTGCGCCTAGAATGATAAGTTTATCCACTGCGGAGTCACATCTTGCTCAGTTTGGAAAATAGGGAGTTTGCAGCTGATACTTTTTTCTGTATTCTGTCCATCTTACAAGTAATCCTGTTATTTTTTGAAGGATTTTAAAAGTATATGTCATGTGACACAACTTAAAATGCTTCATGCCGCTTGCTATCAGCCAGAGGTAACAAGAGAACAAATATTTCAGCAGGGATTCAGTACCTTGCTGTTTCCTGTTGTGTATTCATAGAATCATAGAATAGTTGGGTTTGGAAGGGACCTTTAAAGGCCATCTAGTCCAACCCTCCTACATCTTCAACTAGATCAGGTTGCTCAAAGCCCCAGTCCAGTGGCCTTGAACATTTCCAGGGAGGGGACATCCACAACTTCTCTGGGCAACCTGTTGCAGTGCCTCACCATGCTCAACAGTGCAGAATTTCTTCTATGTATCCTGTCTAAATCTACCTTCTTTAAGTTTAAAACCAGCACCCCTTGTCGTGTTGCAACAGGCCCTGCTAAAGAGATTGTCCTCATCTTTACTGTAAGCCCCCCTTCACATACTGGAAGGCTGCTGTAAGGTCTCTCTGGAGCCTTCTCTTCTCCAGGCTGAACAGCCCCAACTCTCTCAGCCTTTCCTCATAGCAGACGTGTTCCAGCCCTCTGATCATTTTTGTGGCCTCCTCTGGCCCCACTCCAACAGGTCCATGTATTTTCTGTGCTGGGGCTCCAGAGCTGGACACAGGACTCCAGGTGGGCTCTCAGCAGAGCAGAGGGGCAGAATCCCCTCCCTCAGCCTGCTGGCCATGATTCTTTTGATGCAGCCTAGGATACGGTTGGCCTTCAGGTCTGCGACTGCACATTGGTGGCTCCTGTCCAGTTTTTCATCCACCAGTACCCCCAACTCCTTCTCCATGGGGCTGCTCTCAATCGTTTCATCCCCCAGCCTGTATTGATACTGGGGGTTGCCCTGATCCAGGTGCAGGACCCTGCACTTGGCCTCATTGAACCTCATGAGGTTTTCACTTCTCCAGCTTGTCCAGGTCCCTCTGGATGGCATCCCATCCTTCAGGCCTGTCAACCACACCACTCACCTTGGTGTCATCTGCAGACTTGTGGAGGGTGCACTCCATGCTGCTATGATGAAGATACTAAACAGTGCTGGTCCCAATACGTACCCCTGCGGGACACTGCTTGTCACTGATCTCCATCTGGATATTGAGCCATTGACCACTACCCTCTGGATGCGACCATCCAACCAATTCCTCATCCACCAAACAGTCCAGCCCTCAAATCCATCTCTCTCCAATTTAGAGAGAAGGATGTTGTGGGGGCTGTGTCAAAGGCCTTATAGAAGTCCAGATAGATGATAATTTCTATTGTTGGTAAAGTGCTGAGGAAAAAATTACTTTGTCACTCGTGTTTAATAATGACTATGTTATTTTCCTTCCTTCTATTTTACTCCTTGTATATTTACAAAAATACACAATATATAAAAATCAGTGTTACTGAAGAAATGACTACTGTTTTTTAAGAGGGCAATGTATTTGTAAAACACTTAAGAAGCTGCATTAGTTCCATTACAGAATGCAGAGGTATAATAGCTAAAAATAAAGATAATTCAGAAAGTGAAAATTGCCCAGGATTTTTAAAAATGGCATATGTGTATGTATATGCCTAGTGTGGGATGGCCTGTAGAGTCAGGTTGTTTTTATGGTTTATCATTTCTGTATTTTGTAAAATAGAATATTGGCATAGCTTTTGGGGAATGCAGTTTGACTTTTTGAATATCCTTACAGGTGGAGACTGTTACAAAGGTGTCAATAACAGGTCAATGTAAGCATGAAAATCTATTCTAATTATTGTGGGAAAGCTAGGTAACAAATGCAACATACCATTTCGGTAGGAAGAAAATCTCATTATGGCACCATCGGGAAGAAAGCATGGAGGAAAAGCCGGTAAACCAGCACAGGAAGATAAAGCCATACCTACCTATGACTTTCAGGAGGAAAGAAAAGAGCTGAGTGGATCAGAGGATGATATTAGAGAAGGTGCTTATATGATTTTATTATTATTTTTTTAAAGTTAAGTTAATAATATTTCTGACTGAATAGAAATTAAGACGCTTCCATATGAGCGTCTGAGTAAGCATGGTTCATAATGTTTGTGGCAGATAGATTCCTATTGTATAGTTTTGATTGTTCAGGGAAGAGAACACAATAGAATAGCTCTGTATAGTGCACTATTATGTCTTAAAATGATAGGTGGACTCTTAAATAGAGGAGGATTTTCGTACATGATTTTGTTACCTTACCTCAATGCCATATCTTTGTATCACCTGGCTCCATGTAACACTGCGAGATCAGGATAGAACAGCAGAGCTCTGCTCGCTTGTGTGGAGTGCTGAGTCGGGCAGGGTAGTTGGAGCTGTAATGCTGGTAGGGTTATAACTACTTCAGGAAGAATCTGAACCGAAGAAAAGAAAGAGGAAGAAGCAGAGGAAAATGAGGAAAAAAGCAAAGGAATCAACCAAAAGATTCTTGTTTAGTTCTGAGGGAGTGGCATAAAAAAGTGGACTTTGCTTAAAAATGCAGTTCTCATTCATCACATGATGATTTTTTGTAAAGTTTCATGTACCCCCATTTCTGGATTTTTGTCTTTCAGCGGTTATCTCTGGGCTTGCTTCTCTTAATTTCTCCCCTTCTTCATTTGTTCAGACTGAATTTCCCCCACCCCCCTTGTTAATAAAAATCTGACAGCCAAGGATTTTTGTTTTTTGGAAAGAATATACATATCTGTTCATGATTTTGCTTTTTTAAACGTCAGAGTACACAATTTCAGTACTTACTTTACAGCAAAATGAAATTCTTACACATTGGGCTTTTTCAATTTTTAGATTATTTTTACCTTTCTGATGACTGTTATATTGTGAGTTGGGAGTAATTGTATAGTAGCGGACAGAGAAACTAAAACTGGCTGAGACCAGTCTAGAGGAACTCGGGGCAGCGCCAGCTCAAACCTGGCCTTGCAGAATAATTCACCACCATCTGTCAACTCCAGATTCAAAGTTTTAGGAGCTGTGTGTATTATAAATGGAAACGGAAACCCGTGAGACATGTTCAGAGAAGTAGCATTACAGAAAAGTAATTACACTTTTAATAATTCAAAAGACACCTACAAAATAGCAGATATTTTTGTAAATCTTTTTGAAATTTGTATTAAGGTGAAACACCAGTATTGGACAAGCATGGAAAGAAAAGACCTCTGGTGACTACTCATGTGGTTCCAGATGATGTGGGGTAAGGTTAGGATTTTTTGAATTATTTTTCCCAAAATAAGCAAGTCTTAAATAGATAATGATTTTATTTATTCACTATGCTTGTTTTGCTTGGGTTTGTTTTGGGTTTTTTTCCAAGTATTTGATTAAAAAATCAGGTGACAGATAATACAGTAGTTGTAAGTAGAAAAAGAAAATGTAGCAATTTAAAATGAGTAATTCTGCAGTTTCTTTGTAGATACTTTTGAATATCCATAAAAAACTGACATGTTTGAGTTCTTAGTTTCTTTCGAAAGATGATTTAAGTTTTATCCTAATAATAATTAATTAATTTAGTTAATAATTTCATTATTTTTTTCCCTCATCTTAGTTGCTTGAAGACATTAACAGTATTTAAATGATCCAACTGTTGCATGAAAAATAAATTCTTTTTACAGATAAATCTTATGAAATTCAATATTTATGGGGAGTATAAATGTGTTTGTTTTTTTGTTTTTTTTTTTTACTCTTTAAGAAAGCAAGTTATAACATGTGGAGAAGATGATATATAAACATTTTCTTTATGCACCATGTCCCTTTTTGGACATGTCAGCTGTTGTACTACTGCCTTACACACTGGTGTTATCATCTTAAGAGTGTTGTAAAAATAACACTGATATTATTTGTCTTCAATTTTTCTTACTGTGTCAGTCATGCTAACTGTGATGGACTTGTTTTCATTTGATATTCCGAATACCTTTTGTGTTTTCTTTTTGTATAGGGAAGGATCAATTTTATTTACCATCCTCCCTCACTCAGGATCCTTTAATTCCTAATACTGCCTTTTTACCGGGGAGTAAGCTAATAGATTCTAGTAAATTTCTAAAAAACCCAGCAAATAAGTCTAAAAGAGACCTCTCACAGGAAGAGAGTTCTTTTTTATCTTGTATAACTGTAGCAGCTTTGTCACTGCTTATAAGTAATAGGTACGTGCATAAAATTAGTTTTAAGCTTATACAGTAGGTCTTATTCTAATACCAGAAAACAGGCAAATAAAAATTTTGAACACTATTTTGTAGGGGCGAAGTACAGAATATGCTGGAAAGATTTGGAGGTAAGTAAGATTACATTCTAATAAATTAGAAAAAATTCATGTTTAAGTTGCAGAATTGGCAGTAATTCCTTACCATAAAATAAACTTCAAGTTTTACACAAAATGACTAGGCTTTGTAGCACTTTTCAGCATTTCTGAAAAAAACCAACTAATTTTCAGAAAAAAAGTTGTATCATCTAAGTAGAGCAACAGGAAAGAAGAGAAGGGAATAACTGCATATGAAGTGAGATATGAGTATTAGCGTAGGTAATTACAAAGGAAAAAAGGAAAAATGCATGAGTGGGTTTGATTATCAATTTCAATTATAAGATGAAGTTTAAGAGATAGTGATTATATTGTAGAGAAAAGGGACTATATAAGTTAGCTATTGTTAATTTTTTGTTAGAATGACATAGAAGAGACTGCGGATTGCAAGACTTGAGTGAGAAATTAGGGTCATGTAAATGTTAGTATAAGCAGCTAAATAGAAAAAATAGTTCTAGACAAGGAACTTTGGAAGTAGATTGTAGCTGCGATACAGAATGAGCTAGAGAGTAGTCTGTACTCCACACCTTCAGAAAATTAGAGAACGGCATCAGTAGAAGAGACAATTCCAGCACTCAGGAAGAACAGTACAAGTTTATAGAAGAGCTAAAGAATGAGGGTAAGTAATGCCAGTCATCTAGTGATGAAAGATTTATGCATGACACCTAGTTGGATTTAGTTTAGTCGTTTTCAGAGCCTCAGATGGCTTTACTTAGAGGTAAATTTCCAGCTGAATTCTAGATAGCTGACATGTTAGGGAAAAAACACATTTAACTTGTAAAGAATTTATAATACACATAACAGTGTAACAAAGCATCAAAAATCTGCGGAAGGAAGGGAGAACATCTCAATGCCACTATTACTAACTCAGTAGCTGGCTAATACTTTCATTGTATGTATAAGAAAATGCTGTACACAGTCATTACCTGCGTGTAAATCTTAAGGTGAAAGTGGAGTTCAAGGAATTCTTTAAACCATGAATTAAGACTTTTTGCTGTTAAGGTACATATTAGAATGCTAATGGAGATTTAGCAATCTAGATAGGAGGATTTCAGTGTTAAAAAGCTAGGGTTGCTTGTTATTGACTCAGAAATAGGACAGAAGGAAGGAAACTGAATGGATCAGAGAGAGAGGATGCTGTGTCTGCTCAAAAATGATAGGTTTGGCATTAGCAGGGGCAGATGCCTCAGCAAATTAGAGATTTGACAGATGTTTCCTGAAATCTGCAGTGAGAAGGAAAAGAAATTGCTGTATTAACCTTAAGCTGTGACTTGTTTGTTAAATCTCCAAATGTAAATTGAAGGGAAACAAACACACTAACTTACATTAATTTAAAAGTGCTAAGTCTCTCAAGTATGAAAAAGTTTCTCATTCATTCGTTCAATATATTCACAGTGATATTAATCACATACGACCTGTAATTTATTTCTGAAATTTAAGCAATTTGAATATTACTCTGAAACATGTTTTTTCTAGGAAAAAATGTGTCAGCATAACTAAATTCCTTGAAGGTCTGGAAACTGAGCTGGCACTGTAGTCATGCAGCTAAACTAGTAAGGATTTTGATGGTGTGACTAAAACACCATTAGATACTAGAGAAGAGAGCAAGATGTCTGTGTTTGGTCTGGTTTGTGCAGGGTATCTCTAGCTTTGAATGGAGAATTTATAGACTGTGAGATGTCCAAAACGATGTCTGAAGATACGCAGTGTGAACTGATTGGATGGTGCTTCTAGGGTTTCAAGCATGTATGTGTGCTTATTGTATGGATGATATGTTAGAAGTGCATATTGGACCATAATAATCGGTAGGGGAACACATTATGACTGTGTAAGGAACTGATTTAAATGGACATAATGGAAGCACTCCTGCTACCCTGAGTTCGAACTGCTGGACAGTTTCAGTTCACTGTGTCTGCTCAGAGCCGGTCTCACACCATACCCACTACCGTCCTGGCCAGAATGAAAGAAGCTAGAGCTGAGTCACGTCATGGTAGGTCCTATTTGGTCTGGCCCCTGAGAGAGGTGGGACCCCAAGCAGACACCAGAGCAGTTGGTGGGGCTGGGCAAAGACCGGTTGCAGCTCCAGAGGCCAGGTGTCGGTTAGGGAGTATGGGGGGTTTAGGGATGCAGCACCCACACTGGTGCCAGCAGCAGATTGAGGGACACTCTGAACACAGCAGCCAGGAGCCCAGATCACATTAACTTCTTTCCATTAGAGCATACTCGCTTCTCCAAAGCATAACTCATCAGCATTTATAATAAAATGCACACTGTATCTTGGTATGCTTAATTTTCAAATATTCTTTGATTTTTAGCTGACATTAACAAGGCTCTCTTAGCTAAGAGGAAGAGATTAGAAATGTATACAAAAGCCTCACTCAAAACCAGTAACCAGAAGATTGAACATGTTTGGAAAACACAGCAGGAGCAAAGGTAATGTTTCCCCTTGTTTTTCAAACCTGTGAAAACAAATTCCCTTTTGTGTCACAGCACGGATAGCTGGTTCATCTTCCTGCAGTTAAATAGCAAAGTAGTGTATCTACTAGTTGAATACCTGCTCAGGTCCTCTGTTTCTGCTGCCTGCAGTTGTGTCCACTTGTTAAATTGACAGTAATAGTTTAGCATAGTGCTTTCTCTTTTGAATGGAGAAACTTGAGATTGGGAATTTTGAGAGCAAGGTACCTTAAAGAGATGGTTTACTTTTATCTTTACGGAGAATGACCTTTGACGTCATGTTAGTCTTCTAAACCAAAGTTTTTATTTTTTCCACTCAAGTTGCAATTTTCTGTTTCTACTTGAAAACTGAAAAAATGTTCAATAAGATTTTTACACCGTTCTGGTGAAGAAAGAAAATAATTTTCACCCTGCGTAACATTCCTCTCGCCTCTCAAGGTATATTTAATTACTATATCTGATGCTACAGCTGGAGCAAACTGAAAAATGAGACGGCTAAAAAATTATTGTCAGCAATAGTTGTAATTGTGTTGGTGTTTTTACATACATATATTTGAAACTTCCATTGACAAAATTTAAGTTTACATAGAGAAACTAGAGTATAATGAACTAATGAATGAGCTAATCAGTTTTTCATTATAAACCAACTGTGTTAAATCTAAGATCTGCAACTGGGTTAGAAAAACAGTAAATCTCAGAAAACCTGACACTGTTAGGAAGAAAAGTTGTAATTTTTTTTTAACCTGAGATTTGTATATGAGTGCTGTCTCCTTATATGTTTATAATCCACATTCACTCACCAGGTGTGTGTATGTATGTGTGTTCAGTTTTTGTTTTTCAAAACATAACGGTATTCAGTTAGGGCCAGATATGAAAATAGCCTGTTTCTTTATCTATGCCAGCTCCTTTTGTTCTACTCAATGTGTGTGTTGAACCTCACCTTTCCCTGTAATTCTTCGTAGCATTTGTCATACTTACAGCTAGTGTCTGTTTATAGGCAGAAGCTCAATCATGAGTTCTCCCAGCAGTTCCTGACTCTATTTCAGCAATGGGATGTAGATGTGCAGAAAGCAGAGGAGCAGGAAGAAAAACTAGCGGTGGGTTTCCAGCATGGCATCAGTTTCATGGTATTTTTGCAAGGAGGGAATATTGTTTAGACACTCAAGAAACACAAAAACACTTTATGTAGTTTAAACAAACCTGTGATTGTTTGCCTTGATAAATATTTTGAGTTTGGTGGCTCTCAAACTGTAAATGTTTGCGTTTTGGGATATAAAGTGAACAGATGTGCATTTACAAACTTTATTGCAAGTTTATCAACGGCAATAAGTGATGCCCTAGGCCAGCACATGGCTTGAGAAAACCCAAGACCATTCATGAGGAAGATGTGTGGTGCTTCTGTGCATCCATACTCTTTGGGTTCAGGAACAAAGGAGTAAAGGAAAGCAGCTGTCTTTGAGCATGCATTGCTTAAAGGTATGCCTGCATATAATAAATGAAAATTTGATTACTGGAAAGGGATAGGAGCTACAGAATGGAATGTAATCACGTTGATGTTGCTGTATTTATGTTCCCAACACATTTGCAAGTTTTGCTTTTCCCTAGGCAGCACATTTCCCTGGGATACCCTTGAGAACTGCGTTGGATAGCAATCCTCATAGGATCTCACAGGGATAATTCAGGTTGGAAGGAAGCTCAGGAGATGACTCAGGGCTTAATCCAGTCTTCAGTCTTTCTTTCACCAATAAGAACAAGGATAACTCTGCAGGCATAAATCTACATTATGTGACCCAGAATTCCAGCCAAGGCAGAATTTCTGATTCTGATTAATGACATTAGTGTTGCTGTCCAAGTGCTTTTGGTTAACTAATGCAGTTATTTTCTCTTCTGCTTCAGAATATGTTTCGTCAGCAACAAAAAGTTTTTCAACAGGCAAGAATAGTTCAGGGTCAGAGGCTGAAAACCATTAAGCAACTCTATGAGCAATTCTTAAAGGTACAGTAAATTCTCTTCTTAGAAGGAAGGTGATCATTAATCATACCACTTAAGAAAGCTGTATTAATTCAACATTTATGAAATACAGAGATTAAGGAAAATAACAGCCTTGCATGAATATTTATGTTAGTGTCTTTCCCTTATTTGTTAAGAACATGGCTTGTTCTCTCTATACTTGCATACAGATTGCATCTGTTTAATAAATGATTTAGTTAAATGTGTTCTCATGGGAATGTGATTGGCTCGCCTGTTTAAAATATTTAACCGCCAACCTCAGAGCGTACTTTCTAAACAGAACACGCTTTTGTACCAGTTTAAAGGTTATATAGGTCAGTTAAATCATCAGGATTTTGTCTTAATTATTCCATTAGATTTTTGGTATGTACTTATAAAAGTGAAACTTGACAGTCTATTAAAAATACATCTTAGGCTGCAGTTTACTGCTTTTATTACTGCTGGCAGGTGCATCCCCCATAATGAGAATTGGATAGCAATTTTTTTCTGTCATTAACCTTTCTAGCTATTGCTGCTTCATGTAAGGAAAGTGACCCTTAATCAGTTGTGATTCTCTTAAAATTGCCCAGTTAGAACTTCCTTCATCTCTTCCTAAGCAACATTCATTAGAAAAGGGTTTTCCTTTCCATAACCTGTTATTCAAGGTAAGCATTCACTAAAATCTCAACAGGAAGAATCTGATGGAAGTAATAATTCGTGGTAAAAACAGGCCCAGCTGGATGGTTATGTAATCAGTCCCGTTTAACTTTCCTGTTGCTTTATCCATAATTTTTGTATTTGCTGGGGGTCCCTACAAACACCATTTTTTTTGGACAGTGCTTACAGAGATAATGTATTTTAAACACGATTCATACTGATCAACTGTGGTGTGTTTTGTTTTTTTTTTTTAACAAAGTATTTTCTAACATAGTAGACAGCACACAGAAAATGATTATGAGTACAACTACTCAAAAATTTGACTTTTTGGGTAAAAAAAAAAAAACCAACCTCCCTGTCATTTTATACTAAGAACAAAACACTTTACTCCCAGCATTTCCTTCCCCCACTATTTTTTCTAAGTAAGGTATTAGCAATCTAAACTGTGAGAAAAATGAAAGTACCCTAAGCGACTGGTTTTGTAATAATGCAGAGGCACAGTACCATAGAATAGCTGAAGGGCTGACGTGGGAAGGCACCTCTGGAGGCCCTCTGGTGCAGGCAGCAGGTGGTACAGCAGGGCTACCCGGAGTCACTTGCCCAGGACTTGCGTCCAAATGGCTTTTGAGTATCTTCAAGGATGGAGACTCCGCAACCTCTCTGGGCAGCCTGTGCCAGTGCTCAGTCACCCTCACAGTAAAAAAGTGTTTCCTGCTGCTTTGCACCACTCCCTCACCCCCCTCCTCCAGGTATTTATGTATATAGATAAGATTCTGCCCCCC
>Ga0065711_1034694_pt1 | contig 23365 bp, 15 predicted proteins | sample Hoacrofraction12_FD_59098 | JGI IMG/M metagenome (GOLD analysis project Ga0065711, IMG submission 59098) | Hoatzin crop microbial communities from Cojedes, Venezuela - Epithelial fraction 12 v2 (version 2) | ecosystem: Host-associated > Birds > Digestive system > Esophagus > Crop | place...
GTGACGGAGCCCTGGAACAGGCTGCCCAGGGAGGTTGTGGAGTCTCCTTCTCTGGAGATATTCAAGACCCGCCTGGACAAGGTCCTCTGCAGCCTACTGTAGGTGACCCTACTTCGGCAAGGGGGTTGGACTAGATGACCCACAGAGGTCCCTTCCAGCTCCTACCCTTCTGTGATTCTGTGATTCTGTGTGAGCTAGCTGCCCAGCTGCTAAGCATTGTGAAGACTTACAGGCTTATGATGTAGATTTATGCTGTAGATTATTTAGGCACTTTGAGAACTTTACAATCAAAAAATTAAGATCTAATAGATTATAAGTACTTTTGTACTTAAGCTGCAGTTAAGAAGGGTTTTAGGATCTTTATTTTGGACTTGCCTGTCTTCTGTGTTATTCTAGAAAACATAGGACTAACTTCTGCGACCTTCATATGACTGTTCCTACATAATAGGACACATCCTAGACACATCCTAGGTCTACATAATGTTGCTGCCTCTTCCATGTGGAAGAGTCCTCACCATCAGAAAAGTTACTATGCTTTGGACGGCAGCATAGCTGCCAACATCTGTTACTATAAGAATGATAAATGGGTTAGTGACTATCTATCTATAGTCTATCGTTGACTAAATATATCACTACTGTGAAACTGTCTGATCCAGCTAATTTGAGAATGACCTTATTCAAGATTAAAATGTGAAAATAAAGTAACACAATGCTATAATTTGATTAATTGTGCAGTATGAAAAATGAGTACTTGGAATATATTCAGCAAATTCTTGCATTCAGGAAATAATTACTGTGTGGAAAATCTACTAAGCTCAGCAGTGCTTTAGTAAGGCCTTGAACCTGCAGTCCTCGTTAAGTAGTCTGAAACTCCATTTGTATCACATTTTGTAAAATGGGAAGATGTTTATTGGTTTAAAATGCCAGAGTAGATATTAGGAAAGCTATGAGAGAAGATTTGTATCAATATGTGTTGGAAAGCATTTGATTTTGTTTCAGTAGCATTTAAAATTTGAGGAGTATGCCAGTTCAGGGTATTCGTAAAAAATCATGGCTTTTTGGAACCAACATTTCCATTGTGAAAAAGGAAGTTCTCATAACAGCTTAAAAGTATTACAGTTTTCACTGTATAAAACAGTATACTGTTATTTTGCTTATTCTTCAAACTCAAAGAGCAACAGCTCTAGTAACTGGAGTTGTCCTACTGATTTATAGGATACTGCCTTTGAAGTCTAGTTGTGAACATATAAGATCTCGTATCAGTTAAGAGCAAATTCAAATACACTGTAAACAGCAGTGTAAGTGCAAATACAAAACCAGTATTAGATAAATCTGATATAATAAAATTTGTTAAACAAGATTTTATTTAAACTCGGTGAACTTAGAACCAGAAGCAGCAATTGTAGAGAGACCAAGAAGTAAAATTTATTCACAGTAGCTGCTGTCCCATTTGTTAAAAAAAAAAAAGAAAAAAGCACGCACTCAAAATATTTGTCTGAAATGAAAGGTTTGATTCCCTGCTGATTATTCTACTTGACACTGATATAGCTTTAAAGTCACAAGAACTATCCTCCAATGAAATGGGTGTATTACAGTCATAACTCTTAAGATCTACAGCAATGGAAGTGATTTAAAATACTTTATTATTTTTATTCAATGATTGTGTTAACCACCCATTTTTTTCAGATTAACAGCCCTTAAAACTGAATTTTTTCTGGTGGGGATGGCTGGGTGGCTGGTTTATATCATTGTTCTTTTTTTATTCTATCCAAAATTATGGAAAGATTATGTAATAATTAAAAAGCTACATTTTCCTTAGAACAATACAAATTACAAAGTTGTTTAGATTAAGGAAAAAAGTTATTTTCCCTGTGTTTACTTGTCTTGTTTTGATCTCTTTCAGGAATTTAAGGCAAAATCAAGAGATAGGGATAAGAAGGGGACAGTCTGCCAAAATTGTCTTGTCTATTTAGATGCTCAACAAAAATTATTGTCCGAGAAATGTCATTTATTTCAGGTAAAATTCATACCTTCCTGCTTTAGGAAGAAAATGAGAATTAAATGACCTGTTAGCTCAGCTAGAGTTATTTTAACTTAATTTTAAAAATCCTAACACCACTAAGCTTATAGTGAATCTGACAGTTCATGGATCTATTGGTAGTGAGTACATTGCGTTAGATAAGGCAGACCCGTACTGAAAGATCCGATGATACATACAGTTATTTTAATTTTATTTTTCTCATGGAAGTGAGAAAATGAATAAATATAATAATAAAAATTACAATATTTTTAAAATACAATACAAAAAAATCCTGCAAAAAGCAGTGCGTGTTCCTTTTTACTTTTTTAGGTATACTGTGGTTATACTTTTATCTTCTATGATATTTACTAATACACAATTAATTGTGATAACAAGCTATTGAAAAGTATCTTATGAAGTAAGTAGTACATGCCATTACTATGTTAACTCAAATATAAAGTTCCCTTAAATCTAAGATAGTCCTCATTTTTTTGAAGATGATAAATATACATTAATATAATTTATGCAGAAAAATGAATTTCTATATGCCACTCCAAAATCATACTTGCAGTTGTTTGTTGGATCACTTATGCCTTTTTTATCATATTTTTCAGCTTTCAAGTTACCATTCAGTCATTGGATGACTGAGATTTTTTCATTTGTGAATTTGCTTATTACTTTTTTTATATAGCCTACTGTTCTAGCTTTTTTTTTTTCAGTTCCTTCCAATACAGAACAAAATATTGATTTAATGATGTCTTGATGACCTGTCCTGCTCTAAAAAAATTAGAAAATAACTTACAAATTCATTGGGCCACACGGCAGCTTGAAAATTAAGTAATAGGAATCCAGTTACATTGCTGACTGGTAATCCCTTTTTCCGCTGTTACTAAGCTCATTGGGTCTTAATCTAGGGAAACACTTCCTTAACAACTCCTGTGAGACTCTTTACCCATATCCCAAGTTTGCAAAGATGGCATTTAAGTTTTGTTTATAGATGCTGAAAGCATTATATTGCAACTATTGAGCTTCCATACAAATGTGTTAGAAAAGTAAGGCTTTGATTAGACGAAACTACTGACTGGTGCATGTTGACTACGTAGTTAGACAAGTCAAAATAGAGGACTCAAGGTGATCATCCACATTTTCCTGTTGAGGCTTTCACTGCCATCAGTGAATTTTCTTGGAAGACAATTTTCTTCACAACTGTGACATAACACTGGCTAATTTATTAAACAGGGGTCTGATGGACTGTTACCCCTTAACTGTTTCAAAACATTAATTGGTCCTGTGTCTTTGTCTCGAATTCCTCTTTTGTGAGGTCTTTGATTTCCAGCTGGAATCTAGCATTTTGGTATGCCAGACTCCATAACTTAGACGTCAAGGGGACCATAATTTGTTATCTATAGAAATGCAACTTGCCTGCAAATTTCTTTTGGCTTTTTATTTGATATGCAGACAATGGTCAATTCTACTTAGGTGTTCAGCCAACACAAATTATCGGAACATAGTCAATGACATGAAAAGCTGTTTAAAGCATGGCTTTTTGAAGTCCTTGTCAGTGAAATATGGTGTTTGTAACCCTGTTTCTTTTTAATATACATTTTCTTGCTCAACTTGATCTCTGCGCATGATGTATGGTTTCCAGGTTATATTTTGTTATCATTTTTCAGCTAATTCTCAGTTTTCTGAAAGATTACTGCTGCTAGTTAATCTCCCAGTAGAGGGATCCATGCGGATAGTTTTTTAAAAGGAAAAACAGTTGCCATAGTAATTATACTTCTTCACAGTGCCTTGTGAATTCACAAATGCTGCCAAAACCAGTTTTCTGAAGTTTTGATTTTAGGACTTTAATTAGTACAAGAAACTGAATGGAATGTGGGACTCTCTGCAGAATGTGCAAATGATTCTTCCCCAAGTTTAAGGACAATGATAACAAAGGCATACAGTTCCTGTAGTAACTGAGCTGTTTATACATGATCTATGTAATGCTAGCCCTCTAGTCAAAGGTTAATGTCTGTCCTGAGGCACACACACACCACTCCTACTGAGTTCAATGAATCAAAGAACAACATCTCTCTCAAATTATTCTTTATAGGTAACTGCTTTTAGCAGGTCATCATAATCACCTTTTTCACATTTGAGGCTAATTAACATTAAGTGCTAGGGAAATACACAGCAGAGGAGAAAAATCCTTGAAAAAAATCTGTGCCCTTGAAAGTTTCTGAAACATGTTTTTTATTGAGGGCAAGGAACACGAGACTCAAGAAAGGAAGTGTCCTTTTCAGCCTGAAGAAGAGAAGGCTGCGAGGGGACCTAATAAATGCTTATAAATATCTTAAGGGTGGGTGTCAGGAGGATGGGGCCAGACTCTTTTCAATGGTGCCCAGTGACAGGACAAGGGGCAATGGGCACAAACTGAGGCACAAGAAGTTCCGTCTGAACATGAGGAAGAACTTCTTCCCACTGAGGGTGATGGAGCCCTGGCACAGGCTGCCCAGGGAGGTTGTGGAGTCTCCTTCTCTAGAGATATTCAAGACCCGCCGGGACAAGGTCCTGTGCATCTTGCTGTAGGTGACCCTGCTTCGGCAGGAGGGTTGGACTAGATGACCCACAGAGGTCCCTTCCAACCCCTAACATTCTGTGATTCTGTGATTCTGTGAAATGGGGAGAGCTGTTCATTATGACAGCACTTGTCAAGTGACAACATCCACAGTGCAAGTCCAAGAGACTTGCGTGAATTATCTTAGATCACTTTAAAATGAATGAAAAGGGTTTGCGATGTAAAGTAAACATGGGAGTTCAGCAGCTGTTCAAATATATACCCTTCCTAATGGGAAGTGACATTGTAGACAAGTCCTGGACAGAACTCAGATGCTTTTTCATTTGCTTTTTGGCACGCTTTAATACGATAAATTCAGTTGTCATCTTCAAGGAAAATACTGCCACTTTTCCTCCTACGCTTTGGAGTATGGACTGTGTAAGAGGTAAAAGTATGTAAATAGTGTGGTTCGTGGTTCGCTTCTTGTAGTTGTTTCAGCTGGGGAACAAGTGCATGCAAACAGAATCAAAATTAAGGGAAGGTGAGAAGCAGCGGAAATTGAGAGTAGGAAAGGTAACAGAGATGAATAATGGAGATGAACAACAGATAAATCTTTCCACGTGTGGTGTCCTTAAGGAGAGGTGTCCGGCAGCGGTGGTCAGTCTGCTCAGGGGTGTCTGAAGGTGCAGCCGGTGCTGTTCCAGCTGGGTGGGTCGGGCTGTGTGGCTTCTTGCTTCTTCCGTAGAGCCGTGCGGGTGATAGTGCAGGGGGCGGGTCTGTGAAACGTATCCTGTGTGTCAGGTTTAACGCGCTCGGGCACGTCTTTAGCGGCATACAGTAAAGCTAGGGTCCCCAAAACCACTTCGCTTCAAGAAAGCTGAGGTATTTGGCTGCTTTTTTGTGAACGGAAAGCTCTCCCTTCACGTGCCTTTTGGTACGATGGTGCTTAGCAGAAGTGTGTGTGTTCATAAGAGATCCGTGTGTTCCTAATAACATGTCTGAAAAGCAGGAAAATGTGTCCCTGTATGAATACCAGTCACTGTCAATCTGGCAGGTGATCGCCATCGTGATATTCAAGTGTGTTTAGAGGGGTCATAGCGACCAGAAGAGCAGCCCTGCTCGTCTAAGGGGCAAACGGGAAGCGGGGGTGTCCCTAATAGCGACACCTCTGAAGCAACCACGTGTGCCGTGTTGACCATAGGACGAAAATGTGCTCCGAAGGAGAAGCCCTGATGCTGCGGCCTTTGTTGTGACAGTGGGTTCTCTTCAGCAGGGCGGGTGTTCCCGGGGCAGGGTGGGTGTCCGGGGGCAGCTGGCAGCACAGCCCAGTGGGGCAGCCGTCGCCTGAGCCAGCCGTGGTCGCTGCTGCGCTTCTTACGGATCTGCTGTGCCAGGCTGTCTGGGGCCGAGCAGAGCAGCACCAGTACAAATCCCCGGCAGCTGGGGGGTAAGAGGGAAAAGCACAACAATACGCGTATCGTCAGCTCTTCACAATTTGCTGAAAATATTTTTTGGGAAGTCAAAGGCCTCGTGGTGGTTTCCGTTCTGTTGCTAACAGCCGTGCCCTGGGGCAACGAAGAGGACGAGATAGAGAGGACAGAAGGGTAGTGAAAATTTCCCTTTTGGCTTCCCTTAAATTAATGAGCAAACAGCACAGGTGGGGTAAGTGAGGCAGAAGAAGAAATCCAGCATAAACATTCCCTGTGGAGTGCCTAAAATGAAGACATTCTTAGTGTGGAACAGGACGGCGACCAAAAGGCATTTTCACCTCTGTCGTTTCTGTTTTGGGCTGAGCTCACTGAAGACTCTTCAGGCCTTGGTGAAAAGGACAGTGACGGTAATTACCAGCCCTGTAACTGCACCCTCCAGATGTGTCCTTCCTCCCTTGACACAGCATGCTGGTTTCCACAGGCACCCGACCTCTGCCCAGGCTGGCAGGGCAGGGCTGGTGTGGGCAGAGCCGGCCGAGCTCAGCACACGCCGTGCTGCCATCCTGCCGCCGGCGATGCCGTTCGTGCCACCTGCCCAAATCTCCACGCTCGTGAGGCTGTGCTGGAGCTGCCTGGCTTAAGACTTGGCGTGTGTCAGATGTGGCGATTTTTAACTTGCGACCCAAGGAATTGCTGGTAATAGGCTGTTTATTAATTTTACTGAAGCCGCCACCCACTTTCAGAAGCAACTTGTTTGCCAGTCTTCAGTCAGATTTCTACATCCAGTATAGCACCATCGGGCTTTTATTTTAAGCGTGTGGTACTAGGGACCACTAGCTAGGTAACGTCATCCCAAAGACATTCCAGATGAATGTTACCCTCTCATGTGCACTGGAAGCAGTAACTGTAATATTGCCTCTTCGTACTTCAGCATCTCCTGAAATCAAGTCTTAAAAATGATTGCGTGCTGTAAGCATGCGTGGCCTTTTTGGTGGCGCCCTGTACCAGCACCTCACTTGTGTGTGGAGTCACTGCTACCACCACAGAGAAGTCTAGCAAGAGAAAATTTAATGAACAGATTTTCTTTTAAAGAAGTGACTCACTGCAGAAGTACATATGGAACGAGATTACAAAAAAACCAGAATTACTTTTTACATGATTTATTAATGGTAGAAGTAAAAATAAATTCATTACAGGCAGACTAATGGTATCATTTGTAAATTGCTATGTAATCTTTATCCAGATTAAACTGCAGATCTGCCTGGGATTGAAGTTAACAAGATTTGGTCCGGACTGAAAAGCCAATCTTTATTGTCCTGCTGCCTGCTTGTAGAGATGCTCTGAAATAAAGTGAGTTAACATTGTCTCCTCAGCAGGAGAAGAAGCGTTAACAGTTCAGGACAGCTTTCCCTGCTGTTTCTCATTCTTAGGTCCCGGTGTTTGCATCCCCCTGTGTATAGCCAGGCAAGAGCAGCGTGCTACCTTTAGTCATCGTGCACAGACAGGAGTCAGCCTTGCATACGCCATCCCCAAAGGTACTGGTAGTGAGCAGCCTCGTGACAGTGCTTTGAACAGCGTGTTAACGTACTCTCAAACATGTTCCTTTTATAAATGATGTTTCAGACTTTTGAAGAGTAAATTATTCAAAGAACCAGCTGGAAATCAACTCTTACTTCACGCAGTAGGTACATTAAAACATCTCATGAAGACAAGTGCTTTAAAATTACGTTCTCCTCTCTTTTCTTCTGTTAGTCCCCAGTGCATCAAGCTTATCGTTATTTCCTACAAAATGAAACGATGGTTGAGGTCCTGGAGCAACTGTGTTCCAAAAATGTCTATTTTAGTAATTCCTTGTGCTCCTACTGTGAAAGGAATTTGCCATTCCCAGGTTTTTATAACGGGAATTTTTGCATTGGACCTGTGGCTGGAAACCTGCAGCAAGCCATACCTTGTAGTCCATAAGCCTGCAGTAGCAGGTATCTGTATTCAGACAAAATTCCAAATAAAACTTGCGTCAGCAAGCCTTCAGCTGAATGACAAAACAACTCCTCAAGGGGTTATCTGAAGGCAGGGCCTCGACACAAAGAAGTAAATTCACCCATATGAGTATGCCATTGAAATTCTGGCATTTTCTTAGACAGTGCTGAGCACTCCCTGCCGAAGAAGAATGTAATTTGAGCTTGTGAGTAACCACATGCACTTCACAGACTTTTTGAACGTGCTTAGAGAAGCAAAGGGAAACTGTAGATCTATTGATTTCAAGAGTTTCAGCTTTTGTTCTCTGCATCTCTTTGTGCAGTAGGTTAGGGATGTGTGCAGAAAGCTTCACGATGCTGGAGGAAGACGTTGACTCTGTCCCGAGTGTCTGAACGTAAATGCAGACAACTGATGGTACGTTGAAAGGGTGAACAGTCCCACAACTTCCGTGCAGTCAGACCTGTGGGGCTGTCGGTTTACTTTACTCATCTTTAAGGTTGGGAGCTGCAGAGCTGGTTAAGAACATGAGAAATGAAATGATCCCAGTTTCCAGTTAAGGGTTATCCCAAACATTAACTTTTAAAAAATACCTGTGTACTGTTTGCATCTGGAAAGTCAAGTTCTTGCTGAGCATTTCTGATGCTTTGAAAAGCAACTGCTTTATGCAGTGCAGATTCAGGCTCTGCATAAGGACATCATCCACTCTCCACTGACTGCAGAGGAAGGAATCCCATTAAAAGCTCGGGAGGTAATGTAATTAGGAAAAAAAAAAAAAGATTTTCAGGAAGTGCATTGTCTTGAATACATCAGTGCGTATTTGCATGCATTGGGGGCTGAAAACCTTTAAATTGCGACCTTCGATCAGGTCCTCATGGAATCTCTTTCTTCCCTTTTAACAGCATGCTAGAGATTTACTGCGAACTTTTGAACAGCTGCCTGCGTATGTCGCGGTAGACGCATGCAGTGTAATAACCCATTGACACCGAAGCGGTGCCGTTAGCGTGTGCAGAGTGAGGCAGGTGCCTCAGCAGTGCTCCCATCTCGCTGCCCTCAGCTGCCTCAGCAGTGCCTGGGGAGGTGTGGACCTCCCTCTGCCCAGCCTCTGCCCTGCCCCAGGCTGATCAAACCCCCTGCACTCAAAGAAACGCAGTAGCCTGACTCAACTCCCGCTGCCAGCAGCTTCGTCCTGTGTGTTGTAGACTCTGGCAGAGTCACTCCTGCCTTCCACTGGGTGACACAGAGCAAGGCTGACAAAGGCACCTTGCTCCTTTCTGCAGATAATAGTCAGGCTTTTGCAGGTTCCGTCAGGATAACTTAGAGATTGTTGCCGCTATGACATTCCTTTATAATTTTTCGAGTTTCATTTCTTTTACTGATCAAAAATGTGTATTTAACTTATGTTCAGATAAGAAAATACATTATTACTTAATATTGCAAAGACTAATTTTCCTTTTGTGGCTTTAGGGTCATGATGAATAACTACAGCCCACAGATACTAAGCTGAATGCCCAAAGGGCAGCATCAGATCTTCTGCAGATATTACCTGTCTGGCTTGACTTGACTGGCTTTCACTTGACTTTTTCTTCTAATATGAAAATGTAATTATATACTAATTTAATTCTGCTCCAGCACAAGCTTTATTGAATAACTTAAGCCTATAAGCTTTTTCCATCAAATATCTGTGGTGTTGTTACATATCTAGCAACTTGTGAATCAGCATGAAAGTTATTCACATGCTTTAATTTTCTGTATCAGAAAGTTGAGTCCATATTGAATATCTTATAAATGCCTTCAAAGAGTCTGTTACATCAAGTAATTATTTCAGAGTTTATCAACCAAATTTGTAATTTTGTCCAAATGTATTTGATACAGTTTGCTTCAGATGTGAATTTCGGGGTTGCTGGTGTAACCCCTGGTCTTCTGTTTGGCTTCTCAACAAAATACATCAGTTACAAGAAGCTACGGAGACTTTGTGGCACCGTGCAGAGCTGGGAAGCCTTCGGTTCCTGCCTGCTGAAAATATTACACGCTCTGACGTTAGCAGGGTTAGGAAGAAGCCATGTCCATCCCACAGCCTTCATACTGGGGAAGTGTCTGCCCTTGCCTTGTTGATTGGCATTAGTTATGATACTGTATGCAGCACGTTCTCTACGGTTTCTCCTCAGGGTAGACTACATGGCCTGTAGTTCCCCATCTGATGGCACTCACCCGTTTTAATTAACGGGTAAAATGGTAGGTTTTTTCCAGACTAAATATAAGTTCTTCAGGGTTCAAGCAGTTGTTTAAGATCAAAATCACTCAAATTATTTTTTAATTAACTCCTTAATAAACTGCAGATTACCTGGTTCTCTTAATTTGGTGGGGTTTTTTCACAGGACTAGTTATTTTTTAACAAGCTTTAGTAGATAATGATGGAATATAAAGTATCTCCTCCCTATTGCAATATATTAATTTTATCTTCCTGCTACTTTCCAAAGAAAACGCTAATTTAGTGTAACTCCATTTTGTGCATCATGGTTGACAGCTTTACCCTCCCTTCCCACTATCTGATCTGTTCGGCTGTGAAGGTTTCATCTGTTCCAGGTTTATATAAGCAACTTCACCACTTGTCTTTATCCCTGCAAACAAAAGGGGTTTGATCAATAACTGCAGCTTATAGCTTCAGGCGTACTCTAACTTTAGCAATAGGAACTTATGCCAAAATCAGTATTTTATAACATATATTCAGCACAATGGGAAATTATTTAACCATTGATATTCTCTGTTCAGAGGTAAGGAGCTCCCTACAGTCAAGTTAATACTGGAGACCTCCACATGATTACACCTGGATTACAGCAGCGCACCAGTGAGAGCTCGGCCAGACTGAACCCCGCTTGTGCTGAACGATGCACAAATGCAGGCCATTTGCAAACACCTGTGCTGTGGCTTAATTCACAATTGCCAGGGTGAATATTTCCACTTTTTTTTAGTGTGGCTGACTGTAGGACAGGAAAATTAAGACCGTGCATAAGAGTTTACAGAACCAGGGCCACAAGCAGCAGCACCTGCGGGTTTGCCAGAACTAACAGAACAGCACATGAATTAAAAATGTTTTGCCCAAGGCTACACCAGTTGCTGTCGTAGCATTACAAGAAAAAAACTGTTACATTGATAGATGAGAATGCAGCTCTTCAGGAGATGTGTTGCATGTAATCTTACCCTAATAGCTCTTAGGGGTGACATCACTTACAAAGCGAAGTGTTTGCAGCCAGGAATGGAGGGACATGATTTGCAGCAGCTGTACAGCACTTACACCACAGTAGCTCTCAAAGGCCTATTTCTTTCTGGGTTTGGGCATCTTTCCAGATGTGACAGAGATGTGAAATGCTACCTGTGTAACACAAGGTTATAGAATAGGTTTGCTTGGAAGGGACCTCTGGAGATCATCTCGTCCATCCCCCCTGTTCTGCGCCTGCCCAGCAGGGTCAGGTGGCTCAGGGCCATCCAAGGATGGCAACCTCTTCCAGTGTTTGACCACTATGACAGTATTGTTTTTTTCCTTACACCATGCATCATTTTAACATTAAGTCAATAGAACTACTCAGAGGATGTAAATTACAGAAAGCATATTTATTATTCAGGTTTTGAACTGTAGTTTTACTTAGTTCAAGGGTACAAGAGGCTAGGATACTCCAGAGAGGTAGGCAAAAAATCAGGGTAACGCAGATTCAGACAGCAAAAAAGACAGTTGCACTAATGACCCTGCGTGGCATTGCCCAGCACTCCAGATCCCTAGGGAACCAGTTCCTGTTCCTCCTCAGCCCAGGCAGGCTTCTTGCCTTGTCCCACACTACACCTGAGCTACTAAGCCCTGTGGAGAGCTGGGACAAGGATTCTGGGTGGACTAGAAGGACTTCTCTGATTTCTAAGTGCTGGGCAGTGTGGTTGGAGCAATGGTTCAGACCCAGCTGCTGGACATGCTGAAGAAAAGGCTATCGGACACGCGCAGATCAGATCTGCAGCCAGGGACACGGTGAGTTTGCGGATGCAAACACTAGGCTGTAGTGCGCAGACACAGCAAACCTGACAACCAGGGCATAGAAGACTGGGCAGGTAATTGGTGCGGTGTGCATGGAGAAGTCGTGAGGACTCTCATCTGTGCCAGATTCCGTGCACTCTGTTGGAGAAACGACAGAAATGCAGCGGTCCCACCGCAGGATGCAGTGCAGGTCCTGCCGACTGCTGCTGGACTCCAGCTGGTTCTGACAGCGGCAAAAACCTGTTTTCACTGTGCTACCTAAGGTAATGTCTGTGGCACCGATACTGATCATTGCTGTTGAGAATTGACTCTGTTTCTTACATATATTTGGATTATAATTTTTTTGAGAAATGCTGCAAGAACTTTCTCAGCTCTTTCCTTCGGTCACTTCTAAATCTCTGAGCTGAAACTAAGCCAAAATATTCATGTGTAGGCTGTAGTCAAAGCTCATTCAAAGGGGAAAAGATGATTAAGAGTTCTTGAAGAATAAAAACAGATAATTTTTCTATTTTAACTCTTTTTTGTTACTCTTTCATTATTATTAAAAACATATTTCTTATTAACTAGGCAAAGCACTGGTTGTATTTGGAGTTTTCGTCCAATCTTGTTGTTCCAGAAATTTATGTTTTGGTATCCATTAGAAAATATGCCCACGTCTGGAAATAACTGCTGGGAAATCTCCATTTGTGCGTGCCCATTCGCAAATATAAAACAGCAAAACCCACTGAAGATCGTGTTCCGGTTCTGCATTACCTTTTCTGTGATAGTTTCTTCTAACAGTGAAGAATGTCACCAGCTGAAGTCTTCTGGACACTAAGTCCTTCCAGTAAACGGACTGGAAGATCTCTTGAGGATAGGCTGATGCCCAAATTCATACCCAACAGCATCTGCCAAAAGAGATGACAAAGGCTGCCCGACCCCCGTAACTCAATATACAAAAAATAATTGACTTACGAGGCAGGTACTTCTTAGGAAGTATCCACACATCCGCACATGTGGATGCCAAGCTTGACACAGGTACACTCCCTCCACTCTCACGCGTGCTGTCTCGCCTGACAGGCTCCAATCAACAGCTACCGGTGCTCGTGCTGTGCCTGATAGTCTTATGGCAGTTGGTAGGGGCAAATCCACCCTCTCCATGGGAACGCAGAGCTGTTCCCAGGAGGACACTTCCCAGCGGTGCATTGTGAGACTCGCTTTTTCTTAGTAGGCTCAAGGGCAGAAGCTGTGTTAGTCTGCCAAGGCATATGGCTTTGCAGGGCCTGGACACTGTTTGGCTCTGTGTTCACTGGCAGCTGTGGTTTGGGACAGTGGATCAGAGAGACGCTTCATCGTTATGTGAAGGCATTGAGTATGGAGACTGAATACAGAGCATATGATGAATCTGGCAAACAAGATGAATGCTGCGTTCTCAGCCATCAACACTTAGGAGCAGCAGAACAAGACACAGCATGGTAGGTGGGATTATACTGCCTTGCTGACATGGGATGACCAGTAACAGCTCCACAATGTCTGGAGGATGTCATGGCTGGAAGGGAGGTGCTACAGTCTTTCAGGGCCATGGTACACGACTGAAGTAATCCGCTTAAGTACTGAAACAGGCTCTCAGCAATTTCCCTCTGCAGTCCAGTGCATTTAGGAGATTCAGGGTAGGGTTGGCCTGTGCATGTGGAACACAAAAGCAAAATGGCACTGGCTTGAAAACCACTGTCAAATTTGCAAAAGCACATACATACACCCATGACTTGCTTTTGTCACAGCCCGTAGCTGGAAAACTAGAGGCGGGTATTTTTTTTGTGGAGCAGAGCCTACATACTGATGGATCCCTTAGCCAAACCATCCGCCCTCGTAAGTACTACAGACTTCAGGTTAAAGCAGGCAATGGGAATTAAGGATGCAACATGGGCCCAAATTCATGCCACGCCTGACAATTCTAATGAGTAATTACTCACTGCAAAGGCATGTGCTGTTTTGTGGAGTGTGAACTGTTGTTAGACATGTTGTACTGATAGCTTACAGATTTTAAAGTGCTTCTTTTGTCTTTTGGGTTTGGGGGGTTTTTTTGGCGCTCCTGGGATGAGGGCACTGTTAATCTTTATGGAGTATTCTGTGCCTAATTAATTGTAAGGACTTAGGTAGCTGAGGGCTTTTATTTTCCTTTACAGAATAAAATATCAATTAAAATGTAAATCTCTGCGATTGCTGCCTTGGGGACATGGGGATCCCTACAATTGAACTGTGTAGATTACTCACTGTTTTCAAATACATTAAGAATAATATGCTGGCACAGCTGTTCCTTCTCATTTCCTTACAATGAAATGGACAATACCAAACATTAAAAACAAACAATGACCTGTATTAATTTTGCCAATGTCTGCAAGGGGGTTAAAATAGTCATGTAGTTAGAACAGCTGATTGCTAATAACAGTTAACGGTCCCTACCAAAAAGACTGCAACCTGATGAACAAAAACTGATGAAAAATGCAGGAGTTTCACTTACCTCCTTGCCTCTCCTCATTTCCTTTCCCTTTTGCATCTTTACTTGGACATGTGATGCAGGGCTGGCTAGAGACTACCTGGATGAGCACTGTTTCTGTCCCTTCACTTGCTTGAGCTGTCCGCCTCCCTGGAATCGTCTTCACTCTGCAGTAGCAAAAAATGGAAAGGCTAGATTAACTCCCTACTAAACATCTGCAAAGGATCTCTGCAATGAAAGCCCCATGCGTCTCTCCAGAACAAGACGCAGAGGTCAGACCCGGGCTGTGGGGAGAGGGGAGTTGTGTACTCATAACCCTGTGCAGAATCACAGACTCACAAGGCAACGTGCTGGAAGTTGCTGAGGGTGGTTGTGAACCAGCATTGCTGCCCCTCACCTTGATTCTCCTTCTTGTTCCACAGACCTGTGTGAAGTTCTCTGTTCTGTTCCTCCTGCGTTTCTCTGCCTCCTGGAACACGGCCCCTCTCCTTTGCCTCTGCGGCAGTACCTTCCACAGCTCTCTTCCTGAACAACCCCAGGGCAGCAGCAGTGTGCTCTGCCTTCTGGCAGCACAGCTTATCTTGCAGATCTCAGAGCTCCCTCCAGAATCCACCCAGCCAGCAATCCTTAACAAATATACAGGAGAAGGAATCCCTCCAGTACTACTTCTGTATGTCAAGACATAGGGTTAAAACCTTCCTTCCTCTTAATACACCATTTATCTGAAGGCTGATGCGCAGAAATAGCAAGAAAACAATTCAGCATAACTGAATGCTCTGAGCAACTGTAAAATTACAACATTAGCGTTTTCCTTTAAGTTTCATTAAAGAAAATTCCAACATCCTGTAGCAGAGGAGACAAAGTGATATCCTAGGGGTTAGAGCACTTCCCTGGGAAGTGAAAAATCTGAGATTTAGGCCCTCTTCAGCCTGAAGAATTTGAATATGTGCTTCTCAATAAAATGCCTGATTGTGCGACAAAATAGGCTACAACAGCGGAGTTCTCCATCCGTCCTGCTGAAGCAGAGCCAACGCGCAGCAGAGTGCCAGCTGAATGGGACCAGGGAAAGGGGACAAGCAGCAGGGTACCTGTGTGTAGCGCAGTGAGACGAGGACTCCCAGCAGTTTATGAGTCCTGGAGAGTTTTGTTCCTTGCTCCAAATGATTTTTACGTATTTTAGCTTGTGATGCTCAAACAAGCAGGACTAGCAGCAGAAATCAGGACTCTCACCCTTTCACTTAGGGTTTAATGAAAAAAAAAAAGCCATCATCATCTTATCTGTACTTCCTTGTTCGTTTGCATTACGAGTTTACTTCAACTTTGAAAGCTCCTTGCTACACTGGACTGGCATTATGACAGCCTTCCATGTGACACTTAATACCACTGCCTGGCAGGATGAAGCCTTTACTGTGCAAGCTCCAGCCTGGAGTTTGAAAGAATGTTGCTGATTGCAGTCTGTATTGAGGAAAGCAGTTAAGCATGTGCTGTGCTTTCTTTTGTCAGAATTGGAAATTTTGAAGCAGGAGACGAAAACAAGAAACAAGCTGTCTTCTGGCAACAGAAAGATACAAGTGTAAAAACACCATCAGCTCAATACACAATACATTTATGTCATTAGTCTCCTCTGAAGTAACACAAACGGCCATAATTAAATTCAAATAAAATTTTAAGACGCTGGCTTCTTTCTTTTTTTCCCCTTGGTGTTAGTTTCTGTACCGTGGTAGGCTCTCTCTGAATGTCTCTTCAGTCCCACGTCAGTGTGTCGTCTCCAGGTCCCACGCTCCGTCATGCCCAACCTTTCTAACGCCGTGCGCATTTCCTGTCATGAGCAATCTGTCTGCAGCTGCAGTCTCTGCTGCTGAAGCATTTGAGCACTGTATCTCGCTGTCTTCAGCCACAGCATTGAGGCCCCACAAAACTTGGACTCCATACAGCCTTTTGGCTTGCACCACTCTACGATCTCTTGACTCCCCAATCGTCAATGCCACAGTGATGTTAGAATAAAACCACTAGGTTAACGCTGCAAGAGGTCCCACGTCACAGCACACAACAGTACTCCCTGTTTCACCGCCTTGGTTGTTGTGGATAACTAGGTGGGAAGTCTTCGGAAAATGAAATGGTTTTAGCTTTTGGCATACAAAATAGCTTATAAAATAATGATCACGTGTCTGACTTCTCCTTTGGATTGGAGACCTAAGATGTAACTGATTAACAGCTACAATGTTTATTGATTAATCAACACACCTTCACTGGTTAATGAACAAATGTCTAAGATTAGCAGTGCCCATTCACAACTGCATCAGTACAAACACAACAATTCTGAGTTACAATTCTATTGCCTGTTAGCACTACTAGTAGTAATTCACAATCATATTACAACGAAGAATCTTATAAATCGCATGCAGGCCCTATCACATCACAACTCTGTTGCCTTCCCTTCTCCACTTAGTGTGAGGGCACAAGCCCGTCCCTCCTCACCCCACCCTTGCACACCCCATCTTTCAGACACAGGCCTAATGGGAGTCCAGCGGGTTGTCCCAAGGGATCCTGGGGCATCCTGGGGGGCCTGGGGCCACAGGTCAGCTTTACCACTGGAGGTGTCCATACTTCTGCGACCAGAATATCCCTTCTTTGTTCTCCGCTGGATTATATCTAATTCCTATTATTTTTATTATTTCCTGTTTTTGATCCTGGTTTATTTCCTAGCATGGCCAGCAGGTCGAGGGAGTCTATTCTGCCCCTCTGCTCTGCTCTGGTGAGACCCCACCTGGAGTACTGCGTCCAGCTCTGGAGCCCCCAGCACAAGAACGATGTGGAGCTGTTGGAGCGGTTCCAGAGGAGGGCCACAAAAGTTATCAGAAGGCTGGAACACCTATCCTGTGAGGACAGGCTGAGAGAGTTGGGGTTGTTCAGCCTGGAGGAGAGAAGGCTCTGGGCAGACCTTATTGTGGCCTTCCAGTGCTTAAAGGGGGCTTCTGAAAAAGCTGGAGAGGGACTATTTACAAGGGCATGTAGCGATAGGACAAGGCGCAATGGTTTTAAACTGAAAGAGGGCAGATTTACATCAGATATAAGGAAGAAATTCTTCACTGTGAGGGTGGTGAGGCACTGGCACAGGTTGCCCAGAGAAGCTGTGGATGCCCACTCCTTGGCAGCGTTCCAGGCCAGGCTGGATGGGGCTTTGAGCAACCTGGTGTAGTGAAAGATGTCCCTGCCCATGACAGGGGGGTTGGACTAGATGATCTATAAGGTTCCTCCCAACCCAAACCATTCTATTATTCTATGATTCTCCTCCTGAATTATTTTAATTTCTAATGTTTATTCCTTATTTTCCTGAGCCCACCTTTTCATCAACCCTGCACCCACCCCTTCTCTGCCTAGACTCCTCTCAGACAAACAGGACCTATTTAATGACCTGCTCCTAATTATTTTTTCCTCATTGGTCCCAATGCTGCTACATCTGCACCCAAATTTGGTGTTTCTGACACTCTTATCTAGGAAGTTTTGCTCCAATATGGTATTACTCGTACTGTTATCTAGATAGTCCCAAGACTCCCTTCAGACCCTTTCACTCAAGCTGGTTACATTTCATCTATATCACAATTTTTTGGACAGAATTATCTTATCTTACTTTAGCCTTGACTTCCCTCCTAACTCTAATTAAGCCAAGCAGTTTCTTGTTTTATGCAGAGGCTGCTTGCATACCAGAGCAACAGAATAACCCATTTTGTGCTCGCACAGTCTCTCTGCCCTTGAACACTTTCAGTCGCCCTCCTGGTTCCCGTGGCAGGCATCAGCTGGTTTTGAAGCCGTGTTTGAGCAGGGCCTCTTTCTTACTCACTGTATGGCCCTGCAAATGCCAGTGCTTCCACCCAAGTGCATCCCTGCACATGGCAAGCAGACAGTGCAGAAGTTGCTATAAGAATGTCTCGCTACTTCAAAGCCTCACCACAGGCATTTCTTAGCACAAGAGGACACAAAGAGGACATCAAGAGGAAGCCAGAAATCAGTCTCCTACAGCCTGCGCCACTGACATTGTCTTCCTGCAGTGATCTCTCCCTCCCTCTGCACAGCAGAAAGAAGCTGAAGTAGAAGCAGCAGGAGGGCAAGCAAGCAGCCGGCCAGCCCAGCACCCTGCTGTAACCAGCCAGGCCTGCAGGGTCAGCACCATCTCCTGCTACCTGCACGAGCCTCTTTTGCTTGGACGTGTCACCAACACTCAGTAGCCAGGAAAGGGAAAGGGACCTGGAATCAGTACTCCTTCTCCAAGCATTTTAATAAGGCTGGTTGTGTAATCTCCTCATACCTTCTCACTTGATCTCAATGGAAGGGATTGATGGCTCACTGCTGCTTGAGAAATAATATGCAGCACAGTGAGCTGAAGCTTTTCAGGTCCAGCTGAATAGGATTCCCCAGGGAACTGTGGGACTGGGAGAACAAGAGGCATAAACAATCCCAGAAAAGATCCACTTGCAAGGAGACATGCATTGCTGCAAAAAATACTTCTCCGATGTCAGCAACAGTATGACATCTTACTGTTACGAGTCAGTTTTTCTCGACAGGGAGCACAGAGCCTTCTCTTACTGCCAAAGCCTCATCTCTGCCACAGCCAGGCTGCACTGCCAGTTGCCACTTTTCACTATCATCTGGCATCTCACTTCACTTTACTGCCAAAACCCTCACCTCGACGCTAAGGCTCGCTGCCACTGCTCGCTGCCATCTGCCAGTTCCCATTGCCAGCCCTACACAGTCTCGTCTCCCAGGTGCACTGGTGAAGGCACGGCTGCCCTCACCAAAGGCGCGACTGCTGCTCACGCTGACGGACAGCAGTGTCTGCAGAGCTGTGGCAGCATGGACTGCAAACCCAGCCTAGCGACAGCATCCGTGGAGCCCTGGGAGCAGCTGGTCTGCGCGAGGGTCACACTGCCGCACGCCACTGCTCCGTGAGTAAGGCCATCCCGAGGTGGGCTGGCGGGCTACAGGCTACGCGGATTAGAGTCACAGCCAACGCTGAAGGCAAGAAACGCCCCACAGCTGCTTCCCAGTCCTTCTGCTCTTCAAGGGTGTTATCAGGGAAGCTGCACCCTTTCCATAAGGACATCCTGAGGGACTGCACGAAGGATTCACGGTAGCGTGACCGATGGTAAAGCCAGCAGATTAAAAGGCAGCGATTCCCAAGTGACTAGGAACAGACAAGACAGCATGCAGTCACCCTTGGGGAAAAGGCTAAGCTGGGACACGCTGTAACACAAGAGAAGGTGAGTGGGATTCATGTCTAAACTCTGGACACCCACAATGTGGAAATGATTGATATAATTTTGAAGAGGACATCTGTATTTGGTCGCATGAACTGCACCGTTACATTTACTTCCTTCTCCTCCTACACGATTCAGGAATAGTATGCTGCAATGTCTAGCTCAGATGCATTCATGTTTGAATAGCTAAATCTCACCCTGCATCTAGAGGCAGTCTATTCTCTGCTTAGAAGGCAAATTCTGGAGGCTCCCTGCCAGAATTCACAATCTCTCACTTTTACTCACTTGCTTTTAAATTTCTGAACTTTCAGAACTTTGGAAAACAAAATTTTAAAAAGCCACACACTTTACCTTCAAGAATGAATATATTCTATATGATAACACCAAATGATTTCTTCAAACTGTCTAAAAATAATACTCCTTTTTTGATCTTTTGTTAGAACTAATTAGAATTCATTCACATGGCTTTCCACTTTGATCTGTAAATCAATTTCTGACCTTACCAGCAGCTTGTGAAATATTTATTAGCACAGGATTACTATCACAGCCTGATTATTGTCTAGATTATCCAGCAGCATACATGCCAGCATGTTACTGCTGAGAAACTCGGCTATGGTGTTTGTCTGTAAATCACGACAGTAATTTTCTGTGTCCCAGTCTCTGCCCCACTACAGGTTTCTGTTTACCCACATGTTTTGGTTTGGCAGTGCAGTTCCATCTTGACTGTCTCTTTGGCTTGCTATACAGACATAATCTTGGCAAGCAAGATTACAAAATCGATATGATTTAATCAAATAATGGTATTATAATGAAGCAACCTTCAAAAGAGAAATTTAAATTATTCATGGATGTCATATTTATTTTAAAAACAGAGTGTTTGATTTATGGTTTTTTTCTACGCTAGTGGGACTCCTTGCATATTAAAGTGGAACTAGATATAATTTAGGGGGAAGATACAATAGACGTCTACAAAAGCATAGGTGTCATGGAAAAGACGGACAGGGATTGATCCAAATACCTTGCCATAACTAGGGCCCATCAAATTAAACTATGTTTGAAACAAACAGAACAAGGTGGTTTTGATACAACAGGCTGTAAGCCTGTGGAATTCCTTAACAAAAGAGGTTGTGGATGCCCGAAATTTGCACAGTGCCAAGGGGAGACCAGAAAAAATACTCTGAGAAGAGAACTTTTGGGGGTTATTACACCATCACAAGCTCAGGAAAGTCTCTGAACATAGTTGGAAGCTGGGACAGTGTTAGCGAAAAGATATCAACTATCAACACAGGCTGCCTCATTTTTATGCTTAATTGTCCAGTTACAGCCACAGTGGGAGATATAATACGGGACTAGACGTATGCAGGATGGCTGCTCCTATGTTGTTCAAGTTCATAGATGTTTACACCGAGCTTCCTCAGACATGGTTACTAAAGGCTGGCATTATTTCCTCATGGGAAAACATGAGGAAGCACCAAGAGTCAGCATCTAGACAGCAGACAAGTGGTAAGGGCTTAGGCAGGGGAATATGGGAGGAGAAATACCACAGGAAGCCTCTGAAAACAAAACGGAAGCAGCCTGTTTTGAATTAATTAACTGGACGGGCGAAAGAGAGGACTTAAAAAGGAGATGACAAAGTGAAGATTAGGATAATGGTCTTTCAGCAACATTCTCAACGAGCGGGACAACAAGACTGCCAATAGCAGAGAAAAGCGTGGTGAAACGATCACGACATCGAAAGTCTGAGCAAAAGTGTTGCAGCAGATGAGCTGTGCTGCCTCAGGCTATCAGTCCACCTCGCTCAATATCATCCCTCTGGCAGCAGCAGTAACAAGTGCACGAGGAGTTTCAGTTGTTTCTTGTTAGAATGGAAAGCCTGTGTGTTAGGGCTGATAAAATACACACATTGAATCACAGAATAGTTTGGGCTGGTAGAGGTCATCTAGTCCAACTCCCCAGCAGTGAGCAGGGCCATCTTCAACTGGATCAGGTTGCTCAGTCTGCTGCAATGTGACCCTGAACATTTCCAGGGATGGGGCATCTACCACCTCTCTGGGCAACCTGTTCCAGTGCTTCACCACTCTCCTTGTAAAAAATTTCATCCATGTATCTAGTCTAAATCTACCCCCTATCTAGCCTGAATCTACCCTCAACATAGCTCAAACATGGCGAGAGATTTGGTGCACCCATCCCCCACCTCAGGCAGGAAGGATTGTTGAGGCTTGAGGCCTGACCCAGCAACCGTCCCCCCACTCCCCACATGTGGGAACAACACAGGCTGTACTCCATTCCCAAGTTCACCGCACCCGGCTCTTCACTGCTCTCCCTCCTGCCTCGCCCTGCCTGCTCTCCTGCCTGGGATACAGCTGGTGACCTGCTGCGCTACACCGTGAGTACCCACTGCACCTGGGCAAGGGGGTGAGAAGATGTTACCTCTCCTCCCTGTCCTCTGCCCGGGAGGCAGATACTGCGTGTTGGCCCTTACAGAGGACCAACAGAGCCACAGAGCCTACAGAGGGTGAGAAGCAGGGAAAATGAAAGAAGTGATGGCGACAGCTTCAGGTTTAGGCTTTCCTGCCTTCTCATCCTCAGGGCTCTTCAGGAGCATGTGGAACTGACAGCTTTGTGTCTGCTGCCCAGGATCCTTCAGCAGGCCTGTCACCACCAGGACATCCATCTTGCCTTGCTCATTACATTCCTGCCTGGATGGAAGGACCCCTGCCAAGAAGTGTTATTTAAAGCCTGCACCCAAAATTTAAACTTGAATAACAAGCAGGATCATCATATTGTTCACAGTGACTGGGGAACGGGAAACTTCAAGGCAAAGATGAAATTCTCTGCCTTACTCACACTGCGTTGCAGATGACAACTGCAAACCTTTGAGAGAAATGTCAGCAATATCTGTTTAAGCGTATCTCTGGTTTTCATCTAAGTACTTCTAAATATAAAATCCATAAACAACTTGAGAAGGAGGAACTGTGACCTGGAGCTTTTGTCTGAATGCCGCAGCTGCTGGCTATGATGCAGCATGGGTGTCCTCCTTTGATGCTGTGTGGTCCAGCTTTTGCCCAGAGACCATTACTATGGGATTTGTTCCCATCCCGTTCCAAAGCTGGACAGCAAGGCTGGTCACCTCTGTGAAGACACAAGCCTGAACTCCATTAGGCTGAGGCAAGCTGAAAGCTGTCCTCTGCCATTTCTGGCAAGCTCTCTACCCCTTAGGCTGCTCTATCAGGCGTGATTAACCCCACACGAGCTTTAAAAAGCAAGCAACTGGAAAGGTTTCTGATGGGAGCGCCTAAACCCTGACGTGCTCTCAGGTTCAAGACCTTCAGGGCACCTTCAGGGCTCAGCCTCCTCGGGTGAGGGTCTCCCCTTCCCTCACAGGCCACCGGGCCGCGGGAGGCACCGCCGTGCCCGGGCCTGAGCTCCGCTGCAGAGGAGGGGAGGGGAGAGGAACCCGGACCTCCTCTTGCCGGGGTCACCCGTCCCCGCCGCCTCCAGATCTCCTCCAGAGCCTGCCTGCCTTCCTCCTCCTCCTCTCCCCGCCCGCCCCCGCGCCCCTCAGCTAGCTGCAACGGCCGCCGCGTGCGCCCGCGGAGCCGCCCCGGCGCATGCGCGCTGCCGCCGCACGGTGGCTCCTGCAGGGG
>Ga0065711_1034684_pt1 | contig 23364 bp, 9 predicted proteins | sample Hoacrofraction12_FD_59098 | JGI IMG/M metagenome (GOLD analysis project Ga0065711, IMG submission 59098) | Hoatzin crop microbial communities from Cojedes, Venezuela - Epithelial fraction 12 v2 (version 2) | ecosystem: Host-associated > Birds > Digestive system > Esophagus > Crop | place...
AGAGGCTGAGGGAGCTGGGCTTGTTCAGCCTGAAGAAGAGAAGGCTGAGAGGGGACCTTATAAATGCTTACAAATATCTTCAGGGTGGGTGTCAGGAGGATGGGGCCAAGCTCTTTTCAGTGGTGCCCAGTGACAGGACAAGGGGCAATGGGCACAAACTGAAGCAAAGGAAGTTCCATCTGAACATGAGGAAGAACTTCTTCCCTCTGAGGGTGATGAAGCACTGGAACAGGCTGCCCAGGGAGGTTGTGGCTTCTTCGTCTCTGGAGATATTCAAGACCTGTCTGGACAGGGTCCTGTGCTGCCTACTGTAGGTGACTCTGCTTTGGCAGGAGGGTTGGACTAGATGACCCACAGAGGTCCCTTCCAACCCATACCATTCTGTGATTCTGTAAGGTTCACTTGACCTTTCTAAACAGCATCTTTTTCTCCAGTGTTAGAGAGCTAGATGGACCACTGATCTAATCCAATAGGGCCTTTCTTATGCTTTGATATGTTACAAGAGAATTAAAATCAAAAGAGTATCTTCAGAGATTAAATTGAATACATGAATAGTAGCTGACACCCCTACAGTGACAAGGCTATGCTCAAAAAGTTCCTCTTTATCAGCTGGTCTGAATTAGTAAGTTAAAAGAATTACAGCATATGAGCAGGACAGAAGACTAATGGAGAACTGCTAAACAGGGCAAAGGCCAAAATAGACTTTGTAGGCCAAAAGCAGTATCACAAACCAGATGTTAGCATCTGCAGTCCCTGCAGGTCTAATATCTTGTCTGAAGTATAGGACTTGACATCACTCACCATCTCCCAGTCCCAGATGTATCCTGACTCCGCTGTGTCCAGGCTCCATCCATGTCAGGCTGAAAGTCAAGCACATGCCACCTGCCTGTCAACATGGTTTCCAAGGGAGAAATAATTAGCAAACCTTCTCTCAAGGCTTGATACATATCGCGTTTTCCCCTCCACCTAGACAGAGCCTTTAAGCTGTAACATTTTGGTAAATACCATTTTCCTGTGACAGGCTGAATATCAGTGAGCAGCAAGGCAGCAAACACACACTCCCTATGCAACAATAAAGTTTTTGCTATAAGGAAAAAAGTTCCACAAGTTGCAGTTTGAAGAAGGCACTGAGAAATCAAATGGCATTACTAGGTACAGCCACACTGTTGAAATAGCTCTCATTGAAAGAGACAGTTAATTAAAAAAGCACAGAGCCCTTTCCTTGTTATTAACCAGCAGAGACTAATAGCATGGTCTCATTTATCCAAAGTGAGCCAATCTATGTCTTGGCTCCTGGCTGCAATGAAAAAAGAAATATCCTGACAGTCTACCATTAATTATTTTATCTCAGTTACATCTGCAGGAATCTGGAGTAAATTCAGGTAAGAAAGTGGAGTTATTTATAATTCCAAGCCTTAAAAATGGGGTGAGAATCTGACCACCCAATATGCCTGTAGAGAAGCTTTTATGCCCACTTAGGCATGAGTTGCATGCATTTAGGTACCCAGCTTTTCAGTAGAACTACTACCACTTCCTTTCTTCCCCTGTCAAATCTTCCTCCCCTCAATAAATGCACTTGATGATGTTTTGATGGTTGGCAAAGAGTAGGTTAAATTCTTGTCCCAGTTTTGTATATAGAGTTGTTAAGCATCAGAAAGGAGAGTGGCCAAAAGAGCACTGCATATCATTCTGCAGATCATTAACTGGTAATGTAATCTGCCCTACTCTATGTGTCACATCCAAGAAAAGACCACAAAATTAGAAACGTAGTGCTCTGAACAGGGGAGTACTCAGTGTTCCTCTCGTTGCCCTTTAAGCAAGCAGTACGATAAGCAGCAAAGCAGAAATCAGCGTTTTACACAAAATATCTCGGAACCTGATAGCAAATGCAAACAGCTATTCAGCATCACACACTCTGATGTGGTCATGTAATTTATATATTATGATAATCTCGTTTTCATCTAACCTACTAATTCAACCATTGTTTCATTTAAATAATTGGCTGACTCCCCACCCACGTTGAAGAATACGCACATCACTCTATTGTAAGGATACCATTAACCTAGATGAAATATCTTGGAAAAAGAACAAAGAGACTTTTCTAAGGAAAAGAAACCGTACTCATTTTCATGGGAGCTTATCACTTATTATATATTTTGAAATAGCAAAATTTTTGAACATTTATAAGAAGAAATTATTTCTAACACTGTTTGAAAGGATCACATTCAACACTTCATTTTTAGGAAGCCAAGTGTTTGGTTTTGGTTTTCTAGATTTTGTTTATTTGACTTTTTATACATACAGCTATGATTCTCGTTCCCAAAAACCTTACAGATAAGCAAGTTAGCAGTGGCTATCAAACAGCTAGCAAGGGACTATAAAATCAGCAAAGGTCACGTTAAAGAAAGCAAGAATCACAAGGCCTCCTGACACTGCCAGGGACGTTTCTTCTGTCAAATATTCCTTGACCTGGCTCTGTAAGGCTGTGTCCAGTCCAAGAAAGCATCTTTAAAATAATATAGATATACATTCACTTGCCTACATTTGTCTTTAAATTTTACTTTTTCACAAGCAGTGCTGTGCAAGCAGCATTCAGCATTTGCTCATTTTAGCCATGATGGTGCACCTGTCTCCTGTAAATTTGGGGAAAGGCTCCTGTGTACCTGAACGTTCCCAGCTACAGGTTACCTCATGATGCAAATGATGTTATGGGATGCAAATAGCCAGTGTTTTCAGCTTGGACAATCATTTATACCCAGGGAATACAACCCCTTCCATTTTCACAGCATTTTACACAGTAAGCAAGTGCAAGACAGTGGAGAACCCCATCCACAAAATGACATTAATCATTCTTACTTTAATTATAAGATTTGTGGGTTTTTACAGTTTTCCACTTCAGTTTGGAGTAGTCAGCCATCTCACAAAATTACAAGTAGTGTAAAGAAGTCCCTGCCCCTTTCAACACATGAACTAGAGGGTATCAATTGCAATTAGAAGTGGGCATACTCATACCGCTCTCCACTTCTCTCGTTCTCCACCAGTGTACAGCTACGCTGTGTGAGTCCTCACCGTGGGATGCAGTACTGTGATCCCTGTCAAAGGGAACAACACAGACAACAGTCCTAATGAAACAAGCTGCAAAATTAGGAAACGCAATTTCACAATACAATACCCAGTAACATAATTATGAGAGAGAGAAGTGTTTAAATAACAGGTCTTTTGAAATGAGTGGGTATTTGCCATTGTCTCAAAGGAGTATAGGAATGAGACCATATAAAATTCAGAAGCAAAAGTTGCCTATAAAAATAAGAGGACAATGGCCTAAGGAAGCGGTTAGGACTTTTAATACAAAGTTATGAGAAGTGCAATTATATTTCCTATTCCAGTTAAATAGTTAATAGTAGATAAACTGAAAGAAAATAAAGGAAGTTAGTAACGACAAGTTACTTATTCGGCTATTCTAGTAAGAATGTGAAAAATGCACATGTGTTGCAAAGAATAATTCACTCAGTTAAATAGGCAAAGATATTGAATATGCCTTTTATATCTCTTCTTTATGCATTAATTAATTTTTTTTTTTTTAATGAAGAAGAATGGAAAGAAAAGAGAAATAAATTAGGTCCTAGTCTGGCAAAATCCAGCCTGGATTTCCTAGGTGTTTATCTAGCACAGTGCTATTTTCACAGACCATTTCAAATTTTACAAATGGTCTTTTACATTGCAATGTTTCAGGCAGTTCTGTTAAACATAATAACTGAAAGGTTTCCATATACTCACCAATTTGAAAAGGTTTTTCTTTTTCTCATCAAATTTTTCTCTCTTTCCTGCGTTTCCTTTCCATCCCATAATTTAAACCAATAGGCAGAATTTCTACTCCTAAATAAATCTTTTTTGCTATTGCTTCCAATAGCACATACGTTTTCTACATAGTCAAGCTCTTCATGTTTTATATGGTTTTGCGAGGTTTTCCTTTAACTTAGATACTACTTTCTTCAGCCTCCTCAACATTTTAGGCTTTCTCTCATGTCTTAGACCTAAATAAGTTTATAAGCCAATCTGACCCTTCAGAAATCCCTGAGTCCATACCTTAAATACAAGTGATGCAGTACATTTGCCCGATTCAGAAAAGACTGAAAACAGGATGGCACAGGGAGCTGAACTTTGCTACTCATTTTAGTAAGGCTTCAGCTTGGAACAGGTTCGAGGAGAGACTCAAACTCAAGGAAAATAGGTACACACAAACTGCACTTGTATGGAAAATTAGTAGCTTTCAGTACAGGAGTTACCTATCAATACTGAAAACTTTTTGCTCCTAAAATACACAGACTGCTGCGTTTGGGTACAGAAGGGAATTCTTTATCGTGCTTGTTTCTAAATGCATGGCAGTGGTATCTGGGGGTAAAGTGTGCAGTTTAAGCAATGAGGGCAACTGCGTGGACTTGCCTTGGCTGGCAGCGTCTGGTCTTGAAAATCAGACACAACTCAAAGATCCTTGAGGATTTTTCTGATCTGAAAACTGCTGGAGTCTGGGGACACTTGACCTGAGACTGAGCTCAGGTTGCCATGTAAGGCATTATGAAACTCAAGTCCCAAACCTGTAGGAACACCATGGGCTCAGATGTCTCCTGGGCATGGCCATTTGGGTTTTAACACACTCCGAGTGCTTAGTGGCCTGTTTTAGCTGATGCTCCCTGACTGTCCTGCAGCCTTTCCACAGGAACTTCAACCTCAAATGCCCTCACAGTTTATCTTTCGTTGATTTCAAGCCCTTGAAATCCATCAGATGAGAATACTGACACACAAACCCATTCATCTTAGGAAGACAAACCAAAAGCAAATACGAAAATATCCCTGCATACCAGGTAAAAGTTGCCTCTGACTTCTCTCTCTGGAAATAAAAAATGTAAGACAGAATTTTTTACTTATTCTTACATCTAAGCTAATTTTTCTCAGTCGCATTTTTAAAGCAGTTGAATGGGCTATCAATAGAGCTTAATAACACTGTCGACTCTTTGCTTTCTGCTACAGCAGTTAGGATGAAAAACTAGTTTGTTCTTATCACAGGGATCTGCCTACAGCTCTTTGTTTGCTTTAGCTTCTGCAACAAAACAGCTTGTTGCTATGGTATTATGTCAAATAAGCAAAAATTACTCCTTGGTCCCTGGATTCCAAGCCCTCCGCATCCTCTGCCTGGGCTTGGTCCTGAACCACGATTGCCAATTTCTGTAAGGCACACAGCCAGCTGCTGCAAATGCACTCATCTTGTTTACTCAGCTTCTGCTCTCCTGTTTCCTGAGCAAAAAGTCAGTGCACATGAGCTTTAATTGCTGGTCTCTATTTACCTGCAAGACAGCAAGAGAAAGAGCATAAACAGTGTTTATTCTACCAACCATCATATACTGGAAACTACATACTGCAACTATGTCATTAACAGGATATGTTAAGGTTGGAGAGAATAACTAAAGCAACCTATAATTTCTCTGACAGCTCCAACTGAAGTGCAAATTTCTTCTGCCTCTTCTACCCTGTGGAGCTTTAATCGTATATTCTGTTCCCAGAGGGCCAAATTATACTCTCAGTTACAACCATGATATAATTAAAGTTAATGGAGTTGCTCAGGTCTAATTGAGAGAACAGTTCATTGCAACAAATGTTACATTACAATAAATCATTGAGAAGGATTCCAACCATCAGCTTTACATATCACGCAGTTTCCAGAAATTTGAGTTAAAAGTCTTCAGATAAAGCTCCACTGTAGTTGATAATGGCTGTCTTTCCAAAAATCAATGACTAAATAGTAAGCATATAAACATGGAGTAGCAGATTCACCACTTCTGTCAGCTTCAATGACTATCCTCTGGTTTTGTGGTTTGTTTTGGTTTTTTTTTAAATCCATTTAAAATTGTTATAATGCAAGGAATCCTATTTACAAACTGATATCGCATGAAGAAACAGTGCCACGTACATTATACCTGCTGTGCACTACAGAAACAGATTTTTAATTCCTGCCTCTGTGTGTATGAATAGCAGAGGGAAATGGTTTGTCCTCATCTCAAATATATTACTGTTCTGCAGGCAAAGGCATCATTGTAGCACCTGTGGTCACAACCAATATAACCGAGTTTTAACCCAACTAGCTTGGATGCTAGTAACAGCAAAGTCAGGACAAATTTGCACATTTGAAAGTCATGATGTGGTAAAGTGTGACTTTAGACACCAAGGATAGCTGTGCCAACTTCTATGCTATTGCCACAATGCCTACAGAAAAACTAGTTCTCTAAGTTTCTTTTCTGCAATTATGTTGTCACAAAAAATTGGGTGCTTTTACTTGGTGTGCAAAATACCAATATACACACAGAGCAGAGGTATTTTATTGCATATTTGTGCAGATATGGGTGTCTGTCTCAAAACAGGACACCCGAGCTTCCAAATCAATCATTATTTATACACAAAACATTAATATATTCAAGTTCCTAATACATACTCCTTGTTATTCTGTTACATGATTGGTGAAAGTTTCTTCATCCAGCATGTAAATTAGTATGCATGCTTAGTTGTTCTTCTTCAGCTTCATCATTTAAGTCAGTAGTGTAGGTGGTCTGTGAGTCGGTGGTCGGGATCTCCTCCAACCGGAATTACCTTTCCCCTAGTTACCTGCTTCTTTTGGCAAGGCTAAGCATTTCTTCATGGCTTACTAGCTGGACTAGTAATACATCAACTAAACTTCTGCTCTCAACAGCCATCTCCTGCTTATCAGACAGAGGCAATTGTGATGACAAGATTAATTTCTTTCCTGGCTTTAAACCAGCAAGGGTAGGGCTATACAATGGACATCTCTAGCAGCAGTGTCTCGGGACTACTTAGTTCAGACAACAATTTCACCTTTCACAGTAAAATAGATATGACCTAGAACAGGCAAAGTGAAAAGCTTTACATGTTAAACCGTCACATCAATTTGGTCTGCATGAACCCGATTGCAAGCCTGTATCACCTTGTTCTTACAGAAAAACCCTTATCACTATCACACTTCTACAGATCTCCATCGTTGCTGTCCCTGCAACTTACCAGAGGCCCATTAACCAAAAACGCCATTAAAATAAAAAGCCTGTACTTTAAACATCGATAGATAATACTTAGATTCAGTGCCTTAAATGTGTTTATTTTCAAATTATTATTATTAACTTTGAATCAACTCTATTCTTTAAAGTCAACTACTTTAATTCTAGTAATTATGAAAGACTTGGAAGAGAGAGTATTTTTACTGTTCAGATTATATAACTAATACTCAGGAAAGCTTCTCCCTTTCATTTAATTTTGTCTCACATTTCTTCTTTGCTTCACTGTGCATTTTAACGCCTTTAGAGTATATCATTTCCAGGTCTGCATTAGCTAGACACACTTTTTTTGGTGTGCAGCTGTGTGATGTCTTTATTCTCTTTATCTTAGGCTCTCTTTAGGTGCTTATGGTTTGCACGAGATGTGTCAGAAATTGCTGTTGTCAAAAACCACTCTCTCTTCTCTGGGCTTGCTATTACTACAGGGAGCCTTATGAGATAAAATCTTGTCTCCAACTATTAAATAAGTCTTCTTTATTTAGTTCACCATTTTTATTCTGTAAGCATTGCTCAGCCACACTGGAGCTTTTACAACACAGGTCTGAATAGTTGGATTATTTTTTTCTTTTTGTTTTTTGTGAGTGACACACAGGCTTTCAAAAGCTAAACAAAGGATTATCTTCCGTGGTGGGGAGTGATAATTGTGCCATTAGCAGTCGTTTGTTCCATGCTTATCCAGTGCCTAAGGGTCTCCAAACTTCAAGCTCCAGCTCCGTTGTACTGCTCTCTTTTACTGCCTGAAGGCAGGAAAAAGGCAGGCCAGGATGCAGATGAGATGAACTGTTTCAAGCTCCATTTGGCCTTACTTTTGTGAAGTAAGCATGGGTCCCTGTAGGACTTCTGAAAGGAATAAGCAGGCAAAACATTTAAGGACACTTTCACAAGAGATCTGTCTTCAGGTATGCTGTCGGCCAGCAAATTGGGAAACATATTATGTCTGCTCACACACTTTTTCCTGGTGATATTTTGTACAGCCTCACTACAGCTTTGAAGCTTGCTTATTTCAAGTATAGCCAGCAGCTGGAGACTGCCTGTCTGGTTCTACCACCACTGAGCAATTTTTCAGTCCTCAAAGATACTTTAGATTAGTGTCTATACATACCTATAAATAGATGTGTTTGCATATATATATGGAAAAAAGTTATAAATACATACGTATGAAAATGTATATAAGCAAAAAGCTGAGACCCTACTTAGCCATTACACTGTTTTCTGCCAGAGTTGATTTTTTTCCCTACTTCAGTTCCTTCTTCCTGCCCAGGTCTACTCTACTGTAGATTTATGTACCTTTCGCCTTCAAGTACTTCAGCTGCTGGGATGTGTTCAGCTTTGCACACATCAGAGGTGCCTTCCCAGGGTTTCCTGCTAGCTTCCTTTGGTCTTAAGAAAATTGGTCTGTGCAATTCCAGTTACTTTATTGCACAGTCACAAGAAATATCCTGATTTGTGCATTTGTAGGAAAGGAATACTTATTCTTTCCTCACAGGCTGAAGCACATTACCATTCTGTTTGCTCCAGACATCTATCTGGGTTCCTAACAGGTTCATCAATTGTACAGCAGCAACCTATACCCTTCTTGAACTGCTTACACACCAAAGCACGGCCCTGCACAAATGGTTAAGCACTGGCCCAAGCTGATAGCTGAATCACAGGGCCAGCCAGAAGAACATGATGGCAAAAAATTATGAGGAATTCAAATGTCTGGCCATGGAAGGAAATGAGCCAGCAGCAACTGCTAAAGCCAAAATCAATGGGCTGCTTGGGAGTGCAGCAACATGGCTGGCATGAGCTAGACCTGCTCCACCATAAATTAATGGGTCCTCCGAGAGCTGTTGTCAGCTACTGCCTGTGAATCACTCCAGGGCTTCCCGTTCCCCTCTGTAGGTGGTATGCATCTTCTATGGCTTTTGATCACATTAAGATTTTGATATGCGGCTCAGAAAAAAGGAGCATTAGGCCAACCCTGCACTAACATCCAAATACCATACATGTCTTGCAGCATATGTATGTCTTTCACACTAGACAGAATAACTGAAATCAGACTCTTCTGTGTTTAGATTATTTTAAGCAAAGCATTGGTATTGTCTTGTGAAGATTTAGCCCTATTCCACTTCCTAGTATCAAGCACTCAATGATCGTGACAGCACTCTTTCTGAATACCTTGAGTAGCTGTTTCCACAAGACAGTTTAGGAAATAGAAAAGCATCTTTTAAATTGATGGTTTATTTCAGCAACTTTTTGAGGGACCATCTTCACCACAAGTCTTCACCATAGTGCTTCAGTGAATTTAACTGAAGATTGGAATGAGGCTCAAAATATAAAAGCACGAAAATATTTCTTTAGGTCACTAAAGTCAATTAAGTCATTATAATTTAAACTTCATTAATTGGTACTGTGGGGTTTTGGACACAATCATACCAGAGGCTGAAAAATTAAAGTTAGAGGAGAGCACCAACTGCTGATGCCTACTCTCTATTTGTACACTCCTTTATATTGCATTTTTTAGAAGGAATTCCTGACAATAGAAGTCACTACAGACAGTACATACATACCGTTTACTGCCCAATGATTTGATGGATATTTTCTGGAGAGTTAATAAGAAATAATAATAAGTATAAATGTATTGTACTGGGCTGGTGAGACCTCACGTGGCTTTAGAATTGTTTCAAAATGCCACCACTCCTACAGATAGGAAGAGATTATTTTCTTCATTTATGTTTTTAGTAACTGTCTATTCATCCAGGATAGTATCAGACGATCACTGTAGTGTGTAGCCATTTTCCAGGGAAATTTTGTGTGAGCTGGACATTTTTTTCAACCTCTGAACATTTTTGAGCTTTTCATAGTCTTACAGCCAGAAGAGCATTTAGTCTAAGGATGCTTGAAAGGACTATCACGGGAAAGCTAGGTTGAATAACTGGGTTCTTGCAGCGAGTGCTTAGTGTGGCACTTGTGCTGGTCATTCTTATTTAGACTGGTAATAAGTTCCATAGTCTTAGTCCAGCTCCCGTGAACATATTGTTTCCTGTGCTTACGAGTCTTTCGCTATGTTGTTGACAGCTTCTTTTTTCCACAGAAGCAAAGCATGAAGTCATCTTGGTTCATCTGCTATCTCACAAAAAAGAAGGAACAGGAAGATCTAGTGTACCAGAGGAAGCATTGCTCTATGTTAGAACATACCTGGAGACATAATGTGTGACATATTATAATAGATATAAAAAACATATTTCCTCATTTACCAGAGGAAAAATTATTATGCATTGACTTATAACTATAGAATTAATACTTATCAAAATGTGTGATTAAAATATTAAAGTAAATTCATTCTTTCCAACTTCATACAGGCAGCATAATCAAATCTTTTTTAATGGAAAGTCATAGAACGTACATACTAAAATACATTTCTCATCTTTACTCTAAGGCACTATATCACACATCTTAAATCAACATTCTTGAGGACAAAATTTATCTTTTTATTTTGTTTGTATAAGAGCTGCCTTATACAGGCACACTATCACCCAAGTTTCCAGCTAAAGCTCTTAGTCACCAGTGTGATTGGAGGAATCACCATTATTGTTGCCACTGTTCTTATTACTGGCAGTGTAGGAGAGTTTCCAACAAGCAGGTGCTCCTTCCTTTCTTTCGTCCTGCTCATGCGCCTCTCTACCTTGAGTGAAATACACATATGGAGCAAGACAAAGGTGCAAGGCACAGGAAAGTATTCAGAAATGGTTAGCCTGGGACATATTCCTAAAATTAAGATATGAAGATATAACCTGCAATGGGCCAGGATTTCACCTTGTCAGTTTACCTAGCCATCTACAAGGCCTGTGATAGTACAGTTCATGACAACTTCAAACACAATATCTACAATCTAACTGTGCATTTCAAAGCACCATGATCTGTGGAGCCACGTGTTAAGAGTTAAGGAAAGGGCTGAGTTCATTCCCACAAATAGATTCACTGACTCTTCTTCCCCATTATGCACCAATGCAGGCTAGAGATGGAAGTTGTACAGGAAGAGGGACGTATGAATCCCAGGGCACTATGGAGAGATGTTCCCAGAGGCACAGCTGAGCTCCCCGTGTTCAAGCTAAGCAGTCAAAATGCAGGTGGGTGAGATGAAGCTGCACTATTCGTAGTGTACCAGGCTTCATGGTGCCCTTTCAGCTATCATTACAATCACACCTAACATTTGCAGAATGAGTAACGGCCTTGACTATTTAAACTGTTAACCTTTTTTTAACATTGCTGTTTATAATTAGATTTCACAGAAAACCAGACTGTTGGGTTTCTCTGAGCTTGACATTTTTATCATGTGAAATATGTTGGATCAGGTAATCATAAGGCCTTAAGGTCAGCTAACATGACTGAATTGCTGTTAATAATTAAATGTGTGATAAATAACTGTATCTGCTGCAGCTAGCAAAGATCACGTAGGTAGCTTCACATTCTGTTTTATAAATCATATTAAAAAAATCATATGGGTTGTTTAATATAAAACATGGTGGTTACATGTGCCAAAGATTTATTAGTCCAGTCTGTCTTATGGTGAGTGGCTGCAGTCCAGAATCATGTGGTAGAATAATAAAAATTTTTAAATGGCTGTAGAAGTAGATGCACCAAAATGGAGTTAGTTACCTGATTGGCCGCCAGTGATGTCATAGCCATGGCTGCAGCTCCATATATGTTTATGAGAGGTTTATTCCCCTTAATTTCCACCTATATCATACTAACAATCAGACACACTAAGCAGCCTGCTTCTACGCAATCACTGAACTTCCCTGGTGACTGGAGTATCTCAGCTCCATCTACTTGACCACGAACCCAGGGCCTGCAACTGCACCCCTGAATTTCTCTGTCTCTTGGGACTGATCAGCCTTTGCCTGGGTGCTTTGCTGGAAAGGAAAGGTTCTATGTAGGGTTAGGGTTTAGGCAGGCTATGGAAGAGCTTTCTGTTCCAAGTACTTCACATGAGATCCTGCAAACACTTAAAACACATATATAATTTCCCTTTTGCAAGTAGCCTCACTCACGTCAATGTCACTATTATGTGAACAAAGCTACAACCCTGCTTAAAAGTTTTCAGGAGATTTACTACATATATTTTCAGAGGCCAAGAACGCTGAAGGCTCTTAAAGAAAATAAAATTAAATAGAGATGCATGATTTGGCCTATGTTCAAAATTTTCCCTAATTGCTTTAATCAAATTCCCACTAGGGATTAAAACTAAATTGTCTACGTTAGCTGAACTCCACTGGTTATTACTGGCTGGCAGTGATTGAGGTATCAGATTTTCTTTTCCTTGTTTTTCTTATGCATGGGTGTATTACATATAGGCATTACTGAGACGTCTGGTAGCCTCCCAGAGACGCTGTCTTAACTTAATGACAGGATTTTTTTAACTACACTATTTGATGTTTCAAAATGGCTTCAAGTCCAAATTTTGGTCTAGCATTTTAGAGTATTCATATCATGCAATCTGTTGCATGAATTCTGAATGCTACCTTGTCATTCTATCCGCTTACTGTGTAGGCTCCATAGAATACAAATACATTGATTTGAGGGATTTCCTTACAAATTCAAAATTACAGAGTCTGGTGTGCTATACTGAAGTACATACCAAGTTTCTAGTGCTAAAAACCCTAGCTGCCACAAAAAATTAGTCTTTTGATCATTATAAAAATAAATAAATATATAAAATCACAAGGGAAAAAGTTGTTCACATTCATGCTTTTCCTTTTTTTTTTCTTCATTTTAAAACTCCATTATTTTATAGTGCATTACTATCTTCCAATTAACTTTATTTATTATAAACAACACTGTAGGTATTCCTTTAATAATCTTTTTCTTAAAAATTTATGAATGGATTTTGGTGTGTAGTTTTTCCAGTAGAAAATGTTTCCAGCCACAGTGATTGCAAATCAGTCTGATCCCTGTGTTCAAACAGTAAAGAGCTCTTGTGTCAATACCACATCTCAGCATTCCCTGAGGAGAAGATACTTTGTCTAAATTGAATTATAAATAATACTCTGATGCAGGAAATAATAGTCTAGTAGCACTTTACTCTTAATGTTATAGGGGTTTTTTATTAGTTTTGGCTGTTTGATAAACAGAGAGAGGTTTTAATTTAACATAATAGTTCTTTTCATAGATAGAGAGCCATTACTGGTGCAGCCAAGTAATATCCCTTCCCATGGGAGACCGTGTCAAAAAAGGAAATAGTATCAATGTAATTATTTTGCTTTCTGAACACACTGCAGCTAAGGGCCTTGAGTATTGACTTAAAGATTTTCTTCAAAAAATGTAGCATGTATTATGGTACCAAGTTTAATGAACCTTTGCTTTTTTTTTTGAACTGAGAACTGAAGTATTCTTTATTAAGCAGGCATGTAAAGAACTGTATTATCTTTCTTCTACACAGTTCTAATTCTTCTTCCAGTTCTGTAATTTCACTGTAAATTTAGAGCCATGCTGTAGCAAAACTCCAGGTATTTCACATGCAAGGGTGTTTAATTCTCAAAATGTCTTTAGTTGTACGTGACTAATCACAAAGGATTTGGTTTTAAAAAAAACATTCTTTCAAGCAGTAAAATATTTTCAGGAGTTACCAAAGGAAGAAAAAAAAAAAAATGGCTAGAAAAAAATACACTCTCCATAATATATTTGAGAAGCCGAATTATCACGTATGAGCTCCTATTAGAAGGTTAGTAATATTAATAGAAAATTACTCTTGGATTATTGCTTCCTGTGCAAGGCAGTGTTATTTAAAACTTAGTGGAGACAAATCCATTGCTTGGTGAGTGCTGAAATATTTGTGATTGGAGAAGGCAAGGCGTTGGATGTTGACCCCACAGTCATTTAAAAGCCTCAGTGAGGCCATGTGGTGGCTGAGCAGAACATGTTTTCTGATAGTACTGAAGAAGTGCTCTACAGAGTGGGTATATCAAGTATCTTGCAGATTAATCTGTATTTACATTCACAGGGATTTCACATTGCATTGATAAGAGGACAAATGACAGCCTGTGATGATACGGTAATCTCTGTGATATAAGCACTTACAGTTTGGAAATATTTGTGTTTTAAGTGGTAGCTATATCTATAGTTATGACTGTCAAAGAATTCTCTTTATCTGCTGTGTTTTCAGATGCTCATCAGTTTTTCAAAATGGATATTTTAGCCTGGTAAGTTCCACACCAGTTATTTTGCTTACACTGAGAAGTTCAGGATAGACCAGTGAAATTTTTGAGAAATACCTTGTCCAGAGTTATGCTTATTCTCTGCCCCAACTACTTTTTGGAGAGATGTAGTACTATTATGTTGTGAAGAAGAAACAAAGTTTATAGGCCAAGGTGATTAATGTACCCTTAAGATTCTGCCTCAAAATCCATCCAAATTTGAATATATCAGTTCAGGCTTAAGACACATTCAGTAGAGCTTCTTAGGGGCTAGCTACCAGAAAGTTTTCACAACTTGCTAAGAGCAAGCTGCAGCTCCCAGTAGTCATTAGAACATCAAAACAAACAGAATTGGACCTGGGCTGCACTGGACAGCCCTTATGAGTTCCATGAACAACAGCTTTCTACTAAGAGATACAGGAGAAGGTGCTACTCCTCACTCTCACCTCAGAACAGTGCATCAAACTGGGAGTAGTAGGTGACCCTGAGCTGTAATCCAGCCCCTTCTGCTAATTATACTTTCAGTACTATGAAAGAAGCTCTCTCAAAAAGATCTGGCAAGGATTTTTATTATTATTACTGTTATTATTATTTGCCTACAGTTCTTCAAGCCCAGAAAATTATGACTTTCCAGTTAGAAACACATGGAAAAGGGTATGGGATGGGGGACTCCAGCAAAAAGATCAAACATTTTCACAGAAGGTAGACTTTCAGTGGAAATCTCATTTGGTCAAGAAAATTAATTTTCTCCCTCATAGCCATTAAAAGCGAAGCAATTTCAATCAACTCTACTTACTCTTCTTTGCTAGAAATAGATAAATAGCAGCCACCCAATTTTATTAAAGAAGAAACTGAAAGGTTGCACAGGAGAAACTAGCAGGACCATAAACTGAACTCATGTTTCTAATTTAGCCTGTAACTGCCATGCTTCTATTCAGCATGTGTTCTCCTGATGAGTTTGATGTCCCATCTATATAGATCCCTGTGCTCCTCTAGTCCCAGAATGGAAACCAGAATTTCCAGTTCCCAACAGTTATTTGCTGCACAAGAGGGTCCACAGTTACAGAACACAATCTCTCCTTCACACTAGTTTATAACAAAATCATCATAATTACTACAGAGACCAAAAGCAAAAAAAGAAAAAAATCTACAAAACAGAAGGGAATTTGGCTAATTTTCAAGGGGTTTTTTTTTGTTTGCTTATTAAGCAAACTTTGTTAATTATTACTATTTGCTTATTCCTGAAAGCTTATTCCTAAAAGTCCAGTTCTAAAAATCTTTATCAAAAAAAGTGTTACACTTGCAAAATCCAAACCTGAAAGCTGAAAAATGCTACTATTAAAATTGCCTTTCATCCACTAGTGAAGATTCTGCAAAACTTAGGATCCTCCTCAGTAAATTTTAGACAATGAAAAAGTGGGCATAAAGTCATCTAAGCTTGTCATTTGGTTCAGTTGGTAGAGAACATAAAAGATGCAGGCGGGGTAGAAGAAATGTTCTCCAGTGGAGTACCTTTCTTTTACTGACTGGAATATTAACTTCAAAACTAAAATGTGAAGTAAGTGAAATGATTCCTACTTCCAGTTTTGTAGGAATCCCCAATTAATCTGTGAAGGAAGGCAAGGGAAGGGAAGGAAAGGAAAGGGAATTGAAGTGGAGAAAGATGTACAGCAGAATGTTTTGAAGAAGTTCAGTTTTGTGGAATAAGGGGAAATTCTACCTGTTCTACATAATCCTTTACACCCTTGCGCTAGGTTTGCTTTGACCTACTTTGGTGTCTGACAGCAGGTCTGTGAGGGACACTGACACAATCTGCGCTGCCCTCCTCTGAAGCACTCCACATTGGAGCTCTGCTTTGCAGGTTCCCAGGCTATATCTGCAGCTGTGTAGGTGCACCCGTGTTGCCCTCCCAGCAGGCCACTCTCAGAGATCATTGAATCAGTAAGGTTGGAAAAGACCTCTCAAATCATCAAGTCCAAATGTCAACCCAACACCACCATGCCTGCTAAACCATGTCCTGAAGTGCCATATCTACACATTTCTTGAACACCTCCAGGGATGGTGACTCCACCACTTCCTAGAACAGCATATTCCAATGATACAAAGAAACAACGGATGCCACTAGACCTTGCTGCTTTCTAAGCCAGCTCCTTTTACCGCTGGCTACAAACCCCATGATATGCTGCCCTACATTAACGGCTTGCTGATTTGATATAGTTACTCCTACTTATCCTTGTGAACAAGCTACTACTAAGAAAGCTACTGTCTTTCAGGAAGACAATAACTGACCGCAGTCACACTATCACAACTTGACATTACAGATGTCAGATGAGGAGCAAGAACTCAGGAACTTCACGTTCCACAAAGAGGTACAATGAGCTCCACTTCCTGGATCTTGCAGAGGAATTGAATCCTGTGTGTCACCAGCAAAACTTATTGGAAACATCAATTCAGATATACACCAAAAATCGTCATGTATTTTACAAAATCTACTCATTACATTCAAACTCTTCTAAACCCTTCCACATACTTCTAGTATGAATTTGGAAAGAACGCCACAAAAGAAAGGGTCAATGGCAGGCTCACAGATATGATCACCTATGCGTATCGAACAGTCTGGTGACTGGATATGTTGTGCTATTTGCTATAACCTGCACCAAACCCAGAGACAACTGCTTTAGAAACATAATCACAAAGGACAAGGAAACACCACCCTCACAAATCTGACTGACGGGGTGGCATGCTCCAATAATTTAACCAGCTTCCTCTCCAATTAGTTTAACTCCTTTGAAGTCCAGATAATGAAGAGCACCAATTGTTGCTGTGTTACTGAAAAAGGTTACCAGGATAAGACTTGGCTCTCAGAGTACCTTCTTGTTTCATAAAAGAGGCCGTTCCCTTGCAGCTGGTTTCTCATCTTACTGATTATCTGCTACATGAGAAATTTCAGTCTGGCTTCAGGCCTGGACCCGGCCCAGAGCCTTCTGTCAACAGGGTTTTTTATAATTTACTTATTGTAATTCAGAAACCCATTAAACCAGGTCTTTATCTGGCATTTGGTACTGTTGGTCAGTGAACATTGGACCACCTTCAACACCTTATGAAACTTTCAGCTTGGAAGCTAACACAAGGCAGGCCCCGCTTCTCAAAGATGTAAGTCCTAATGTAATGAAGGGGACTTAATACCTTCTAAAAGTTAAGCATGTGCTTATGTATTTTTATATACAGGGTAGAATTCCCCTGTGCCTACAGAAATGGAAGGGCTCAAATGTTTTGGAGCCTTGGAACTTTATTTCTGAAAGAAAATGGGGTTTGTGACCTTTTTTTAAACATTTTTCATGCCCTTTCTGAGAAAAGAAACATTTTTAATGAAAGAATTTTCATTGCAATGTGTCAGGCTGGGATTTTTTCAATGCTTAATACTTTTTTTTTTTTTAAAGAGAACTGTGAAAAGTGCAAGTCATACTGGATTTTTTTCCTGGGCTTGATTTCAGGGGCTAAAACCAAATAATTTATGGGCATTTCCTAAAGATCCTGTTCATCTATGTTATACTGACACAAGGTCCCTAAGGTCACCCAGAATACACTTGCATTTTTGACTAGTCCATAATTTGAGATTTTTTCTATAACTTACCCTAATTAATGTAGTTTAAAGATGAGATAAGGTGCTTGACCAGTGGAGGAATGATTCTGTTACTCCTCTGCTGCCTATTCTGTCTGAACACATATAGCTCAAATATAAACAAAGGAAAGCACATTTAGTCTTTTTTCAGAAAATAAATGATTGGAAATTATGAGCAACAATTTGGGATATAAATGCTGGGGAAAAATGATAAAAACTAGAAGCTAACCTCATCATTGTTAGTTCTAGTGACAATATACATAGCTTCACATAACTTTCACATTCCTCACATACAAGGGAAAATCAAGGAACGTAATTAATGTTCTTTAAAACTTGCCTTCCAGATGTCATCTCTTTTTGTAGAAAAAAGATCCAACAGACATCTTTTGCCAGTTCAGATTTCTTCTACAGAACAAGTGAGCTGTCTTTCCTTTAGACAACATATACTAACAGGAAAAAAGATCCCCAGAGCAGTGGGGAGAAACAAAACTGGAATATTACATAGCAGTAAAAAAAAAAAAAAGCTAAAACGTTAGAGATACTGCTTTATAAAACACAAGAGCCAAAACTCAGCTTCCTGAGTCTCCTAAAGGAAATATCAAGATGTTGGCTAGTCTACTTTTCATTATCACTTCACAGTTTAGGAGTTGTTGTTTTCTTCCCATAACCCCCCCTCCATCCCCCTGTTATTTGAAGTCTTTGGGTCCAAAATCCTTTAAAGCATTTATCACACACTTTAGAGACATATTCAAATAACAACAACTTGTATGAGTGCTTTAAATTATCCTGAAGAATGCAAGCACAATTTAAGATGCTTCTGGCCTAAACCATTAATGAGGTTACAGACCATTAATAGTGGAATTCACCTGCACAATTTACTCTAAAGAAACATGGAATACTTATAAAAATGGATGCCCCACAGTTTTGCTTTTCAGAGAAATATCTATAAGGCTGCAGTAAGCTCACCATTGCTACAGCTTGAACAAAGATAGCACACATCTGAAAGAGCAGTTAAAGCAGCTAACACAAAGAAGTGATTGAATATGTCATTTGCTTTATGACTACTTTCAGATAAAACACAGGCAAGCTCACATTTAGACACACACAGACAAAACTCTGTGATACAGCAGGAACTAAGTTGCATTGAAGTATAACAATTTCTTTAGCTTTCTGATTCCCCTCCCAACTCCTTACGTCTAGACCTTGTTAACCTATGCATTATTAATTACGCAATATCACGATTAGAAGATCTAATTTTAAAAACCTCTCAATCATCATCTACCCCAACCACAGTACTACATCTACAAAAACATGCATCATTTTCGGAAAGACAACAGGCAGACTTTAGAAGGTAACACTGAAAATCTGGTCCAGTTGAGTACACTGCCAGCACTTCATAAATAAATCAAATAATACTAATGAAGAATGAATAGCAGCAAATAAAGTACATCTTTTACAACATATGATGTAGTACTACTACAGCAACCAAATATGACCTATATAGAATGGACAGAACTGATTAAATGGTGTCTGCTGCATATGAAATTGTTAACACAAACTAAGTAATATCTTATTCTTAAACATACAGAAACAAAGGTATCCTGTGCAATTACTTATCTACCGTGCTTACATGACTGCATCCTTTCAGAACACCTTGCACCAGTCAGGATTAAGCTGCAGAAACAGGAATTTTCAGGGAAAGATGCCAGTGTGCCAAGTCAGAGTGATGGCTACAGCCTGCAAGCATTAAAACTTTTTATGATAGGCAGTAAGCACCCTTCAAGACCTTTAAAAGCATCCCTCCACATCCACCATGCACAGTACTCCAGACCTTTGACATGCTATCTCACATGCTTGAGCAAGAAGAGGAACACAGAGCACTTTTTCACTTACCATGATTTTCAGCTGTCACAAGTGAAGAGCAAGCATGTGGTAGGGCTTGGGCAAACTAAATGTGCAGTTATAGAAGATCACCCCTCCCATATTATCCTGTCCTATGATTTGAGTACCTGTCAAAAACTAGTAAACAACAATCACACAACAACTTTTAGATTTTCACCATAATGGATCAAAGTTTTATTGTTTATGGTTAAAACGCTCATTGTAAAAACACATATTGATTTGCCTCTGGTAAGACTCAACCCTTGACTTTACATTTCAATAAGCAAACTGCCAATCAGTCCTTTGTTTTCCTTTTTCTGTAACGGTCCAGACCTTCCTGAAGTACTGTTAAACCTCTAAATAGATTTGCCTGTGTAAAGACTGAGTAGAGGTCCAGGGGATCTGGACTATTAGCTGAAACATGATAATGTTAGAAAGTTGTCAAGCTGTCAAAATGTAAAGTACTACAAATACTGAAGTGTGAGGGCTTAGGTATTTGTTTCCACTGATATTAGAAGTGCTACATGCCCTAAATTCTCCTATTTCCTCTCCTAAGTGCTCACCTCACTGCTCATCAGAAACAGGAGATGACTCAGGGAGAGATTTTTGAACCACAACTCAAACCAGCAATTTCACTGACTGCAACAAAGGCATTACTCATGGAAGTGCTCATCAGTGGGAACGTCTGGTTCAAAGTGATCCCCAAAACACTTTGGTTAGGGAAATACAAAAGCACTACTGTTCTCATTTTACAGCGCAAGAGAAGACCGAAGCAGAGAAGATGGCTTTTCCCAAGACAAACAGGAATAAAAAGCAAAAGTGCTATTGTATGTTAACAGTTTTAGACTATCCTGTTCACTAATTCACTTGGCATCTTTCACTTGTATGAATTAGAAAATAAATAAATGCAAATGAGAAAACAAACCAGAGTCCTTGGACTAAATTTTCCAAATTTGGCCCTGAGTGGGTTATTAACTCAGGAAAAATAATGAAGAGTGTGGAAAAACTCTACTCTTGTGATAAAAATTTCTCAAGAATATAAATTGGCAGAGTATTAAGACGCAATGCTGATAAGGCTGCAATAATGATGGAAACAATATGCAGAGAGACCATTGTCATACCAACGTGAGGAATGTAGCTTGTGATCCTTTTGGATGCCATCTCAGAGCTCATCAGAGCACGTATGCTTCAGCTGTTGAAACACTTAACATCTCGTAACATACACTATGCTAAGGCATGTTTTGCAAAAGGTGGGAAGAGTTTGTCACTTACTTCAGTAGTAAGTTTGCACCCTAACTGAAAGCGCAGTTGGATTAATGGATAGATGTGGCCCTGCCCTGAAGAAGTAAATGAAATAAAGTTTTAATTATTTTAGTGGGACTTGGACCAGGACTTTCAATCAAAGAACTAGGAGAATAGCCAGGAAACATCTACACAAACTGCAATTCATATATTAATTTTAACTGTATGCATACTTCCTTATATCCACTGCTGCAAACACTCACATATGTAAAGCGCAAACATTGTTTCGGGGATGGTAAGGATATGATGCACATGGTCCATGCATGTTCAACACAACAGCTTCTTCAGCAGCTTCATTCTCCCTTTAATTTCTCAAGCACAATGACAAGGAAGTTACACATATGCCCAGCCCACTCTTCTTCATATATATACAGCTTCTTGCCTTTCATCTATTCTTACCTTTTATGTTGACAGACAAACAGTGCAGATGATCACAAATGGAAGTGACATTGTTTAAACTTAATAAAGGCACAAGGGTAGTCCCCAAAATAAAAGCTAGATCCAAAAGTATATTTTTCCTTAGCGTGTAACTCCTACAAGAATAGTGGGTCAAGCACAAAGCTACCAAGGAACAAGAAAACTACAAAAAAAAGGAAAAAAAAAAGATTTTACGGGTAGGGACAGTTTTTAATTTTAAAGTTTTCTTGAGACTTCATTGTAAGGCCTTGTTTTCAATAACTTACAACCTTGCAAAGCTACAACTACTCAACTGAAAAATTCCCATGCTTCCTACCTGCCGCAAACTCTGAGTTGTTTTAATAAGCATTTTCATCACAGTGAATAATTAACATTCATTTCCTTTTTCAAAATTATGACAATTTTCATATTTTTATCCTTATTGTAAATCTCACTTTCATGTGGATTTTTATCTAGACATCTCAGGCCATTTAAAAGTAATGTCTGCCTCCATTTGAAGATGAAAAATTTAAGGCACACTAAAATTTCTGTGAGGTATTTCCATACCAGAACCAACACTAGGCTTGGTAACTGTGTAACAAGATTGCTGGATCCCTCATACAAGAGAATATATTGCTTCTTCGTGACACCTAACATTTCTACTTATTATCCCTTTAAACCACATATTCAACTTCTCTCAGTCTTCCAGGCACCTCTGGTTTCACTTAGGCACGTTTACATCTTGTATCCTACCCCAGAATCCCTATCATATTAAAAAATGCTAAGACTCTGGCATTTTTGTTTTTACATCTCTATATTCCCCTTCTCTGTACTAATCTACTTGCAGCCTGCATCTGCAAGTCCCCTCATGCAGCGACCGTGTTTTGAGTCTGTGATCAGGCACTGCCTAGCGCACTCTGAGTTGAAGTTATTGTTCAGTGTCCTAAGTGCAGGGGTAGTTCAAAGAGTAAGCACCATTTGGATCTCAGATCTAGGCAAAGTGTTATCTAAACTGCAACAAAAATCCTACAATTTATTTTTGACTTCTGGCCAGATCTTCAGCTGCTGCTAATTTCTTCAATTCATTAGAATTCTTCAGTTGGAAGTCTGGCTCTAACTCTCTGAAATTGCAGGAAGAACTGTAAAGACAAGCTTGGCTCTATCATGACTTTGCCATTAAATTACCTGTAAAAGATTTTGGTAAAAAATAACAAGGGCCAAATCTTTTCAGTTCCAGTTCAGCCCAGAGAAAAAGAAATTTATTTTAAATTAAATAAAATTATTGTGGGACAGTCTGAGATTTTTAAATTCAGTTCCAACAGAAATATCACAAAGTAATGTATCTCTCTGCATCTTGGAAAATGAATAGTAGCTTTGAAAATACCTGGGCAGACTAGACTCAATGTGTGATCAAAAGCCTATAGTTCTCATGGCAAAAGTTCCCATCAGCAGTGAGTTCCACAGCAATTGACGCAATCTAAATACCAATGCAGTGAAAACTGAAAGGTTTGGGATATTCTATCCTATGTTTCTTGCAGCCCTGGGATGAAAATAATTTGTGAGTACATTTTTTTTTCCAGGAGATCCTAAAGAGATTGTTCACTGTATGAGTGATTTAGCTGAACATTTAATTGGTATCTGTGTTATTAGAACTGTGCAAGATTCATTAGAAAGAAACAAATATCCGCACACATCTGTCCCATACTGTGGTATGGAATGAGTGCAGCATGGATCAGCCTTACTGCAAATTCTTCCATAATAACTCATGGATTAGTGGGGCTGCTTCAAACAGAACATTCCTGACTGGTAAGGTAAAGCTGTCTTTAACTGAGAGGAGAGGGAGAGGGAGAGGGAGAGGGAGAGGGAGAGG
>Ga0065711_1034695_pt1 | contig 23364 bp, 17 predicted proteins | sample Hoacrofraction12_FD_59098 | JGI IMG/M metagenome (GOLD analysis project Ga0065711, IMG submission 59098) | Hoatzin crop microbial communities from Cojedes, Venezuela - Epithelial fraction 12 v2 (version 2) | ecosystem: Host-associated > Birds > Digestive system > Esophagus > Crop | place...
TTTTCTTTTCTTTTCTCTTTTCTTTTCTTTTCTTTTCTTTTCTTTTCTTTTCTTTTCTTTTCTTTTCTTTTCTTTTCTTTTCTTTTCTTTTCTTTTCTTTTCTTTTCTTTTCTTTTCTTTTCTTTTCTTTGTAACATATTGTTTGCAAAGTTCAACAAGAAGAAGGTAAAGTGTGTTGTTAACTTTCATTATTGATTTGCCTGTTGTAATAGTTCTGCATAAAATGTTGCCCGGTAAATACAGTCTGTTTCCCCTGTATTACACTTTCTGTATCAGGATCTTAGGTGCTTTTAATTTTTATGCATGGATCTCAAAAGATTCAGCATTCATGCAATGAAGTCTAGAATTAACTGTAGTTAAGAATTAAATGGGAATTACCTGTTTGTGCATGTGCAAATTACTGTCTGTCTGTCTCTCCCAATGATAAACAAAAAAGCTTCTTTCTCAATTAAAAAACACATTATATAGTAGGCGTCTTCAGCTGTTACATTCTCTTCAAAATTTCCCTTATAGATCAATTTTTTTCTTACTGAGAAAGATATGATGATAGATAATTAACTGAACACAGAAGAAGATACATGAACATTGGGAGTACAGTGGGGCACATTTCAGATAAAAATTTAGAGAGAAAGGTAAAAGCTCCTCATCAATTACTGAAAAAAATTCACTTAATTCACAGATCAATAGAAAGCTTACGTTCCTTTAAAAATTGGCAGTACACTGTTGAACCTGTTTTGACTGAGAAAGAGATAGTCTTCTTCAAACTAGCTTGTATGGGGCTGTATTTTGGATTTGGGATGAAAACAGCATTGATAGCACAGGGATGTTACAGCTATTGCTGAGCAGTACTTACACAGTGTCCAGGCCTTTTCTGCTTCTCACACCACCCCACCAGCAAATAGATAGGGGGTACACAAGAAGTTGTAAGGGGACACAGCTGGGACAGCTGTCCCCAACTGACCAAAGGCATGTTCCATACCATACAATGTCATGCTCAGCATATAAAACCGAGGAAAGAAGAAGGAAGGGGGGTATGTTCAGAGTTATGGCATTTGTTTTCCCAAGTAACCTTCATGAGTGATGGAGCCCTGCTTTCCAGGAGATGGCTGAACATCTGCCTGCCGATGGGTAGTACAGAATGTATCAGGAGTAGTCAACATGGATTCACCAAGGGGAAATCATGCTTGAAAAATCTAATAGCCTTCTATGATGGCATGACCAGCTGGCTAGATGAGGGGAGAGCGGTGGATGTTGTCTACCTTGACTTCAGCAAGGCTTTTGACACTGTCTCCCGTAACATCCCCATAGGGAAGCTCAGGAAGTGCAGGCTAGTTGAGTGGACAGTGAGGTGGATTGAGAACTGGCTGAATGGCAAAGCTCAGAGGCGGCACAGAGTCTAGTTGGAGGCCTGTAGCTAGGGGTATTCCCCCGGTGTCAGTACTCGGCCCAGTCTTGTTCAACTTATTCATCAGTGACCTGTGTGAAGGGACAGAGTGTACCCTCAGCAAGTTTGCTGATGATACAAAACTGGGAGGAGTGGCTGATACACCAGAAGACTGTGCTGCCATTAAGCGATACCCAGACAGGCTAGAGAGCTGGGTGGAGAGGAGCCTGATAAAGTTCAACAAGGACAATGTAGGGTCCTACACCTGGGGAGGAATAACCCCATGCACCAGTAAAGGTTATGGGTTGACCTGCTGGAAAGCAGCTCTGTAGTGAAGGACCTGGGAGTGCTGGTGGAACACAAGCTAACCATGAGCCAGCAGTGTGCCCTCGTTGCCAAGATTCATAGAATCACAGAATCATTAAGGTTGAAAAAGACCTCTAAGATCAAGTCCAACTGTCAACCCATCACCACCATGCCTGTTAAACCATGTCCTGAAGTGCCATTTCTACACTGTTTTTGAACACCTCCAGGGATGGTGACAACACCACTTCCCTAGGCAGCCTCTTCCAATGCTTGACCACTCTTTCAGTAAAGAATTTTTTCCTAGTCTCCAGTCTAAACATCCCATGATGCAACTTGAGGCCTTTGCCTCTTATCTTACCACTAGATACCTGGGAGAAGAGACCAACACTCACCTCACTACAACCTCCTTTCAAGTTGTTGTAGAGAGCGATAAAGTCTCCCTCAACCTCCTCTTCTCCAAACTAAGTAACACCAGTTCCAGAAGGCCAATGGTATCCTGGAGTGCAATCAGAAGACTGTGGCCAGTAGGTCGAGGGAGGTGATTCTGCCTCTCTAACTCTGCCCTAGTAAGGGTGCATCTGGAGTACTGCATCCAGTTCTGGGCTGCCCAGTTTAAGAAAGATGAAGAACTACTGGATACAGTCCAGAGCAGGACTATGAAGGTGATCAGGGGACTGGAGCACCTCTCATGTGAGGAAAGGATGAGGGAGCTGGGATTGTTTAGCCTGAAAAAGAGAAGACTGAGAGGAGATGTTCTAAATTATTTTAAATATGTTTAGGGCAGTGTCCTGGGTTCAGCTGGGATAGACTTAATTTTCACAAGAATCTGTTCGGGCTGACACAAAGCAGCCAATCAAATGGGATATTCTATACTATGTGAGATCATGCTTAGTATTTAAGTGGGGAGTTGGCTGAAGGAGGGGGAATTACTACTCAGGAGCAAGCTGAGTATCAGGTGGTGAGAACACTGCATGTTGTATATTCTTTTTACCAATATCATTGATTGTTATTTTCTTCTCCCTTTGCCATTCTGTTAAAGTGTTCTCATCCCAACCCATGAGTTTTGCCTTTTTCTTCTGATTGTCCTCCCCATCCCACTGGGGAGGGGGAAGGAGTGAGAGAAAAACTGCGTGATTCTTTGTTGCCAATTGAAGACAAACCACGAAAATTTTTAGCACCCATTGTGTGACACAATATAAAGGCAGGTTTGTACTAATTGTGAGATAGTTATAGCAGTTATTAAGTGGCAAACTCCTCTCTGGGTCACAGAATTGGTTGTCTGCACTGCTTATCTCTTTATTTTGCTGATCTTTGGAACATGTTAATACAAATCATGACTTTGTGCTTTGCCCTGGCATTGACAGCTTTACTTTGCTGGGGGAGCTATTTTGCAGGGCGGATGAAGGAACTAGGGAACATGTTAGTACAAACAATGGCTGTGTGCTTTGTCCTGGTGCTGACAGCCTTGCTGTGCTGTGGGAGCTATCTTGTGGAGATGATGACGGAATCTCCCTCTCCCTACCTGGGATTTATGTGGATGGTTTAAATATGCAGGCTCCCAAGGTTCTTGTTCACCCTTATGTGAGCTGTTTAATACTACTGATTAATACTGTTGGCATATTACGAGTTTTGTGGAATGTGGTCTTGTCCTGAAGTAAGAGAAAATAAATTCTGGGTGAGGCGACAGTGAAATGTGCCCTAAAACATCCAGTCCCTGGGTGGAAGGGTGTGTGGAAGGATCTGAGAAGGTTCCTAGGACAGTTATCACCTCCCATAGCCTGAGATTTTACACCTGAGCAGGCAAATAACCCAGACAAACTGACCACCACCTAATAGAAGAGTGCCTTGTTTACCCCTGTTATAGTTTAGCTGCGGCTGGCAACAAAAGCGCCATGTGACCGCCCCTCCCCCCACTGGGGTGTGGAGGACAATGGAAAGAAACAGGCAGAAACTGGTGGGTCAGGATAAGGGCAGTTCACCAGAACAGCAAACAAAGGGAACAGGAACAACAACGATACAGATAAGGGGAATACACAAAACAACCCAACAGAACACAGAGAGACACTCTCACTACCTGCTGCCGCCGCGCACTCCTGAGCCGCAAGAGAGTTCCCGCCACCCAGCTCCCCCCAACCAGAACCCGGCATGATGGCACATGGTATGTGCAGGAATACCCTGCTCTGTTTGGCCAGGTTGGGTCAGCCCGCCCGGCTGTGTCCCTTCCTGGATTCTGGTGAAAATTAACCCTGTCCTGGCCGAACCCAGGACAACCCCGATGAAAATCAGCAGCTTCTAGCACTGTACTGGGGTCTGGTCTGTGCCTATCAAGCCACAGTTCAGTACTCTCAGAAGACTGGGGCTGAGGCAGAGACCCAAACTGCATCTGAGGACAATACAATCGAGGTAGTGACCCAAATGACAACTACAGTAATTGCCCCACTAATGAAAAACAGAAAACAGTGAACATGGCGAGCAACAGATCCATATCCTCAATTAGTAAGAAAGGAGGAAGAAAGGGAAAGATTTGATCAAGATGCTGGTCTTTTGACAAGGGAATTGGAGGAAGAAGTCAGAGAGCTCAAACAGGAAGAGGAAATTACCTGGTCCCTGACCTCAGCAGAACTTCGAGACATGCAAAAAGATTACAGCCGTCAGCCAGGTGAGTGTGTTGCTGCCTGGCTGCTCCGATGCTGGCGTAACGGGGCTGATAGTCAGCAACTGGAAGGGAAAGAATCCCAACAGTGGGGATATATTGCTAGAAACTGGGGAACTGAGAGAACACTTGGAAAAGAGGCAGCAATTTGCAGGCTCTGGAGACGGCTCCTCTCAAGTGTGAGGGCAAGATACCTGTTCAAGGAATATCTAGCAGACTCCCCAGAGAAGTGGACTACTGCAGATGAAGGCATCCAATACCTGAGAGAATTAGCAGTGCTAGAAGTCATCTACCATGATCTTCATGATGATGAGGTCTCCAATGATCCAGAGGATGTCCTGTTCATGGGCCATGTGGAGCAAGGTGACTGAAGGTGCACCAACATCATATTCTAACAGCTTAGCAGCAATGTATTGCCCAGATATGGATACACCAGCTGTGGGCAGAGTGTCTTCTTGGCTCCAAAACTTTGAAGAAAATCTCTGCACCTGCTTGTCCCTACAGGACAGAGTCTCAGGTGTCATGGATGCCCCAAGAAATAGATGCTTTCCTGGCCAGTCAGAGAAAAAGGGAGCCCCGACGCATGCTGCATAGTGCACTCTGGTTCTTCTTGTGTGACCAGGGGGACGACATGAGGTAGTATGTTGAACCCACCTTTAAGCAGGAAGTCCATGTAAGTGAACTGAGAGGGAAGACGGCTATTAAGAAAGGGCCATGAAGGCTGTCAGTGTAGTTGCTGTTGGGACACAAGAAGGCCATCAGCAATCTCCCAGACATGGAAGAACTGAAATCACCTCCCTTGATCCTGGTGAGGGGACTTCTGATCTGCCACTGCAAGGGTCAGACAGTGAATATTCTAACCATGAACAGGAATAGAAGGTCCCTGTCTTTGGCCAGGAGGAGCAAAGGGATGACTGGGTATACTGGACTGTGTGGATTCAGTGGCCTGGCACATCAGATCCACAGAAGTACAAGGCTTTGTTAGATACTGATGCACAGTGCACACTGATACCATCAGGGTATAGGGGCACAGAACCCATATGGATCTCTGGAGTGACGGGGGGCTGCCAAGAATTGTCTGTAGTGGAGGCAGAGGTGAGCTTGACATGGGACAAGAGGGAAAAGCACCCCATCGTGACCGGCCCAGAGGGCCCCTGTCTTCTTGGCATAGATTACCTCAGAAGAGGGTACTTCAAGGACCCAAAGGGGTACCGATAGGCATTTGGAGTGGCTTCTGTGAACACAGAGAAGATCAAACAGCTCTCTACCCTGGATGACCTCTCAGAAGATCCCTTTGTTCTGGGATTGCTGTGAATTGAAGAACAGCAGGTGCGAATTGCTACCATGACAGTGCACCCGTGGTAATATTGCACAAACCGAGACTCCTTGGCCCCCATTCATGAGGTGTTTCATCAACTGGAGAGCCAAGGACTAATCAACAAGACTCACTCACCTTTTAATAGCCCCTTATGGCCAGTGCAAAAATCTGATGGAAGGTGGGGGTTAACAGTAGACTATGGTGGCCTGAATGCAGTGTCGCCACTGCTGAGTGCTGCTGTACCTGACATGTTAGAGCTCCAGTATGAACTGGAGTCCAAGGCAGACAAGTGGTATACTACAAGTGACATCATTGCCAATGCATTTTTTTCAATTCCTTTGGCAGCAGAGTGAAGGCTACAGTTTGCTTTTTCTTGGAGGGGTTTCTAATACACCTGAAATCAACTGCCCCAGGGGTGGAAACACAGTCCCACCGTTTGCCATGGACTAATCCAGACTGCACTGGAAAAGGGTGATGCCCCTGAACATCTGCAATACATTGATGACATCATTGTGTGGGGCAATACAGCATAAGAAGTTTTTGAAAAAGGGGAGAAAATAATCCAAATCCTTTTGAAAGCCTGTTTTGCCATTAAATAAAGTAAGGTCAAGGGACCTGCACAGGAGATACAATTTTTGGGAATAAAATGGAAAGATGGGCTTTGTCAGATCCAAGTGGATGTGATCAACAATGTAGCAGCTCTGTCTCCACCGACTAGCAAAAAGGAAACACAAGCCTTCTTAGGTGTTGTGAGTTTTTGAAGGATGCACATTATAGCCAGATTGTAAGCCCTTTCTATCACGTGATCCGGAAATAGAATGATTTTGAGTGGGGCCTTGAGCAATGGCAAGACTCTGAACAAGTTAAACAAGAAATAGTTCATGTTGCGACCCTTGGACCAGTCTGGTCAGGACAAGATATTAAAAATGTGCTCTACACCACAGCCGTGGAGAATGACCCTATGTGGAGTCTCTGGCAGAAATCACCAGGGGAGACTCGAGGTTGACCCCAGGGGTTTCAGAGTAGTGGATACAAAGGATACAAGGCCCGCTATACTCCCACTGAAAAAGAGATTCTGGCAGCATATGAAGGTGTTCGAGCTGCTTCAGAAGTGGTTAGCACTGAAGCACAGGTGCTCTTAGCACCACAGTTGCTGGTCCTGGGCTGGATGTTCAAAGAGAGGGTCCCCTCTACGTATCATGCCACCGATGCTACGTGGAGTAAGTGGGTCGTGCTGATCACACAATGGGCCCGAATGGGAAACCCCAGTCGCCCAGGAATTCTGGAGGTAATCATGGACTGGCCAGAAGACAAAAACTTCAGAATGTCAGCAGAGAAGGAGGTGGCACTTACTGCAGAGGCTCCACCATAAAACAAACTACCAGCAAATGAGAAGCAATATGCCCAATTCACAGATGGGTCCTGTCGCATTGTGGGAAAGCATCAAAGTTGAAGGCTGCTGTATGGAGCCCTACACGACAAGTTGCAGAAGCCGCTGAAGGAGAAGGTAAATCAAGACAGTTTGCAGAGGTGAAAGCCATCCAGCTGGCTTTAGACATTGCCGATTGAGAAAGGTGGCCAGTACTTTATCTCTATACACATCCAGCCCAGAATGTCAAGAGGATTGGGCTAAACTCTTTTCAGTGGTGCCCAGTGACAGGACAAGGGGCAACATGCACAAACTGAAACATAGGAAGTTCCATCTGAACATGAGGAAGAAGAACTTTTCTTTGAGGGTGACAGAGTACTTGCACAGGCTGCCCAGAGAGCTTGTGGAGTCTGCTTCTCTGGAAATATTCAAAATCCACCTGGATGTGGGCCTGTGCAACCTGTTCTACATGAACCTGCTTTAGCAGGGAGGTTGGACTACTTGATCTCCAGAGGTCCCTTCCAGCTCCCACCATTCTATGATTCTGTGATTCTATGTGAATTCTTTATTTTGCTTTGCTTGTATTTACAGCTTTTGCTTTACTTATTAAGCTGCCTTTATTTCAACCCACAAGTTATCTCACTTTTACCTTAATGTTTCTCTTCCTCATCCTGTGGTGGGTGAGTGAGCAGCTGTGGGGGCTTAGCTGCCTGCTGGGTTTAAACCGTAATAGCTGCTCTTTAAAGCAATACTAAAAATGAAGACCACATTTGAGTCAGGCTGGCAAGCTGAGGGCTAGGGGGTTTGACATAGTTAAGACTTCTCTCTTTATTTTTTTTTAATTTAAGTTGTCTTTGAAGACTTGTAACCAGAAAAGTGAGAAGCTGAGACACATGTTTAGAGGTCCAAGTGTTCACTCCTTCAAGAACAGATGGAGCACAAGCAAAATATAAAGAATGGAAGAAAATGTTAATATTTAACTACTTTATCACTCCCTACTCCAAAAACAATTGATATTTGGTCTATCAAGCGCCTGTGGGACTATAGTACTTACTATATGTCTGCAAACTCGAGGAAACACTTGAACGCATTTTGTTTCTATCCGTTGCGTCATCTCAAATAGGACAGAAGTCAAAATCACACCTCTTTCTTTCCTGACTTTTTGAGAAGGGACTGGTTTTGCAGTTTGGGAGCCAAGGACAGTGGGATGCAATTACCTTGGAGAAACTCTGCACATACCTCATCCAGTGCTGCAATACACTGTCTTTCTAAAGAGAGGCACTTTTCGGAGGCAGGAGGTCAGCCTAAAGAGGAAGCAACAGAACAGAAGAAATTTCTTGACCGTACAGAACAGTTTAGCTGATAAGTACCGAAGTTGTTTTACAAGTGTACATTTGAAGCAGCAGGTTGATATATCTCTGTACTGATTTAAAGAGTCTAGATGTGTTCAGAGTCAAAGGACATATACACACAAAATGATTAAAGGCAGGCTCAGTCACCCTTTGACCATGTCCTGAGTATTCTTCATGACAGTTTGTACAAACTCAAAGCCAGATGGATATGTAACTGCACGATGATGAAACTCACATGCCCTGCTGAGATCACAGTGTTGTTCTCACGCAGCAATATTGTTACCAGGTAAGAGCTGTCTGAGTTCTAGACAGCTTAGACCACATATGGCTATCATGGATATTTCTGCAGCCATCAGACCATTGACAGACCTACATCATTCTGTCTTTATAGGATATAAAACATTGAACATTCAGAACACACCAAGGTTTTGAAATTAACGGTTATGATTTAAAAAACGAAAAGGAAATAATAACAAAAATAAAAAAGAAAATAAAATTAATTCTGAAGTGATACAAAAGGACAATCAATATCTGCTAATATCATGCCATTATTGCAAAAGACAAGTTGAAAAAAAAAATGACATTAAAGTCACTCTGTTTACCAATCCTCTTTAGTTTTCAGATATGTTAGATTTTCAAGATGGAACATGAGTAGTGATTTGGATGTCTTATTACATGTAGCATTACCTTCTTCGTTTTCATCTGTCAGTCTTCCGAGGAACTGTAGAACACCTCTCTGAAAATATCATCAATGTGACTTCAAAATGACAATTTTGAATTTCTAAACTTCAGAAATATCCTAAGTGTGAGAGAAAGGACTGTCCTTACCCCTGACATATTGATCTCACAAAACTTCCGTTCAATAATTTTTAATTTATCAGTTTTTCCTCTAACTTACCTGAAATACCCTAACTCATTATTCTGCTCCCAAATGGGATATGCCATTGGCCAATTCTTTAAGGAATTAGTCTTACAGAAACAGATTTCAAGCTCACAAGGAACAAAGATGGATTTCTTCTCAAGAGGGAAAAAAACCTTGAAGCTCAGTAAATAAGAACATCTGCAGCAGTGAAACAGTCACTACTTATCTTTTGATATATTAGATGTGGAATCTCATTAAATTGAACATAATAGATTTTGATACACTTTGCATCTATCTACAAAGTTTCATATATGGAGATTCATATCTCATCAATGTATTCGGATCGAGTGCACCCTCAGCAAGTTTGCAGATGACACCAAGTTGAGCGGTGTGCTCAACACACCTGAGGGATGGGATGCCATCCAGAGGGACCTGGAGAAGCTCGAGGAGTGGGCCTGCGTGAACCTCGTCAAGGCCAAGTGCAAGGTCCTGCCTCTGGATCAGGGCAACCCCTGATATCAACACAGCCTGAGGAATGAAGGGATTGAAGGCAGTCCTGCTGAGAAGGACTTGGGGGTACTGGTGGATGAAAAGCTGGATATCAGCTGACAATGTGCGCTTGCAGCCCAGAAGGCCAACTGTATCCTAGGCTGCATCAAAAGAAGTGTGGCCAGCAGGTCAAGGGAGGTTATTCTGCCCCTCTACTCTGCTTTGGTGAGACCTCACCTGGAGTAGTGTCCGTCTGTGGAGCCTCCAGCACAGGAAAGACATGGACCTGTTGGAGTGGGTCCAGAGGAGGCCACACAGATGATCCAAGGGCTGGAGCACCTCTCCTATAAGGAAATGCTGAGAGAGTTGGGGCTGTTCAGCGTGGAGAAGAGAAGGCTCCGGGGAGACCTTATAGCAGCCTGCTAGTACTTAAAAGGGGGTTTATAAGAAGGATGGGGACCAACATTTTAGCTGGGCCTGTAGCGATAGGACAAGGAGTAGTGATTTTAAACTAAGGAAGGGTAGATTTAGACTGGATATAAGGATGAAAGTTTTTAGAATGAGGGTGGTGTAACACTGGCACAGGCTGCCCAGGGAGGTGGTAGATGCCCCATCCCTTGAAACATTCAAGGTCAGGTTGGATGGAGCTGTGGGCAACTTGATCTAGTTGAACACATCCCTGCTCATTGCAGGGGAGGCTGGACTACACGACATTTAAAGGTCCCTTCCAACCCAAACTATCCTCTGTTTCTGTGATTCTATGATTCGCTTGACCAATTTAGAACTTTTTCGCTGAAAGCCTTCTATGTGCCACTTTTAAATAGGTAACACATTCTGCTTTATATTGTTAGGAAAAATATTCTTGTCTTCCAACATCAATAAACTTTGTTGCAGTGAAGCAGTGACTTTCAGAACCCAAATAGCCATAATTTATTTTGTTCACCTGTGCACAGACAATCCTTATGTGCCATTGTTTTTATTCTCACATTACAGGATCTATCCATTCATTTCTGACTTTTTAAAAACACTTTTCTGTCAATGATCTCCCCTTCTGATCCTATTGCATGCTTCAAATATCACTCCCTGACAAGCTTGCTAATACTTCTTAGTCCAAGGAAACATGTGGTTGTATAATTTTTCTTCAATTTATGTGACACAAGTTTCCCTCTCGCAAGTACTTTCAGGAGGTAAAAAATACAGCGGTGCAAATAGAAGACACTTCTGTACTGTGCATGTCAATCAATAGATTCTTCTTGTTCAAGCATTATTTTGTCCAATTTTTGACTGTATTTATCTGTGAGGTGACATTTTTTGAGACAGAGCTGGGCAGATAACAGAGCCTTGCCTTTTGCTGTTGCAGCAATTTATTACGTGAAGTTTCAATTGTATTTCACTGGGTTTAACTCCTTCTAGTGAGGATAAATGATATTTGTTACACTTCTTTGATGAAATGGTTTCATATTGTCAGCCTGAGGTTGTCTCTTCTTTCTGATTATTTTCTGCCTTGGCGTAAACTCTTATACCATCAACTACATACGGGCACCCACAATATCCAAAAATGTCCTTTGTATGAAATATTTCATTTGGTGAATTTGCATTGCCTGGGAAGTGTAGTGAGTGAAAAGCTCAGACAACTTCTAATCTGATTAAATTTGCTAATTTTTGCCTTTTCTAAAGGGAACAATAAACTTGCTCTTACCTGAAAATGAAGTAGAGAATCTGTTTGAAATACACTACTGCTGTCTCAGAACATCATTGTGAAACTGTCTGGGATTCAGACAAAAAACCTGGCATCTCTCATTGTAGTTCTTTCCAAGCTATTGACTCTGAAATAGGCATGGTTGCTTCAGAGATAACCCCTTTTCTGTTCTTGCTGTACATCTCCAAGTCCAGCAAATAATACGCAATGGTTTGACAGTACCATACTTAGGATTTCTCTTGAAATTCTGTTTACCCCTGGTGACATCTAAGCAATGTTACTATACAGCACTGGGTGCGAAGCTATATCCCATCAATAGACTGCCATAAACCTAGCTGAGTAAACAAGTATAGATAGTTGTGAACTACTGTAAGGTGACTGGAAATTTTTAATCAGAAGATACAGAAAGAAAGTGTAAGCATAGAACCTGTATATAATCTAAGTCTGAAGAACTGATCTTGCCATGAAAAAGTTGGAAAGGGATAGAAGATGGAGTAATGAAAAAATTGGAATTCAGACTCAGTTTTTGATCTTTTTGAGTATATTAGATGAAGCATGCATTGGAACTTTCTGAGAGTAAGATATAGGTAAGGTATAAGTAGCAGTCATATTTCTGGAGGAAACCTTAAGGACCTCGTGGTTTTGGACAGATAAATGCTACAGTAAAATAGGAATTGTACCTATAAAGAGGGAATAGAATGGGGTACTGAGTAAACTCTTTGGTGAAATTATTCCTGACAGACAACAAGTATACTGAGATGAGATGTTTAAGAATCATATAAAGAACTAATGGATAAAAATGCTGTTGTGATTGGTAAAAAGTTTCAAGTATGCGCAAAAGCACAGGTCATCTCAGAAACTAACTAATCATAGTGAGTCACTATATTTATGTTGGTTACAGAGACACACACACACACATTCAAATGAAAAAGAATAATATGCTGGGTACAAAGTTCACTACAGTGGAGGTGATTACTCACTATAACAAACTAGAAGGAAGCTGTGAGCGCTCTCCTTTGATGCCTCAAATATAAAATGGGTAAACTACATCTCCCCAAAGAAACATTGGTCATCTTTTAACCTGTCAGTTAACTAAATTAAATGAGATAAAGTATAATTGCCTGTGATTTGACTTCAGTTCGGGTCAGAAACCAAACAGATTTCCTCTCTCCTGCATCCTGCCCTGCCTCTTCAGAAACAGATCTGGGACAATCCAAAGCATGTAATTCAAGCCAGTAAAAAATATTTTTCTTTTTGTAAACCCTTTATCTTTTTTCTTCTGTTCTTTCCTTATTTAATGATTTTTCAAATTTGAAATTAAAAGTCTAAGTATTTGTAAAATATTGAAAATTAACATTTTATCTTTGTAAAAAAATGATAATTAAAAAAAAAAATGCTTATAAGATTTTTAGTATCATTAGATCTATTGCTGTTTATAACAGATCCAGATGACAGATTGGGTTAAACAGCTGCTTCCTTTTTTCTTTACTAATCTCCACTTTCTTAACCTCAGATTAATTTATTACTTAAAACAAGAAAGTCAGTTTGGAACTGAAAAGAAATCTACCTAGCAAAGGAATACGAACAATATTTCCTGAGCAATTTGATCAAAATACAGGCAGTGCAACCTTAGGACCTGTACTAGAACAACCCTCCACATTATGGTCATTTTGTCTAGAGGGCATGAAAAGTGAATGGCCATTAAACACCCAATGAATTGCTAAAGGAAAGAAAATGACAGCAGGATTTGAATAACATATTAATTAACACTGTTTCCTTCTTTTCTTCACCTTTGTAAATATATCTCAGTAACTCTTTATATTTTTTACTTTTTTTGGCTATTACCTTTGACTTACTAACTCCTTAAACTTCATATAACAGAACTTAAGACCCAGAAGCATACACTGTAAGATTTCCAGGGTTTGTCCTTGTCCTACTGCATTACCAGAATGAATGCATTATTATTCATCCTCTCAAAACTACATTTTTTCCTGCTTCTGTGTATTAGAAATGAGGCATTTGGGTTTATGATCATTGAAATGTCCCAAGCTGACAGCACAAAGCCACTTAACATAAAATGAATGACGCTTCAACTCTGCTAACAGTGTCAGGTTTTGATTATGATTGGGATTCTGGGGACACCCATCACAGAAAAAACTTTGGTACTTTGTATTAAGGGATAAACATTTATGCTCCTATTTAATTCTACTATAATTATTTGGGATGCAATATCAAATAAGAAAATGTTTGATCTTGTGAAATCCAGCAGTTTCTCTTTTTCTTTGCTGGCTGCCTGTATTGCTATGCATCCTCATCAATATCTAGGACAGGGTAAAAATGGTTACTGAGTTGTGCTAGTTAAACAGTTTAAAGAGGACAGATTGCAGCTGTCATGTAAAGAATAAGCGGAACTAGAGAATAGAGACTCTAGTGAGCAGCTGGCACAGAGATACAGGGCTTTCACTAGACAGTCACTTGCATTTCCTCCAAACAAGTAGGAGGAAAAAATAAGTGGAGCAAGCAGGAGGAAGAAAAAGCACAATAAAAATAAGGAATTCAGTATGCAGTTTCTTTCTGGTTTTGCAAGGGTCATAGTCACAAATCACAGTTGGTTTTTGGCCCTTTTATGCTACTGTTGTTCAGATGTTTGAAAATGACAGTTCCTTTCATGTGGGGAATTTAGCCCCCTTAGTCCCCCTTAGAATCCTGACATTGCTATATCCTTTAAGACAGATGGACTTTAGGAAAAGTCTCATACCCTTTTCAAGAATTTACACATCTTTATACCATACACTGCTTAATTTCCTCAGCTTCTTATTTAACTTTAAAACTTTCCCTTGCCTTTACTCCGGAGAGTGTCCTGGGAATACATCATGTATTTCTTCCTGTTCTCTTGCACTGTAGGCGTTATTATCACTTACTATCATTGCTGTGGTTCTTAATATACTTCTATATATTCATATTAAAATAAAAAAAAATCTGTTAAGTATGACTTCCTTTCTCCTGTTCCATCCAAGAAAGCCACAAGTTTGTCTCTGTGTGTGTTTTCTTAATGGGAAATGCTAAGGTTGATAAGAAAACAAAGTTGACTTCACATTAAAATTGAGTTAAAAGCTAATAACTCAGTCCTTATAACACTTAAGAAAGAGGACTGATTCTGCAGGCTTGTTTTAACATGAAGCTTCTGCCTTCCTGATGCAAAAATCCAGACCCTGCAACATGCCTGTTTACAGCTCACTCTAAAATAGCAATAGAAAATTGATGATCAACAAGAGTCAGCCTCTTAATTGCCATTAGAATGAGTGGAGCATCCCCCTCCTGAGTGATTTAGAAAGAAACGTTCAATAGTGATAAATATAAAATAATGCACACTGTTATATTGAATCATATAATGCAAACTATTTAATCGTGCACACAGTCAGAGAGCAGCACGAGCAAGAGTGTTACCTAATGGAAGGCAAGCTTGGACCTGAGGACAACCATGATGGCGATGCCTTCACTGACAGGGCAAAGTCCCACAGCACCAGAGGCAGGCCAGCAGAGCATGGCACGGACTGCAATGAGTCCTACAACCAGTCCAGCAAGAATCATGCAAAGGCAGAATAACAAGCCAAATCCAAGGTCAATCCACAAAACAGTAATTTCAGGAACAAGGCAAGGGGCAAGGCCACATACAACATAGCTAGGGCAGGAATATGAGTAGGGAGGAAGTGACTCTTTTTCAGAAACAACCACTGAAATTACCTGTCAGTGTTTTAACACAGTCCTTTCTTACACATTGTGTAATTCAACTGCAGAAAATATTGTCACCAGATTTAATGGAAGCCAAAGGAATATGTATATTCAGAGCAGGTTTATGTGAATTCATAGATTTTAAGTCCACCAGTGGCTATTATAATTATGACAGTTGGATCACCTGGTCCTTAATTCCCAAACTGTTGATTGCTGAGTTGCAATACTGGAGAAAAGATCACTCTATCTACTCTTTCTGAAAACATTTACTAGTCATTGTTAGGAACATGATGCCTTGGATTGATCCTTCATTTTCTTACAACAGGCTTTGTGTTCTTTTGACAGCAAGGATTTATGCCATAACCATAATGTTAAGTTTATGAAAGACTTCATTACAAAACACAGACACAGAGAAGGCATATTTGTAGGCAATAAAGTCAAGGAAGAAGAAGATGTTCTCCAGAAAAAACAATTTTGAAACTATCTACCAAATCCTCAAAAATTTTTTAAGCAACCTAGACAACTAATCTTTGTGTGAGAATATTAAGCAGGACTTACACTAAAATTTGACAAGGATAAACTAAAAAGATGGTAAAAGCATTTCTGAGAGAGTTTGAATAGAATAAAACCTAGGGTTAAACCAAAGTTTACTAACTAACTAAGTTAAACCTAAGTTAAACCATAGAAAAGCCTGAAACTTCACTAAATAGGTGTGACCTTCCACTAAACAGGAAACAGTTGAAGCTAGTAAAAAAGCATTCAGGAAGGTTCACAGCCAAGGCAAAATAACAGTCAGAATCTGACTGCAGAATCTGAAACAAATGACCAAGCATCTGCAATAATGCACTGAATACGAAAACATATCAACCTTAATTGTCACAGAGCCACAGAAGGAAGATAAGCCAAAACATATTAAGCAGCTCAGCAGAACATTACTGTTACTTTTAGGAAATGTTCATAGCAGATTGATGCTACAGTAAAGGAAATCTAAGAAAAAGAAGAAGGTAAGAAAATAATCTGCAGGTGTCAGTGAAAAGACATTATGTATTGAATAAATACAGTGTTTTTAAGAGTCCTAGGAAGATACACTGAAGTGAAAAATGTTAATCACTATTAACCTGTGTGATTCTGAAATATCTCATTATTCTTGCAGAAAATTCACAGAGGATGATGGCTGGCTGTGGAACACAGATGAAGTTAGTGAGCATGGTGGGTTAACTTTGGCTGACAGCTAAATGTCCACCCAGCCGCTCACACATTTTCTCCCTCAGTGGGATATGGGGAGAAAATATGAAGATTAAGAATATCCATGGGCAGAGATAAAGACAGGGAGATCACTTACAAATTATGATCGCAGGCAAAGTAGACTCAATTTGTGGAAAATTAACTTCATTTATGGCCAGTTAGAATAAATATTTCATTACCAGTTTGGGTGGTGGGAAACTGCAAACACCTTGCCACCTACACTCAATACAGCAAGAAAAAAAATCTATTTTAAAACAGCATACTTTGTCCAGTCTTAAGCCCAATGCAAACTATTATTTATTGACAAGAATAAAAAGAAAACAGTGCAATTGTTCTCAATTTTTTAGTACATTGTGAGAACAAGACTTGAAGGAAAATATATGGAATGCCTTGGACTGTGAGTCAGAAATGTAAAGACATAGATATTGAAGGCAGATAATGAATACACTTACTCTGTTTCTACACTTTCAAAAAGTGCAAAGAGTAGTTCTAAGGAGATGGAAATAAAGTTTTGAACATTACAATGATTCCTTTTGAAATCAGTGTTTTTAACAGGAAACCCTAAATTCCCGTTAAGTAAACACTGGGCATTTTGTTATCTACTGAACTGGGTAAGAACGGACAATAATCCAAAAGCAGAAAGTGTAGGAATCAGTAGAGTATTTCTAATGAAGAAGTCACATAACATCTGGACGACAGAAACCTATCCTGCAGTAACAAATCTTCAGGCAATCCTGAATGTTTTTTACTAGATATCTGTGAAGACTGAAGGATGTTAAATGGATAGTCCAGGTTACAAAACTGGACAAATATAGAAGATTCATGAACACATCAATGGCTAAATTTCTGTTATGGAAAAGACGGATAAAATGGTTTGAAAATGTGTGAAGAATAGAAGCACAAGTATTCCTTACCACTCCAAACACTGTAACAGTGAACCACTAGTAGAATCACAGAATGGTTGAGGCTGGAAGGGAGCTGTGGAGCTCACCTGATACAACGTTTTGCTCACAGTCACCTAGAGCCGATTTCCCAGACTATGTCTGGATGGCTTTCGAATGTCTCCAAGGCTGGAGACTCCACAACCTCTCCAGGCAACCTGAAAGTTAGATAGAAAGAAAGATAGAGAGATAGATAATGAGTCAGGGATCAAATAGAAAAATAGCCAAAACATTTGAAGGGTTATTTTTTTTTTAAAGGCTATATTTGCTTTTTGTTTCAAAAAATTCAAGAAGAAATAAGAAAATACAGACTTACAATATTAAGGTTATATTTTTTTAATTAAGTAGTTAAAAATGATGATATCATGTTATCATTAAAACGTTTGCATGTCTAGCTGTAAGCAGAGAATACAAGACATTGAATTTAGCTATTACCTGTCAAACTACAATTAAGAAACATGATAGAATCTCACTGATTGTAAGAAACTTACATATTAAAAAAAATATTCTCTTAAAAATAAAAACAATTTATGGAGATCTGATGTATTTTCAACCAAATAGAGGAGGAGATAGAATTAACAGACTTCAAAGGTGGGTTTTTAAATCCTTTATTTTAAAGTATTGTCACTAAATTGAAAGATTAAGATTAGAAGGAAGGTTTATAATTATAGGGAAAAATGCTGAATGTATCTGTTGATATAAAAGTGAGCAAGATGCCGATAGCAAAGTATAAAATATATATACCTTAAACTGCTGAGCTTCTGGAGTTTCTTTTTGTTTCCTAGAGACACAAATTCTGTATAACGTAAAGAGAAATTCAATATTTCTCTAGCTTTATGAGATGCCTGTGGTACTATGGAAGGCAAATCCAGGTGCTCAGGGAAAGTTATGGGTGCTTTAGATCCTCCACTACTACCACCAAACACACTATTTTATGTGTTATCTATTATATCATGAAGTTCTTGTCATAGAGCTGTGAACTCTCACCCAGACATTTAGCTTTTATACCCCATGCAAAGCTTTCTATTTACATTGGAAGTTCCTATCTGCTTAGGATATTCTGGGAACTTATAGACCTTACATATCCTAGAAAAGAATAAACACATGGATGCCTACAGAAGTGAAATATCACTTAAATTACAGAGACATGCATTTAGTTTTTTTCCAGTCTTGCATTAAGTGAACACTGATTTTGCTCAACCAGAAAACCAGCTCCTTTAATGATGAAGTAACCATCTCCTTCATGCTTCATTAACTGTATTTTTGAGTCCTCTTTGCTAAGTCATAGCTTACCATTAAAGAATATTGCAGTTATAGTAGGAAGGTATCAATGACTTCTCAATTTATTTTAAATGTTTTAGACTCTCAATGGATTCAACCATACTATATGCAGAAAAAAAGGCAGTAATTCTTTCCATTAACACCTAATCAACATTTCAGATTTGTATTCCAAAAACAGGATGAGAGTCTTGCAAAGATTGCAGAAACGTGAAAAAGTTTAAACCTCTAAGGAGTTAAAAATTAAGTGGAATAGAAGTAAATGGATTCCTGCCCATGGAAAAAATTACATTAAATGCTGTCAACATATAAGATTTGTGAACTCCTATCATTTAGATATACCTGCATGCACACAAAGAAACTATCAGCTAGTGCAGGACCATGAGTGATAAAATGGCCTCTTGATGCCAGGACTGGCCCAGAAAACTGATCCTTCCCACAATGTAGCACAAAAGTGTATGATTTCTGAAGATGAAAGACAGAAAAACGGACAGATTGGAAAGTTGAGATTAAATCTAACCTGTATATTGTGAAGACCATCTTCATTTCTGTGTAAGGAGCAGTAAACAGTGTATTTGAAATTGTAAGTTCCTTGAGGAAAAGAAAACTTATGTTTTGTGTGTGCAATTTACTGCCACAGGCTACCCTCCAGCCAGCAGCTGGGCCTTTTGGGCTCTGGTGTGAAAAAGTAAGAGAATCTCCTACAGTGTCCCACCAACTTGCAACAACAAATTGAGATATACCTCTCCACTGTTACACTGGTGCTCCTGCTTGCAAATTGAGATAACAGAACTGCCATGAGTTTGCGTGGAGAGATTCACCATGGCAGCTCACACCACATACTTAGTGCCCTCTGCTTCGCTTCTCACCCAGCCTTCCAATTTCTGTTGCAAGAAAACAGCCTTCACAGAGGTACCTGCACCGAAATATGTGGGAGGGAGTTTATCCCTCTCTCAAACGAGCTAATATTGCAGACAGCAAAGCTGTGACGAAACAGCTACAAGCCCAGAATGGAGAACGCTGCTGATTGCTCTAGGCAGGAAAGATGAGTGTGCAGAGTATGTGCAACAGGTGAGCTTGAGGCTGAGGACATGGCCTACAGAGAAAGCTCAGGACAGGAACAGGAAAACACAGGTAGAAATCTGGATTGGACTGGACTATTGAAGAAAGACGCACAGAAAATGAGAAATTGCTTGAAGAACAAAATCAGAGTCTGGCATCTGAATCTTGCCTGGTACTCCGTGTTACGTAAGTCTGGTTCTGGTCATAGGGCGATAGAATTGCAGAGTGGTTTGGGTTGGAGGGGACCTTAAAGATCATCGAGTTCCACCCCCCTGCCATAGGTAGGGATACCTTCCACTAAATCAGGTTGCTCAAAGTCCCATCTGACCTGGCCCTGAACACGTCCAGGGAGGGGACATCCACAACCGGTCTGGGCAACCTGTTCCAGTGTTTCATCACCCTCACAGTAAATAGAGTAATTTAGGCTGAAAATGACTTCCAGAGTCATCTGATCCAAACACTTGCTCAGAGCAGGGCCAACTTAGAGCAGGCCCAACTTCGAGCGGGGCCAACCTGTTCATCAGCAAATGGAAGAGATATCAAAGATGTTGCCATAGCACAGCAATACATGCCCCTTCCTTGCTATTTGGTGTATAACATAGTCCTCATTTCTTTCTGTAAGAACTTTTCTCTTTTACCATTTTCTGTAAGATTAAAGAGATGTGGTAAGAATATTTAAATAAATACAAATATCTGATAATTATTACAAATAGTCCATCACCCACTTATTGTGCTAGAGTGCTTAGTAAGCAGTGGACATCTATATATATTATCTAGATCCACTGAGGATAAAGTAGAGATGAATCTTTACTCTTGGACAAGTTAAAAGAACAAAAATTAAAAAAAAAGGAAAATAAAAACAAAAAAAAAGCATACTGAGAAGCAAAGGTAAAGAAAATCCAGAAATCCATCACTTAAAAATAGCCCAAAGAATGTTCCAGACTGAGCAATTTTCTGACTTAAAAGTCTCAATAAACTTCTTAATTAAATGTATGTATACTCATCTGACGTTTAAAATATCATGGCTCCCTCAAAATTATTGCTTTTTCTTCATAGATCTCTGCTTATTGATATCTATCAAATGTGTTAAAAATTAGGCACTTGATTTTAAACATGGAGCCACAGAAATGTGCTCCAACTGACAGAGCATATACAATCCCAATTCAATACTCAAGTGAGCTGACGCAACTAGAAGTTAATGGCACTGGAAATAGTCATGACAACATGCTTGCCATTCTTTGTAAAGGAAGAGGAGTTGATTGAAATACAAGATGATGGAACTCTAAACAGATCATAAGTGAGGAAAACTGCCTCTAAAAAATATTTTTCTGAAGTTTTTTAAAATATTAGGAAAGCAAATAAGATTGTAGAAACCACAATGCGCAGTCACTGGAATAGATATAATTACAGTAGTCCTCATTTTTTCCTGATCTCAACAGCTATTTCCTAAATCACCATAAACCTGGAAAATCTAAAAGGTACTTCAGCAACTATTGAAGGTCCAGAATGCTAAGAATTGTATATTGTGCAATATCAGCAGGGCAGTACACAACAAAGTTGCTTGTATCTACAGCTATCTCCCAAAAAATTAAAATTCAGTCTCACCTTTATTCTAGATAAATTTGCTTGCTTCACCAAAACAACTGCCTTTGCTCAGGAAGAATAGATCTAGCTCGTGTATGACTTACGAGGACAGATCTTTTTTTTAGCTATATTCGCATACTACATTAAACCCTTTTCAGAAATTGGAAAGACTGGAAGTTCCCCCATCAACAAATCAAAGTGTAGACACCTCTCTGTGTCTTAAATTTCCAAACAGAGTAAGAACTACAAAGCACTAAAAGCCCTGGGTAGTTAAGAATAACCACAATTAATGATGAACCTGCAGCAAAATGTCTTCTTCTGGTCCTGCAATAGCATGGAGATGAGTAAGGGATAAGGCCTGGCTTCTTCTTTATTATTGTTACAAGATATTTAAACTTGTTTTTCAGACTATTTAAAGTTATATTCTCAGTAGAGGACAAACAGGACACATCTGGACTTCAGAGTGAATGATCTGGACGTTGTTTATTAACAAGCTGCCCCATGGACAATGAAGACACCTTATTTTATGTATTTTGTCAGACATGATCTCAAATAAAATCAAGAATAGCAGTCACGCACCTGTGATAAGATGCATTTCTATTAGAAGATTGGGATAATGAGTTATCATCATCTATGAAAAGCCCCATTATTTTGTAACTAAACAGCACATTACCAGTGAAATAAAAAATTATCAGATAGAACTCATCTTAATTTAGCCTGAAAAGGTTATCATCACGTGTATTTCCAGATGGGAAGACCTCTTAAAAAGTTGAAAAAAGAAAAGAAATTAATTTATGAAACATTATAGGCATCTGATGTAGTAAAGTCTAAAAGCTCTAAACGAGGCATCAGAAATATTTCACACTACTGAAAATTATCATATACAAACTGGACATTGGAGGCACTATTGAAAGTTGTTATGTTCTTAAGTAACATGTTAAACCCTGTTATGTAATGTAGAATATGATTTGTTCAATTTCACTGCTCTGTTACTTCTCTGTGCCCAGAATATCGCTTCTCCTTACAATAGGGTTGCCATTGCAAGGAAACAAGGACTAAAAAGCAAGGCATTTTGTTTAGTAGCAACAATACTACAGTATCTCCATCCATTGTACAACCTTACTATCAGGTTTTATGTAGTAATACTTTCCTTTACAGTCTGAAAACTGTAAATTTCTAATTCTGAAAAATTACAACTAAACCCAGAAAGCTATAATGCAAGTGGAACTGGAAGGGGTAAAACTTTCTTTCTTTATCGATGTAGAATCATAGAATCATAGAATGCTTTGAGTTGGAAGGGACCTTTAGAGGTCATCTAGCCCAAACCCCTTGCAGTGAGCAGGGATGTGTTTAACTAGATCAGGTCTCTCAGAGACTTGTCTAACCTGGCGTTGAATGTTTTTAGAGGTGGGATCTCCACTACCTCTCTGGGTAACCCGGTCCAGTGTTTCACCATCCTCATGGTAAAAAACACCTTCTTTATATTTAGTCTAAATCTACCCTCTTTTGGTTTAAAGCCATTACTCCTTGTCCTATCACAACAGGCCTATCTAGAAAGATTTTCTCCATCTTTCTCTTCAGGCCCCCTTCAGGTACTGAAAGGCTGCTATAAGGTCTCCCCGGAGCCTTCTCTTCTCCACGCTGAACAGCCCCAACTGTCTCAGCCTTTCCCCACAGGAGAGGTGCTCCAGCCCTTGGATCATCTTTGTGGCCCACCTCTAGACCCACCCCAACACATCCAAGTCCTTCTTGTGCTGAGGGCTCCACAGATGGATGCAGGACTCCAGGCGAGGTCTCACCAGAGCAGAGTAGAGGGGCAGAATCACCTCCCTTGACCTACTGCTCACACTTCTTTTGATGCAGCCTAGGATACAGTTGGCCTTCTGGGCTGCAAGTGCACAGAGTTGGCTCATGCCCAGCTTTTCGTCCACCAGTACCCCCAAGTACTTCTCAGCAGGGCTGCTTTCAATCCCTTCATCCCCCAGGCTGTGTTGATATCAGGGGTTGCCCTGATCCAGAGGCAGGACCTTGCACTTGGCCTTGACGAGGTTCACGCAGGCCCACTCCTCGAGCTTCTCCAGGTCCCTCTG